>JABAOE010020735.1_pt2 | contig 17566 bp, 16 predicted proteins | sample 7062141 | NCBI WGS metagenome assembly JABAOE01 (sample SAMN14538627, study PRJNA623070) | marine sediment metagenome | biome: marine biome [ENVO:00000428]; feature: marine pelagic biome [ENVO:01000023]; material: deep marine sediment [ENVO:00002113] | place: India: Gulf of Khambhat ... | reverse complement strand
CTCGATCTCGACGGGCCGCCCTCCGCGGAGGATCCAGCAGTCGGTGGTGTAGTAGTCCAGCGCCCCCTCCAACGAGTACACGACCTGGTAGTTGAGGGGGGGCTCGGGCGCTTGCGGCAGGCCACCGACGTACAGCCTCACCGCATCGACGCGGTCGAGTCGGGCGATCCCCTCGGCGGCGATGATGTTCACCAGGCCCGGCGCCAAGCCGCAGTCCGGGATGACGGTCACCCCCTGACGACGCGCTTCCCCATCCAGGGTCTCCTGCTGCCGCACGATCTCGGTGTTCCCCCCCAAGTCGGCGAAGTGCACCCCGACGTCGACCGCGAGCTTGGCCATCGGATAGTTGAAGTAGTACGGCAACGCGCCGAGGACCGCGTCGTGCCGCGCCATCAGGTCCCGGACCGCCCCCTCGTCCCGCGCGTCGACCGTGCACAGGGCCAGACGCCCGTCCAGATACGGGGCGAGGAAGTCGGGAACCCCGGCGGGACGGGCGTCGGCCACGGTCACCGCCGCCTCGCTGTGTCGAAGCAGGTCGAATGCGCTGGCGGAGCCCTGAAGCCCCGCGCCGAGAACCAGTATCTTCATGCCATCTGGAAGCCGGAATCGTGGACGGGCGCGAAAGATAGACGGTCCATGCACCACCGGGAATGCCCCGCCCTGCCGCCCCTGCCCGGGCTTGGCAAGCGTGCCGGCTCCAGATACGGTTGTGAGTGATGACTCACCACCCACCATCGCCGCCCCGCGGACGGGCCCGCCGGGACCCCAGCGCCACCAGGGACCGGCTGGTGCGGGCCGCGATCGACCTCTTCACCAGCGTCGGCTACCACGGCAGCACGACCCCGGAGATTGCGCGACGCGCCGGTGTCGCCGAGGGCACGATCTACCGGCACTTTGCGAGCAAGCAGGTCCTGCTGAACGAGATCTACCGGGCTGCGGTGCGACGCCTGGCCCAGTCCGTCGACGCCGCCCCGCCCGATCGGCCCTGTCGAGACCGATTGGCGGCGATCGCCGCCGCGTGGCACGAGTTGGCGGAGGCCGACCCGGCGCTCGTCCGGCTGACGCTGCAGGAGACGAGGCGGTCGAATCTCGACCCCAGGAGCCGCGACGCCGTCGGCCGGCTCCGGGGAGCGATCGAAGCGGTGATCGCGGGGGGGAAGGCGACCGGCCACGTACGGACCGGAGCGGTCGCCGTCTGGACCGACGTCTGGCTCGCCGTCATCACGCTGTCCCTCGAACGCGTCGCCGCCCGGACCTGGAGCCGCACCCCAGACGCCGCCCAGGTCTCGGACGCGGCGTGGCGGGCGATCAGCACCGGAGGGTGACGATCAGCCGCCCACCAGCGCCCGCACCGCGACGACCATCTTCGGGATCGAGAACAGGAGCACCACGGCGAGGACCGGGGGCGCCACGTACCGCACGAACATGCTCCAGGCGCGCCGCGCGGTCGCGCTCTCCATCCCCTGGGCCAGCTCCGCGTCCGCTTGAGGCAGGATCTTGTAGCCCACCAGAATGCTGGTGAACAGCCCGCCGAGCATCAGCAGCACGGTGCCCACGAACTTGTCCATCACGTCCAGGAAGCCCAGGCTGATGGTGGACGGCACCCCGGCCAGCGCGATCGTCGCGCCGGCCGCCAGCGCCGCCCGCCGCCGCGACCAGCCGAGCCCGTCGATCGCCGCCGACACCACCACCTCCAGCAGCGAGATCGCCGACGTGAGCGCCGCGAAGAACAGCATCACGAAGAAGGCGCCCACCACGAAATCGCCCCCCCTCCCCAGCGTCTGCACGGCCGGGGGCATGGCGATGAAGAGCGTTCCCACGGTGTTGTCGGTGTTGAGCTCGCCCCCCAAGCCGATCGTCGCCTGCAGATCGAAGTGGAAGATGATCGGGAAGATGAACAGCCCCGCCACGAAGGCTACGCTGAAGTCCGATGCCGCGATGGTGACCGTCTCGGTGCCGAGGTTCTTCTTGGTGCGGAGATAGGACGCGTACGTCATGAGCGCGCCCATGCCGAGGCTCAGGGAGAAGAACGCCTGCCCGGCCGCGTCGGTGATCACCGTCGGGTTGAAGAGCTCCCGGAGCTGCGGCTTGAGATAGTAGGCGTACCCCGCTCCCCCGCCGTCCAGGGTGAATGCCCAGATGGCCAGCCCGATCAGCAGGACGAACATCATGGGCATCAGGATGGTCGCGGCTCGCTCGAGTCCCTTCTTGATCCCTTGAACGACGATGAGCACCGTCACCGCCATGAACAGCAGATGCGTCACCAGGGAGGGCACGCCCCGCCCCACCTGGTNNGCGTGCGGGTGCCGACGCTGCCGAAGTACGCGGCCGCGTCCTCCGGAATCGCGCCGCGGAGGGCGTCGACCGCGTAGCGCATGGTCCAGCCGGCGATCACGGAGTAGTACGACAGGATGCCGAATCCGCAGAAGACGAAGAGCACGCCGAGGGGCGACCAGGCCGCGCCACCCAGCTGCCTGAGCGCCCGCACCGGCGAGACCTGCGTCATCCGGCCGACGACGAACTCGGACGTCATCAGCGGCATCCCGATCAGCCCCACGAACAACAGGTAGAGGAGAACGAACGCGGCGCCCCCGCCTTCGGCCGCGAGGTAGGAGAAGCGCCACATGTTGCCGAGGCCGACCGCGGATCCCACCGCGGCGAGGATGAACCCCGCGTGCGTCGCCCAGGAGTCTCGTTCGGTCGAAGTCGTGTCAGGCACCATCGGGCAGCTCGCTCTCGATCGGAGGGTGCCCCAAGATGCCGGCGGCGGGTCGCGCTGTCTAGCGGAGGGGCATCCCGGTCGGGCCCCTTACGCGTAGACCCCCTCCACCGCCGACTCCGGCGGCGGCATGTCTCCGTCCCGGCTCGCCAGCGCCTCGTCCGCCGCACGGTCGACCTCGGCGGAGACCTCCGCTTCGATCGCCTCCAACTCGTCGCGGGAGACGCCCTCACGCTCCAGGTAGGCCTCGTAGAGTCCCACGGGGTCGCGCTTCCCCCAGTACGCGTACACGTCCGGCCGGATCAGCGCGCGCGCCTCCTGCTCGTCGTGGGTTGCGTGCCCGCCCATCCGGAACGTCTCGGCTGCCAGGATCACGGGCCCGTCGCCCCGCCGGCAGCGGTCGGCCGCCAACGCGGTCGCCGCGTACGCGTCCAACACGTTGTTGCCGTCGAACCCGGCACCGGCGCACCCGTACGCGCGGTGGAGCTCGGCGAACGTTCCGGGGAGGTGGTGGGTTTCGACCAGCGTGCCGAGCGCGATCTGGTTGTTCTGCACGATGAAGATGACCGGCAGCCGCTGCACCGCAGCGAAATTCACGGCCTCGTGCGTCGGCCCCGACTTCACCGACCCGTCGCCGATCCACGTCAGCGCCACCCCCGGCCGCCCCAGCAACTGCAGGGCGAGCGCGAGCCCGGCCGTGACCGGCGGCATGGCCCCGATGTTCGAGATCGGTTGGAGGACGCGGTGTGCAAAGCTGCCGGTATGCCCGTCGCGGCCCCTCGAGGGGGAGTCGTACGTGCCCAAGTAGCTGCGCAGCATGTCGGCGAGCGACATGCCCATCTCGGAGCAGGCGCCCGCATTGCGGATCATCGGTGCGACGACGTCCGTCGAGCGGTCCAAGGCGTGCACGGGCCCCACCGTCACCGCCTCCTCTCCCGTTCCCAACCATGCCTTCGAGATCACGCCTTGGCGCACCCATCGCTTCAGCATGACGTCGTGGAGCCGGGTCCGAACCATGCCGGCGTACAGGGCCAGCTTGTCGTCACGGCCCAACCGCGCGACCACCGCCTCGCGCGCGGAATCGGCGCGCCACGCCGCGCCGAAGGCGTCGACCAGCTCCGGATCGGCGGTCCAGTCGAGGTACTCGGGTGGGTCGAAGGCCGGGAACCGCTGCATGCGCGACGGGGAGCGTGGGGTGCGGTGCGGGTGTCAGCGCCGCGGCGGAGATGCGCTGCGCCCCGCCCCGCTCACCGGAGCAGCCTGCGGAGCGCCTCCTGATCGCCCTCCCCGTGGGCGTCGATCAGGGCCAGCGCGAACTCCCGAGCGGAGCCGAACCGGTCGTTGGGCTCGGTCTCGAGGGACTTCATCAGGGCCATCGCCAAGCCGTCGGGGAAGTCCGCCCGGAACCGCTTGATCGACAGCGGCTTGCCCCGAAGGCGTGCGATCATCATCTCCTGCGGCGTCCGGCCCTCGAACGGCAGCTTGCCCGTGAACATCTCGAACGCCAGCACGCCGAGCGCGTAGACGTCGCTGCGGGCGTCGAGGGTCCTGCCCCGGATCTGCTCCGGGCTCATGAACTCGGGCGTGCCCAGAATGATCCCGGTCGCGGTCAGCTTGGCGAGGCCGGAATCGGCCCGGTTCTCCTTGGCGAGTCCGAAGTCCATGACTACCGCGACGTCCTGCCCGTCCGGTCCCGGCACCAGCATGACGTTCTCCGGCTTCAGATCGCGATGGATGATGTGCAGCCCGTGCGCATGCTCGAGTCCGGCCAGGATCTGGACGAGCAGGCGCACCCCGACATCGGGGTCCATCGGGCCGCCCTTCACCTCCCGGTCCGAGAGCAGCTCGCCCTTGAGGTACGGCATCACCAAGTAGATCAGCCCGTCCTCGGTTTCCCCGAGGCGAAGGATCTTGCACGCATTCGGATGCTCCAACCGCATCGCCAGCCCCGCCTCCCGGCGCAGCCGCTCCACCGAGCTCCGGTCCTTGCTGAGCTTGGGGCTGAGGACCTTGATGGCGACGCTCGCGTGCCCGCTCATGTCCTTGGCTTCGTACACGTACGACATCCCGCCCTCGCCCAGACGCTGCACCACCTCGTACCGCCCGTCGATCACCTGATTGGTGAGGCGCCCGGCGTCCGCGGCGCGCGAGGGCTTGGGCGCGGTCGCCTTGCGGACCTCCGTCCGGGCGGCGGTCTTGCCCTTCTTGACGGTCTCGCCGCCGGTCCCCCCGACGTCGACGAGCGGACTGCCGTCCCGGGGGCAGAAGCGGGCCTCCCCGGCATACATGGTCTTGCAGCGTGGGCAGCGTCGGCTCATGATCGCACTAAGTTGCGGCCATCGTCCTTCGCGCGATAGAGTGCCTGATCGGCTCGCGCGATGAGATCCTCCGGGGTGGTGAGCTCCCCGCCTTCGCCCGCCGCCACGCCGATCGACACCGTCGCCTTGACCGGCGACGGCAGATCGACGAACTCGTGCTCCTCCACGCGCTCCCGAATCCGTTCCGCGAAGGTCACCCCACCCTCCTGATCCGTCTCCGGCAGGACGATCATGAACTCCTCGCCGCCGTACCGGGCCACCACGTCCACCGACCGCACCTCGCGAAGGAGAAGCTCACCGATCTGCTGCAACACCGTGTCTCCCGCCAGGTGCCCCATGGTGTCGTTGACGCTCTTGAAGTGGTCCAGGTCGATGAGCAGGATCGTCAGGGCCAATCCGTACCGCTGCGCCCGATCCATCTCGTTGTCGAGCTTGTCCACGAGGGCACGGCGGTTGAGGCACCCGGTGAGCGCATCGGTGCTGGCCAACCGCTGATACCGCGCACGGTCGGACTGGGCCGACTGCAGCTCGTAGGCCTTGTCGATCGCGTTCACCGCCGTCCGGACGACGCGCTCCGCAAAGTGGAGATCGGCCTTGGTCAGCGGGGGCTCGATGCCCTGCCGCCGGAGGAAGAAGACCCCGACCTGGCGATCCCGCAGGGTGAAGGGCACCGTGATCACCGACTTCGTCGGCACGACCTGACCGGACCTGCGCCACTCCTTGCGAACGTCGACGAACAGGGAGTCGTGGTGGACGTCCTCCACCAGAACCGGGCGGCCCGTCTCCAGCGCCTTGCGGATCTCCGGGTAGGCCGTCAACGGGATCTCCAGGTTGCGCAGCATCGGGTTGTCGGCCGTGACGACCACCAGCCCCTTCTCGTCTCCCGCCTCCGCCATGACCAGCGAGCACTTGCTGATGTCGAGCACCTTGGCGACGCGCCGGGTCAGGATGTGGTAGATCTCCTCCGGCGCGAGCGCGTCGGTGACCTCGTGGAGGATGTCCACCATCTCGTCGCGCGCCGCGGTCTCCTCGGCGTGCTGCCGGACCTCTTCGCGCGCCTGCTTGAGCCGTCGGCCCGCCCGCAGCTGCGCCTCGACGCGCGCGACCAGCTCCTTGACCCGAAACGGCTTCGCGATGAAGTCCGAGGCACCGAGTCCAAGCGAGCGCGCCGTCGCGTCCTCCGGCGGCATCGACGAGATCATCAGGATGGGCAGGTCCTGCCAACGCTGGTTGGTGCGCAGGCGCTCGAGGATCTGCAGCCCGTCCAGCTTCGGCATCATGATGTCGAGCATGAGCAGGTCGGGTTTCTCGTCGTCGATCCGCTCCAGGAGCCCCTCGCCCCCGGGCAGCGCCACGACCTCGAACCCCTTGTCCTTGAGGATCCACGAAAGGGTATCGAGAAGGGCGAGATCGTCGTCCGCGATCAGGATCTTGGCCGATGGGCCGCTCATTCCTGGACGCCCGCTGCGACCGTGGTGAACGCCTCCAACACCGCGAGATCGACGTTGCCTCCGCTCACCACCAGAACCGTCGGGCCCCCGGCCTCGACGAGCCCGCTCCGCCACGCCGCCGTGGTCGCGGCCCCCGACGGTTCGGCGAGCACGCCGATCGACCGAAGCCAGAGCGCCGCCTGCACGATCGCCGTCTCGGTCACCGTGCGGGCCACGATTCGGTCACGCAAGTGTTGGAAGGTAATGGCGCCGACCGAAAGGGGAAGTAATCCGTCGGCGACGCTGTGGGCGGCGGGAAGGCGCACCGGCCGACCGGCCGCCAGTGCCGCCGTGAGCGTCGCCGCGCCCTCGGGCTCCACCCCGTAGAGGCGCGCGTCCGGACGCAACGCCCCGAGCGCCACCGCCACCCCCGCGGCCAACCCGCCCCCGCCCACCGGAACCGCGACGGTCTCGACGTCGGGCAGGTCCTCGACGATCTCGAGCCCCACCGTGCCCTGTCCCGCGATCACGTCCGCGTGGTCGAAGGGCGGGATGACCGTGAGCCCCTCCGACTCGGCGATCGCCATCGCGCGGGCATGGCGATCCTCCGAGGTGGTGCCGGCGAACTNNCGAACTCGACCTGGGCGCCCCAACGCCGCACGCCGTCCACCTTGATGGGCGGGGCGGTCTCCGGCATCACGACCACCGCCCGCACGCTGCGGCGTCCGGCCGCCCATGCCACCGCCTGGCCATGGTTACCGCTGGAGTACGTGAGGACCCCCCTGGCCCGCGCCTCGTCGGAGAGCCGGCTGAGGGCCGTCCACGCGCCGCGTGCCTTGAACGCGCCGGTGGGCTGCTCGTTCTCCAGCTTGAGATACACGGGGACTTCCGCCCGCGCCGACAATGCCGGGGCTGCCACCAGCGGCGTGCGAGCAGCGACGCCGGCGAGCCCCGCCGCCGCCTCGCGTATGGCCTCCAACGTCACCGGCACGGCAGCCGACCCGATTACAGCTCGATCTCCCGTTGGTCGCGGCNNCGACCCGCGCCACGTCGACCAGCGCGTCGCCGGCGTCCAGGTTCATCACCTTCACCCCCTGGGTGTTCCGGCCGCTCACGCGGATGCCGTCGACCGGGACGCGGATGATCACGCCGTGGCGGGTGACCATCATCAGCTCGTCCTGCGGTTGGACCTCCTTGAGCGCGACGACGGTGCCGGTCTTCTCGGTACACTTGAGCGTGATGATCCCCTTGCCTCCCCGGCGCTGAACCCGATAGTCGGAGAGCGGCGACCGCTTGCCGAGTCCCCGCTCGCTGACCACGAGGAGCGTCGCGTCGCGCCGGACCACGACCATCCCGATGAGGCGATCGTCCCCCTCCAGCTGGATTCCCCGCACGCCACTGGTGGCCCGCCCCATCTCTCGAGCATCCGCCTCGCTGAAGCGGATGCTCATGCCTCGTCGCGTCGCCAGGACGACGTCGTTGGTCCCGTCGGTGACCTGCACGTCGATCAATTCATCGCCCGACGCGATCTTGATGGCGTTGATCCCCGTCGATCGCGGGTTGCCGTACGCCGACAGTGCGGTCTTCTTCACGACCCCGTTGGCGGTCGCGAACATGAGGTAGTGCGTATCCGTGAACTCCCGGACGGCGACGAACGCCGCGATCCGGTCCTCGGCGCGGAGCCCGATCAGATTGACGATCGGCTTGCCGCGCGCGGCGCGCCCGCCCTTCGGGATGTCGTATACCTTGAGCCAATAGACGCGCCCGTCCTGGGTGAAGAACAACACGTAATCGTGCGTCGACGCCACGAACAGGTGCTCCACCCAGTCGTCCTCCTTGGTCCCCATCCCGTTCAGGCCGCGCCCCCCGCGCCGCTGTCGCCGATAGGTGCTGACGGGGATTCGCTTGATGTATCCCGAGTGCGAGATCGTCACCACCATGTCTTCGTCGGCGATCAAGTCCTCGACGGAGAACTCGCCGGCGTCGTCCACGACCTCGGTGCGCCGCTCGTCGCCGAATCGCTTCACCACCTCGTCGAGCTCGTCCTTGAGGATGCCCATGCGCTTGGGGCGGGATCGCAGGACGGCGTCCAGCTCCTTGATGAGCGTGCGGATCTCCTCGAGCTCGGTCTCGAGGTTGCCGACCTCCAACGACGTGAGCTTGGCGAGCCGCATGTTCAGGATCGCCTCACTCTGCTTTTCCGAGAGCGCGAACTGCTGCCGGAGGGCCCGGTCGGCGGTGGGGACGTCCTTGGACTTCCGGATGATCGCGATCACCTCGTCGATGTTGTCGACCGCGATCTTGAGGCCTTCGAGGATGTGCTCGCGCGCTTGCGCCTGTTGCAGATCGAACTCGGTCCGGCGCGTGATCACGTCATGGCGGTGGTCCACGAAGTGCTGCAACAGCTCCTTCAGGTTCAGGACCTGCGGCACGCCGCCCACCAGGGCGAGCATGATGGCTCCGAACGTCGTCTGCATCTGCGTGTGCTTGTACAGCTGATTCAGCACGACCGACGCGTTGGCATCCCGGCGCAACTCGATCACGATCCGCATGCCGTCCCGGTCGGACTCGNNGCATCTCGCGCAGCGACATGACCTTCGGCTGGCCGTCGACCAGGGCGAGCATGATCGTGCCGAACGTCGACTGCATCTGGGTGTGCTTGTACAGCTGGTTGAGCACGATCTCCGGCGTGGCGTCCCGCTTCAGCTCGATGACGATCCGCATGCCGTCCCGGTCGGACTCGTCCCGCAGATCCGCGACGTCCGTGATCTTCTTGTTGCGCACCAGGTCGGCGATCTGTTCGATCAAGCGCGACTTGTTGACCTGGAAGGGGATCTCCGTCACGACGATCTGCGCCTTGCCGCTCGAGGACTTCTCCTCGACCTGCGCCCGCGCCCGCATGACGATGCGGCCGCGCCCGGTCCGGTAGCACTCGTCGATGCCGTCGCGCCCGTACACGAAGCCGCCCGTCGGGAAGTCCGGACCCCGGACATGTCGCTGCAACTCCGACACGTCGCAGTCCGGGTGGTCCACCAGATGCTTCACCGCCGCCGCGACCTCCGTGAGGTTGTGGGGCGGCACGTTGGTGGCCATGCCGACGGCGATGCCCGACGACCCGTTGACGAGCAGGTTGGGGAGCCTCGAGGGCAGGACCGTGGGCTCCTCGAGCCGGTCGTCGAAGTTGGGCGCGAACTCGACGGTGTTCTTGTCGATGTCGTCCAGCATCGCCACCGCCAGCGGCGTGAGGCGTGCTTCCGTGTAGCGGTAGGCCGCCGCGCTGTCGCCGTCGACCGACCCGAAGTTCCCCTGGCCGTCCACGAGCGGATAGCGGAGCGAGAAGTCCTGGGCCATCCGCACCATCGAGTCGTAGACGGCCGCGTCGCCGTGGGGGTGGTACTTGCCCAGGACCTCGCCGACCACCGTCGCCGACTTCTTGTACGGCCGGTTGGGCTGCAGCCCGAGCTCGCTCATGGCGTAGAGGACCCGCCGGTGTACGGGTTTCAGCCCGTCGCGCACGTCGGGGAGGGCACGCTGGACGATGACGCTCATCGAGTAGTCGATGAANNCCATGCGCACCATCGAGTCGTAGACGGCGGAGTCGCCGTGCGGGTGGTACTGCCCGAGCACGTCACCGACGACCGTGGCGCTCTTCTTGTACGCACGGCCGGGAGTCAGCCCCGACTCGCTCATGGCGTACAGGATCCGCCGGTGGACCGGCTTCAGGCCGTCGCGGACGTCGGGCAGCGCGCGCTGCACGATGACGCTCATCGAGTAGTCGATGAACGACTCCCGCATCTCGTCCTCGATGAGGCGGGGGAGAATGCGTTCGCGCTGGTTCGGAGCGGTCATGTCCATCCCTGTCGATACAAGAATCGGGGCCGCCAGGGACCCCGGATGAGGTCCCTCCAATATACCGCGCCGCCGAGCCCAAATCAATCGTTCAGAATGGCTCTAAGTTGTTGTGAAATAAAACGATGAAGCCACCCGACGCCGGGGCTGGATTCGCGCTCGCCGACCGCCGAGGTCCTTGGCGGCCGGCGCCTCGAAGATCCTCCTCCGGGTGCAACCATTCGGAGCGGCCGCGCGTCTAAGTCGATGAGGGATGAAGCGAGACCGCAGGTGATGATGAAGACCGGTTCGGCCGGAGACGCGATGAGACCACCGACGTTCACGACAGGTTCGCGCGCCGTGACGCTCCGGCTCGGGGGGCGGCGTGGCGGGCGCACCGCCGCGGCCCGCGGCGTCCGCACCGGCGACATGGTCGTGCTGTTCGACGAGGCGGGGCGCCACGTTGGGCGGATCGTCGCCCCCGATGCGGAGCCGAGGTTGGGTCGGGGCGCCGACACCCTGCTCCTCACCCGCGACTTCTAGGAGCGCCCCCGGGGCGCCTGTACATAGATCGAGCCCCGCCTGACGTCACGTCGGGCGGGGCCCCGCCTGCCGCTTGGAGCGGGACCGGCCCCCTAGGGGGTTCCGTCCTCTCCGTCGATGAGCATCACGAGCTTGCCCATCTGATCGCCCCGCGCCATTCGCTGGAAGGCGTCGGCGGCCCGCTCGATCGGGTAGGTCGAGTCGACCGTCGGCCGCAGGTGCCCCTGACCCAACAGCCGCACCACGTCCGCGTAGTCCCCGGCGCTGCCCATGGTGGAGCCCAGCAGATCCCACTGGTGCCAGAAGAGCCGGCGGAGGTCGATCGACACGCGGTTGCCGGTCGTGGCGCCGCAGGTGACCAGCCTGCCGCCCCGCCCCAGCGCCCGGAGGGACCGGTCCCAGGTCGCCTCGCCGACGCTGTCGACCACCACGTCGGCACCGCGCCGTCCCGACAAGGCGCGCAGCCGCTTGACCACGTCCTCGCGCTCGTGGTGGATCGCGCCGTCGGCGCCCAGCGCCCGCGCCGCGTCCAGCTTGGCGTCGTCGGACGACGTCACCACCACGAACGCGCCGGACAGCTTGGCGATCTTCAGCGCCGTGCTCGCGACGCCGCCGCCCACCCCCCAGATGAGCACCAGCTCTCCCGGCCGCAGCCTGGCGCGCCGCATCAGCATGTGCCAGGCGGTGAGCGTCACCAGCGAGAACGCCGCCGCCTCGCTCCAGGCGAGCGGCGCATGCGGGGCCGGCGGGGTCGGGATCGGGACCACGTTGTGCTCGGGGACCACGATGTACTCCGCCAACGTTCCCGGCAGATGCTCCCCGAGCAACCGATACTCGACGCACAGCCCGTGCTCCCCGGACTCGCAGTACGCGCACCGGTAACACGAGATGCCGGGATTGAACATCACCGCGTCGCCCGGCCCCACCCGGCGCACGTCGGCGGAAACCTCCTCGACCACCCCCGCGCCGTCGCCGCCGAGGATGTGGGGAAACGTCAACGTCAGGCCGGGGAGCCCCCGGACGNNGCCCGCAGTCTGATCAGCACCTGACCCGCGGCGCCGATCGCCGGACGTTCGACGTCGGCGACCGCGAGTCGGGACAGATCCCCGTGCTCCGTGAGAACCAGCGCCTTCATGCGTCGTCTCGTGATCGGCCCGTGGGACGGCTGCGGTCGGCGCTAGGGGCGGAGGAAGGGCGTGACGAGCTGATCGGTCTCGGAGCCCTTGGGCACTTCGTGGGGCGCGCCGCCGCCGTCGACCCGCATCAGGAACAGGCTTCGCGACACCCCGCCGCGCGGCGACGGAAGCTCCACCACGGCGGCGACGACCGCCCCACCGGCTCCGATGGAGTAGTCCGCGACGTCCAACCGCTCGCCGGTCAGATAGGTGCTCTGACGGTCCAGGTTCATCCGCACGAGCCGCCTGGTCGCCGACCGTCCCCTTCCTTCCTCGCGCACGAAGGTGAGTGCGCTGTCCCCCATCCAGCCCGGCAGCACTTCCCGGTCGGAAGACGCGGTGAAGTTGCGCGGGTTCCCGCCGTCGAGATCCATGAGATAGATCTCGTAGTTGCCGTCGATCGCCGCGGTGTAGGCGATCGTGCCGCCCGCCGGGGAGACGGCGGGCTGCATGCTCGGGGACCTTCCGGCCGTCAGCTGGCGCGCGTCGCGCCCATCGGCGTCGACGATCCAGATCTGCAGGGTTCCGTCGGCGGTCGACTCGTAGACGAGTTGCTCGCCGTCGGCAGTCCATTGGGGACGGCCGGGATTCACCCGCGCTGCGCCCAACCGGGCCGGGTTGGCGCCGTCGGCGTCGGCCACGTAGAGGTCGAAGGTCCCCGCGCGGTCCGATATGAAGGCGATCCGGGTGCCGTCGGGCGACAAGGCGGGTGCCAGGTCCTGCGCCCCGCTCTGGAGCACCGGCCACGGCGCGGCGTCCCGTCCGGGCTGGTAGGCGTACACGTCCGGCACGCCCGTCCGGGTGGACGTGAAGAGCAAGGCACCCTGGCTGAACACGCGAACGGAATCGGCCGCTCCCCATTCGGTCCGGGCGACCACCGTCGCCGACCCCGGGCCCGTCGCCACGATCACACCGCCCTCGGTCACGCGCGCGATCGCGTCATCGGAGGAGCTCCACTCGAGGCCGGCGGCCCGCGTGAGAATCCTGCCCGCCGCGTCCGCGAAGGAAGCCTGCAGCTGAACCTCCGCGTCCAGCGCCAAGCCGACGGTCTCCGCATCGAGTACGACCGAAGCGCCCACGACCCGCACGACCCAGGTCTTCCCGATCTCCCCGTCGGGGGTGGTCACGGTCAACGCCGCGGTGCCGATGGCCCGCCCCTCCAGCACGCCGGTCTCCCGATCGAAGGCGGCCACCGCGGTGTCCGTCAGGGTCCACACGACTTTCGCCTCCGGAATCGGCGTGTCGTCGGCCGCGAGGGCCACGGCCTCGAAGACCGCGCTTCCCATGAGCGGCACCGCGACCGTGTCCACCGCGCCCGGTCGCACCTCCAGGGACGCGATGGGGCGGTGCACGAACACCGGAATGCGCTCCTCCTTCCCGAACCCGCTCGCCACCAACGCCGCCTCCCCCGCCGAGATGGCGGTGGCCACGCCGTTGGGCGAGACGGTCACGACGTCCGGATCGAGCGAGCGCCAGGACAGCAAGCGGGGCGGAAACGCACGGCCCCGCTGTGCGGGGACCACCAGGCGCACCGTGTCGGACTCCGTGGGGGAGATGCTCACCGCCGCGCGCTCGAACGCCCACTCGGCCGCCTCCACCTGGACCGTGATCCGCTTCTGGAGCCCGGTGGTGGTGGCCGCCTCCACCACCCCGCGCCCGACGGAGATCGCCACGACCTGACCGGTGCGGTCCACCGTGGCGACTTCCGGACGGAACGAACGCCAGGTCATCGGCGCGGGTGCCGCGAGCGAGCCGTCGTTCTTGAGGAAGATCGGCCGCAGCTGCACGTCCTCCCCCGGCATCAACAGCAGCGCGGTCGGCTCGACCTCCAGGGCGGTCGCCGGCCCTGCAGCCGCGGGCCCCGCGATCGCGCGCACCACGGTCCCCGTCACCTGCACCGCCACGGCCCGCGACTGGTTGCCGACCCGCACCTCGACCGATGCGACGCCCGGGGCCACCCCGATCACGAACGCGACCCCGGGAACCGACGGATCCTCCTCGACGCGGACGACCTCCGGATTCCGGCTCACCCAGTTGAAGGCCGTCGATACGATGTCGCCCGCCCCGCTGTACGCCGACGCGAGGACCTCCTTGCGCTCCCCCACCGCGAGCGTCAGCGACGGAGGCGCGACGTCGACCTCGGCCACCTCTTGCGCGCCGGCGGCAGCCGGCGTGCCCGCCAGCACCAGGCCGACGGCGATACCCAGGGATACCGCGCGCGCGTTGCCCATCGTCTGCTGGTCCCCCGAAGACACGTAACTCGAAATCAGCGTTGAAGATATGCGATGCCAAGCTAGCGGAGCCGGGAGAGGGGTGTCAACCCGGCCCGCCACGGGGTGGCCACCGCGACGGCGTCGCCTACGCCCCCCGGCGCGCCTCGCCGGACCGGCGCTCGGGGTCGAGCCGTGACAGGACGTGGGCGCAATTGATGAGGGCGATGTGGGTGAGCGCTTGGGGGAAGTTGCCGAGGAAGCATCCGGTCGCCGGGTCGATCTGCTCGGCGAACAACCCCACGTGATTGGCGCGGGCGATCGTGCGCTCGAAGAGGGCGCGGCCCTCCTCGTGGTCCCCGACCATGACCAGCGCCTGCGCCAGCCAGAAGGTGCAGATGGTGAATGCGCCCTCGACCCCCTCCAGCCCGTCCGGCGCTCGGTACCGGAACACCAGCGATCCGTCGGGCGTGGTCAACTCGCGGGCGATCGCGCGCACCGTTTCCACCACCCGCGGATCGCTGCGCGGCAGGAAGTTCACCATGGGGATGACGAGCGCGGAGGCGTCGAGGTCGCGGGCCCCGTACGCGCGGACGAACGCCGTGCGCTCGGGGTCGATCCCCTCGGACAGCACCTCCGCCCGGCACGCCTCCGCCTCGCGCGCCCAGCGCTCGACGTCCCCCTCCAACCGGTGCGCCCGGGCCAAGCGCACGCCGCGGTCGAGCGCCACCCAGCACATGACCCGGCTGTAGACGTGGTGCTCCGCGTCGGTCCGCACCTCCCAGATCCCGGAATCCTCACGCCGCCAGTTGCCGGCGACCCAGTCCACCAGGCCGCGCAGGGCCTCCCACGTGCCCTCGGTGATCTCGTAGTGCTGCGACCAGAGGTACGCGGTCTCCAGCACTTCGCCGTACACGTCCAGCTGCAGTTGGTCGGCGGCCGCGTTGCCGACCCGCACCGGCCCGGATCCCCGATACCCCGCCAGGTGCGGCAACTCGAACTCGGGGAGTTCGCGCCGTCCGTCGATCCCGTACATCACCTGAAGGTGCGGGCTCCCCCTGGCGCGGCAGATCCGCTTCACGAACTGCATGAAGTGGTCGGCCTCTTCGTTGTGCCCCAGCACGTGGAGGGAGTACAGCGCGAAGCAGGTGTCGCGCAGCCACACGAACCGGTAGTCCCAGTTCCGCGATCCGCCCATCGTCTCGGGCAGAGACGTCGTGGGCGCCGCGACGAGCGCGCCCGTCTGCGCGTAACACAGCAGCTTGAGCGAGATCGCCGACCGCTCGACGATCTCGCGATACCGGCCGCCGTATCGCACGTGCGACACCCACCCGCGCCAGAACTGCACCGTGTCGGCCAGCGCCTCTTCGCTCAGGTAGTGCTCCACCGGTCGGACGTCATCGTCGTCGTAGCGCATCACCAGCACCAACGACTCTCCCGCCGACAGCGTGCAACGTGCCCGGGCGCACCCGCCGTCCACCTGCCAGGGGAGCGGGAGCGACGTCGCCAACGCGATGGCTTCGTCCATGTCGTCGGTCGCGAAGAGCCCGTGGCGTCGGACGGAGAGCCGGGCGCGGTGCACCCCGTAGTCGAAGGCGGGCTCGAAGTCGATGCCGACGTCGACCGTCCCCTCGGTACACACGACCTGCCGGTGCAACTCGGACGGGGACAGGAGCGTGGGTCCGGAGGCGGGCACCGGCATGAAGTCGGTCACTTCCACCGCACCCGCTTCGGTCGCGAAGCGGGTGACCAACACACCCGTCTGCGGGACGTAACGCTGCGAGCGCGCCGTTTCGCCGAGCGCGTGCACCCGGAACCGCCCCCCTCGCTCCTGATCCAGCAGCGCGCCGAACGCGCTGGGGCTGTCGAACCGCGGGAGGCAGCACCAGTCCACCGATCCATCGACGCCGACCAGGGCGACCGTGCGCAGGTCGCCGATCATGCCGTAATCGGCGATGTCCAGTACGCTCACCGGACGGCTCGGGCCAGGCGTTCCAGCCAGCGGGCGAGTGTCGCCGGCGAGGTGGTGCGCCACCGGGCCCGCGTCCTCCCCCGGCCGACCTTGATCGTCACGGCTCCCGCGGGCAGGACCCGAAACACGTGCTCGTCGGTCACGTCGTCACCGGCGTAGACGACCCCCGCCCGCCTCGCCCACTGCGGGAAGGTCCGGCGCAGCAGCGCTCGCAGCGCGGTCCCCTTGTCCCAGCCGGTGCCCGGTCGGACGTCCACAATCTCCTTCCCGCGATAGAGCGCTACCCCCGTGCCCCGCACGGCCCTCCGCACGGCCGGCCAGACCGCCTTCCGGACCGCAGGGGATGCCGTTCGGTAATGCACCGCCAACGTCCACCCCTTGTGCTCGAGCGTCACGCCCGGAAGCCGCGCCACGACCGGCCCGAGTGCCGTCGCCGCCCTCTCGACCGGCGCGCGATGCCGCGCCGCCCGTGCCGCCTCCGGCCGTCCGGCGCCCCGGGCGATCTCGAACCCGTGGTTGCCGATGACCCAGTCGACCGGCGCCCCCAGCACGCGCCGCGCGTCGTCCGCGGACCGTCCCGACACGAGCACCAGCTCGACGCTCGGCACCTCGCGGAGCCGACGCAAGGTGCTCCGGGTTCGGTCGGGCACGCGCGCCGCCGCCGGGTCGCGCACGATCGGTGCCACGGTGCCGTCGAGGTCCACGCAGACCAGCAGTGGGTCCCGAGCCGCCAGCCGCTGCAGGACGGCGGCGCCGGACCGCGACAGGGGGGCGGTCATGAAGCGCGCGGCGGCCTTGCGTTGCCGCTGGTCCACGGTACGTTCGACTGGGTGCCCGGGGAATCACTCACCAATGGCCACTCGACTCTCGGTTCTGCTCGTCGTGCTCGCGTGCGCGCCCCCCGCGGTGGAAGACCCCACCGAGTCGGTGCGTGCCATGTTGGAGGCGGCGTCCGCGGCGTGGAACCGCGGCGACCTCGACGCGTTCATGTCGGACTACGCCGACCAGCCCACCACCGGGTTCGTGTCGGGGGGCCGCGTCCAGTACGGCTTCGCGTGGATCCACGACAATTACGCCCCGCGTTTCATGCCCAGGGCCGCTCGCGATTCACTGCGCTTCGAGGAAACCGCCGCTCGGGCCCTGGGCTCGGACCATGCCATGGCGACCGCGCGCTACGTTTTGTACCGCGGTGATTCCGTCACGGCAAGTGGACCCTTCACCCTCGTGCTGCGACGCGACCCCGAACGATGGCAGATCATCCATGATCACACGTCTTCGGACCCGTAGCGGGGCGACGCCCTCCGGGCCGCGCCCCTCGCCCCGGCGGCGCCGGGCCGCGCTGGTGTCGGTGCTCGCCGGGGGTGCGTTGGC
>JABAOE010000266.1_pt2 | contig 17592 bp, 17 predicted proteins | sample 7062141 | NCBI WGS metagenome assembly JABAOE01 (sample SAMN14538627, study PRJNA623070) | marine sediment metagenome | biome: marine biome [ENVO:00000428]; feature: marine pelagic biome [ENVO:01000023]; material: deep marine sediment [ENVO:00002113] | place: India: Gulf of Khambhat ... | reverse complement strand
TATCTTATAAATATTATGTTGAAAAAGGGTGAGGTAACATATTATTTACTAATATGTTACATGTTAATCTGTATAATAAATTTGTCTGCAATATATTAATAAAGAAATTATATGTAGCTGATTTCATCCAATAATATGAGGAATATTTACTTAAATATATTAGTATTTATTTGCGGTGGGGCTGTTCTTTCTATAGAAATTCTTGGTACAAGAATACTCGGGCCATTTTATGGGGTAAGTCTGTACTTATGGTCTTCACTAATTACAGTTACATTGGCAGCTCTAAGTCTTGGTTATTTTCTGGGAGGACGATGGGCAGATAAATATACAACATTAACAAAACTTTGTTCCATAGTCTTCTCGGCTGGTATATGGCTGTTGCTATTGCCGGTTTTGAAACAACCCGTGTTGCAATTTACTGAACCTTTGGGATTAAGGGTTGCAGTCTTAATTTCAGCATTATTATTATTTGCTCCACCTCTGGTTTTGCTTGGAATGGTTGGTCCTTATGCAATCAGGCTTAAGATATTAAATATAAATAAAGCCGGAAGTACCGCGGGTAACATTTATGCTATTTCAACTGTTGCAAGTGTTTTGTCCGCTTTGCTAACCGGATTTTTTCTAATACCAAATATTGAACTTGGAAAACTAACTTCGGGGATTGGCATAATCTTATTAATAAGTGCTTTTCCGGGAATTGCTAAGAAATTTAATTCAGGGTTATCGATATTTACATCCATTGTGGTCATATCTTTAATTTATTTTGTTAATTTGCCTTTAGGGGATGGTAAAGATGTAGTTTCGGGAAAAACCTTATTGGAAGTTAGACAAAGTATTTATGCCGAGATCAGAGTTTTGGATTTTGGTGAAAGCAGGCATCTTCTGATTGATGGTGGCACACACACGGTTGTGAATCCATCAAACTGGAATTCACTGTTTCAGTACGTGCCAGTAATGGATATTCCAAAATTCCTGTATGATAAACCCGGCGATGTTTTACTTCTGGGTTTAGGGGGTGGTTCAATTGCCAAGAACTATTCAAAAAACGGTTGGAATGTAGATGCTGTGGAGATAGATCAAGATGTTGCGGATATAGCTAAAAAATACTTTGGATTAGTTTCTCAAGAAGCAAATATCACTATCGCGGATGCAAGGCGATATCTAAGAAATCATGTAAAAAAGTATGATTTAATAATTGTTGATGCATATGGCAGTGGATATATACCATTTCATCTGGTTTCTTCCGAATCTTTTGAATTAATAAAGAACAGACTTAAACCCATGGGAACAGTCGCTGTAAATATTAATACAATTGGTTGGAATGATAAAATAGTGGATTCTATTGGAGTCACCATGAATTCGCAATTCACAAACGTGATCGCTCTTCCAATAGCCGAACCGCCAAATACAATTGGGAACCTTGTACTGCTGGCATCAGACAGAGAGATTGATTTTTCTGAGGATCTGCTTAAACGTCCCAAAAACTATTTGCATGATAGATATATGCACTGGTACATATTACAGGTAAACCATGCATGGGATAATAGGTTTGTTCCCGATATAAACAATAAATCACTTATTATTACGGATGAATTAAATTATATTGATGTGATGGCTGAAAGAATAAACTATGAAGCCAGGAAAGATTTTCATGCATATTACGGTCGCGATGGATTGAGCTGGTAAAACCTATCACTGGTCATTCGGTTTTATTTTGTTTATATGGAGCTATATTTCCTGTTGGAATTATAATTACCGGATACCCCTCCAATTCACTGGGTAATTTTCCAGTAATTTCCGGGGTAATTTCATTGACCATTACCTTAATACAGGGTGATCCATCTTCCATCGCACTAACATACACGCCGACTACCCCTGGAATACTCATTATCTCTTCCTTGTATGATTCAAGAACTTTATTTATATCTTCAGGTCCCACTTTGTCCTCTCCACTGCAAATAGAAATATAGGAAGGTATGTGAAAAGATTCGTATGAGGTAAAAAAAAGTAGCATTGATAGAAACAAGAAAAGTTTTATATCTAACTTACAGGTTTCCACTTACACGAATTGGTTTAAAATAACTATTTTTTACTTTTATTGGATTATATCATTATACAAATGATCAATAATATTAATTCTCTTTGAAATAATAGGCTTAATTACCTACCATTGTAGCGCCATAATGACTTAATACATCGTCTATCGGATTAGCGATCCCTACCGACCACCTGTTACATGTTGTGCTACCCGCATATAGTAAACCGACTGCCCGAGGGTTTGTATCTTCATTTTCTACTGCAAGTGATCCTGAATCGCCGCCGTCAAGGAATCTGCATCTATTATTTGTGGTAACAACTTGTCCATAAAATGTTTTTGTAAATGCCGTNNGTAATAACAATTTGTCCTGTAAATGTTTTTGTAAATGCCGTCCCTCCAGCACATTCGTTAGAATATGTAATTGATACAGTGGCATTTAGACCATCCACTTCGCCCCTGCTAAGTCCTGTTGTTCTGCCCATTTTCTTTATAGCCTGTCCAATAAATGCCCCAACAGTACTAGATGAAATAGTGCCAATATTTAAAATAGCACCTGTTTCGTCGACCATCCCAGAAATTATCGCTGCAATACCAGCATCAATATTACTATTGGGCAGACTGCCCCCATTATTAACTAGAGTTGCAACATTTTGGGCATTTCCGGCATTACAACTAACGTCTATTAAGCCCGGTTGAATTACCGGATCTCCATCCTGTACAGTTCTATTATTACCGCCATCTACAATGTCAGAATAAAAAATATGCCAGTTACTTAGTATGTATTTTGTTCCATCTTTTTCTATTAAGGAACCAAGTGTACCCCCGCAACAATATCCGTTGGCAAGGGCGTATCTCCACCCCCCTGATGTTCCGAGTTTAATAGGAGGTGTTTGTTTGGCTTTTGGATCATTACCATCACCGTCACCACCACCATCATCACCGCCACCGCCTTGTCCCGGAGGACCGCCACCCCCTGGTGGGCCCTTATATGCAACAAGCTTTCCTGTTACTTGTGTAACGACATCAAACCCACCCAGTTGTGTAGGTATACCCCGTACGCCTTTGTTTGCTAAATAAACCATAATTATAGGATTCCCATCTTCGTCTTCGCTTACAGCTGTACCAACAACATCCGGATCTTCCATAAGTGCTTCGGTATTTGCTTCCTGAACCTCCATTGCCTTAAGTAATCCTGGCGGGGTGTCGAATGGTGGTTCAGCTTTCAAGTCTGTATCAAAAAATGTACATACAATAAAGCATGAAAAAAGACTGTAAATAATAAAATTTATACCAATATTAATCTTCTTCATTTCATTTATCCCCCATGTTTCAACTAATATATTATTATATACTAAAACGTAGTAGAAGTTAATGATTAAAATTTGTATATATCATGCTAATTAAATTTTTATGCTGTTTTGTATTTTACAGTTTTATATATTAAAATTGAATTTACAGGGGTGACTAGAGTTGAAACAACAGCCTCTATGTTCTTAAAATGATATTCAAAATACTTAATAATATATACAAGGTAATATTTGTAATATATTGAAAACATTAGAAATATATTCAACCTTTGAAAACTTCATCACGATATCCGGCCCACGCATCTTGTAATTCAGGAATGAGACTCTCAAATTCGTTTATATATTGCTTGGTTTTATCATTATCCATACTCATTATATCTCCTTAGACTTGCTGGTTTTTACTATAATACAAATATAAAAAGTAACATAATTGACAGGATATTTTAGAAAAGAGCTGTTTACTACTTTGGTTTCCTGTATCTTTTTGTTAGTATATATAAATTAAATGCGATCTTTATTGAAGAATTTGTGTAAGATTTTAACTATTCTATTGCTTCTAATTTTTGGTTCATTGGCTTATGCTACAAGCTCTGAGAATATAATAGAGCCAGGGATGAGCTCTGAAGTGTTTTCTTTAATTACTTATGTTTTATTTGCTTTAATATTTTCTTTTTTGTGTTCAATAGCGGAGGCGGTGCTTTTAAGTATTACTCCTTCATATATTGAAGCCAAAAAATCCGAAAGGCCAAAATTTGCTGAAATTCTTGAACGATTAAAAATAGATGATGTTGATCAATCTCTTGCGGCAATTTTAACACTTAATACTATTGCGCATACTGTAGGAGCAATAGGTGCAGGGGCCAAAGCAACTGTAGTTTTTGGCAGTGCCTGGTTTGGATTATTCTCAGCTGTTATGACATTAATGATTCTTTTTCTTTCCGAAATTATTCCTAAAACTATAGGTGCTGTATATTGGAATAAACTTGTGATTCCAACCACGTATTTTGTAAAATACTTAATAGTGTTTCTTTATCCGATAGTTTGGATTTCGGATAGATTAACAAAGATCATATCACAGAGAAAGAACATAAATATCTTTAGTAGAGATGAATTTATTGCTATGGCCAGAGTGGGGGAGAAGTCGGGTCAAATACAAAGTGAAGAATCCAGGATTATTAAAAATATGTTTAAATTTGATTCATTGACAGCCGAAGATATAATGACTCCTAGAACCGTAATTTTTGCATTCTCTGAAGATCTAACAATTGCTGATTCTTTAAAGCAAGTAACGGAAACCCCTTTTTCTCGTATACTAATTTATAAGGAAAGCCTTGATTATATAACAGGTTTTGTTCTTAAAAACGATATTTTGATTTTTGCTTCACAAAACAAAGGGGATAAAAAACTTAAAACAATTAAGCGTGAGATAATGATAGCCTCAGAATTTATTTCTTTGACAAATTTGTTTGAACGTTTTTTGCGAACACGTCAGCATATTGCTCTGGTAGTTGATGAATATGGAGTTACTTCGGGCCTTGTTACCCTGGAAGATCTGATTGAGACCCTTACGGGTATGGAGATTATGGATGAAACGGATAATGTCCAGGACATGCGTTTGCTAGCCAGGGAACAATGGCTTAAACGTGCTAAGTCAATGGGCATTGAGGCTGATATAAAAAAAGAGCCATAAATTAAAGATTCTATATTCATCAGACCTTTTGTAATTAGATTATCCGATTAAAAATGAATATATATCAAATTAATTGATATTATTTTTGTTTAATTTGATAGCTGTCATCCTTGTATTCTGGATTGATGTCTGTATCTTGTTTAGCTTAAATAAATTTAAAGGATGAAGGTTAAATATGGGATTTAAATCCGGAATAGTAGGACTTCCAAATGTTGGAAAATCTACACTTTTTAATGCTCTCACAAATGCTGGTGCTGAAGCCGCAAACTTTCCTTTTTGCACAATAGATCCTAATATTGGAGTCGTAGCGGTTCCTGATAAAAGGCTGGACAAGTTAACTGAACTTGTAAAACCGGCTAAAACTGTCCCTGCATATATTGAAATTGTTGACATTGCAGGACTTGTAAAAGGTGCTGCAGAAGGAAAGGGCAGGGGAAATGCTTTCCTCTCTAATATCAGGGAAGTAGATTTGATTCTCCATGTTGTAAGATGTTTTGATGACGACAATATAATGCATGTTGAAGGTTCGATCGATGCTATCAGGGATATTCATACAATAGAAGATGAATTGGTTATCAAGGATCTGGAAACCCTGGAAAAAAGAGAGGAACGTTTAAAAACTCAGTCAAAAGGCGGGAACAAAGAATATTTAAAAGAACTCGAACTTGTAAGTTCACTAAGAGAATTTGTCGAGCAGGGAAATAGTGTAAGAAATTTTGAGGTTAAAGAAGGGGACGAGAAACTTCTTCAGGAATTGTTCCTGCTAACTTCAAAACCTGTTCTTTATATCTGTAATGTGGAAGAAGACGAACTTAATGATGCAAGTGCGAACAAAGAAGTAAGCAGAGTTAAAGAATATGCAAGCAAGTTCAATGATGATGTGATATTGGTATGTGCAAAGATTGAAGCTGAGATTGCTGAGCTGGATAAGGATGAAAAAGAGATGTTTCTTGAAGAGCTTGGATTAGAAAGTTCGGGACTCGACAAATTAATACAAGCCGCATATTCCAAGTTGGGATTAATTACCTATTTCACTGCAGGACCAAAAGAAGTTAAAGCATGGACTATAACCTCTGGTACAAAAGCCCCACAGGCCGCAGGTGTTATTCACACCGATTTTGAAAGAGGTTTTATCAGGGCTGAAACCATTTCTTATGAAGACTATGTTTCTATGGGTTCTGAAAACGCAGCAAGGGATGCAGGAAAGATGAGATCCGAAGGTAAAGATTATGTAGTACAAGACGGTGATGTGATGCTGTTCAGGTTTAATGTATAAAAATCTTGATTTAAGCCACAATAACTATTTTGAAAATATTTAAAACTAAGTCATTAAAATGCAGGAATCTTGGGTAAACTACTCGTTTACAAATGTATAAAACTTTAATTCGTCCTATTCTTGATAAACTTGATTCTGAGACTTGGCACAACAATGTTAAAGAATTAATGAGTTTATCTGAAAACCACCCTGCTACTCTTAAAATTCTTGAGTATTTTGCCAACTTTGGCCCTAGAGTGGAAGATAAAAGATTAAATATTGAATTAGCGGGAATTAATCTGGAAAACCCTTTGCTTGTGGGTGCAGGCTGGGATAAAACGGGTAAATCGGTAAAAGCACTTCATGCTATAGGATTTGCAGGAGTAGAAGTTGGTTCTGTTCTTTCCCGGCCTCAACATGGAAATCCAAAGCCTCGTCAGTTTATGATTACCTCTGATGTTTGTCTGAATTCATTGGGGTTTAACAGCCCGGGTATGGATGTTGTTTTTGAAAATCTTAGAAAATATAAAAACGATAACATTCCAATTGGTATAAGTTTGGGAATTAACAGGGATGTAAAACCTGAGGATGCTCCCATTGCTCATGCAATTGTAGCAGAAAAACTTTATGACTATGCATCTTATTTTGCTATAAATGTCAGCTCTCCTAATACTCCCGGATTAAGGCAGCTTCAGGAAAAAGAAGATCTTAATGATATTGTTCTTGCAGTGAAAGAAGCAGCAAACAGGAATGAATATGCTGTTCCAGTGTTTGTTAAAATTGCTCCTGATCTGTCATTCGGAGAAATTGACGAAGTTGTCGAATTGTCAATCGAGCTTGGCATAGCAGGAATTATTTCAACTAATACAACTAATAATCGTGCTGTTAAAATGAAGTACGGATCAAAATGGATAGATATTCCGGGTGGCATAAGCGGTAATGATTATGAATACAGAAAAATGTCGACTAAAGTAATTTCCCATATATACAATAACTGTGATAATAAGCTTGAGATAATCGGTGTAGGTGGAATATCTGATACTGATTCGGCACTTGAAAAACTAAAAGCCGGGGCAAACGCACTTCAAATTGTCACTGGTCTTAGGGGTGAGGGTCTGGGTTTGGCAAAAAAAATAAATAAAGGATTATTGGAATATCTGGAAGCAAATGATCTTGGTGGGATCTCTGAGATTGTTGGAACAGAAAAGTATTATTAGTTTCAGAACTGTTTTATTTTAGATAGTTTTATATTTTCAGTACACCGACCTATATATTTTCCCTTTATATCAATGTCTGAAGTTATTTTATTCCCTTTGTCGTTACTTATTGTGACTAGAAAACCATCAATAGTGGAACCTGTTGAATTGTAAACACCTTTACCTTTTGAAAATTTCTAATATCACATCCAAGATTTTTTTGGCTCTTGTTAAATTCTAAAATTGATCGAAGTTTGAATTCTTAAAACACCTGGTTTTGTTTTTTACGATCTGTTTGTTACTTGTTTCTATACTCATTATGACTCTAAATTCCCATTTTCCCGGTTTCGCATTCAAAGTGTCGGCATTAGTAAATTCGGATAAGAAGAAGGTTGATAGTGTTGTTTTAATTAGGAATTATATGAATAATTAGTACAAAAATTAAAATAAGAATGAAAAGGTCAGATGATTAAAAAGTTTTAATATTTATATATATGGCAACAGATTAGGTTCTATAATCTGCGTTAATAGATACATAATTATGGGTCAAATCACTAGTGAGAATATACGAATCCGCTTTGCCTTCCTTGATATTTAAAGAAACTGTAAATTTAGATTTTTTAAATATATGTGAATACTTTGATTCCGGCTGGAACTGCTTGCCTTTACTATAGACTTTTATTCCATCAAAAAAAAGTTCAATTTTATCAGGATTAAACTTAATTCCCGCCCTTCCTGCGGCTCCAATAATTCTGCCCCAGTTTGCATCTTCACCGTAAAATGCTGTTTTTGTAAGTTGTGAATTGGCAATTACACCTGCAATTTTTTCAGCATCTTTGGTTGTTTTAGCCCCTTTTACCTCAATTTTTACAACTTTGGTTGCTCCTTCACCATCTCTAACAATCATTTCAGCTACTTCATAGCAAATATCTGTGAGTGTTTTTACTAAAGAATTAAAGCTCCTGCTTTTTTGAGTTATTTCTTTATTTCCGAGCATACCATTTGAAAGTATAAAAACCGAATCGTTTGTAGAGGTATCACCGTCAACCGTAATTTTATTAAAGGATTTATCCACTGATATCTTTAAAGCTTTATTTAAAGCGCTCCGACTTATGTCTAAATCTGTTAAAATAAAACAAAGCATGGTTGCCATATTCGGGCAAATCATTCCTGCACCTTTTCCAATTGCACAAATGGTTCCTGTTTTTCCTCCTATTTTAAAACTTCTGAAAGCATATTTAGCAAATTTGTCTGTTGTTTTTATTGCAGCTGCGGCATCTTCAACATTATTTCCGTTCAAGCTTTTAATTAATTTTGGCAATGATTTTATGATTTTTCCCGTTGGCAGGGGTTTTCCAATTACGCCGGTGGATGATGGGATCACCAATGATTCATCAATGTTCAATTTCTCTGATATTGATTTTGAAACTAATAAAGCATCCTTGTAACCCCCGGTCCCGTTGCAAGCATTTGCATTTCCGCTATTGATAATTATTGCCTGACAATAACCGCCTTTCATTTTTTCCTGTCCTAAAATAACAGGAGCTGCCTTAACGATATTTTTTGTAAAAACGGCCGAAGCTTTTGAAGGGCGTTCCGACAATATGAGTGCAAGATCTTTTTTGCCGCTCTTTTTAAGACCTGCATGGATACCACTTAGAAAGAATCCGGGAATATTATTCATAGATTTAATTCCTCTAAAAATTGAGAAGTTTTAAACTTTTTTTCAACATGATACTCCATATACTTTGTTAGCACCTTAATATTTTTGGCAACTTTTCCTAAGAATATATCCATTTTTTCAGGAATTTTTATAATATCTATATAAAACTTATAAATATTTTTACTATTTGCCTGTTTACTTTCAGATATGGATACACCTTTTGAAATATCAAAATTTATATAATCTTTATCAGTATCCGATTTCAGATCTGGTTCGTAACCTGAAGTCTTAAGTGCTTTTAATTGAAATTTTAGTAAATTTGAAAGAATGTTCTCATTTTTTTCCATATATCCAAATGCTTCTGTTGCGTAATCGAATAATTGATCGTTAGGTTCGTTCTCAATAGTTAGAATGTCCAGATGTTCAATTATAAAACTGGAGATTAAAAATGTTTCGAGGTTTCTCATAATTCCCGAATAAGATCTTTTGATATTAACTTCGTTTAGGATATTGAACTTGTTGTCGTTTAATGTAATGTCGATATTCAAATGATTAAATAGTTCGAGCCTTCCACCAAAACGCTTCCTGCTTTTTTTAGCTTGCCTTGCAAGACCTTTTACTTTTCCAAGCTCTCTTGTATAAAATGTAACAATAATATCGGCTTCGCCGTAATTCGATTTTTTGAGAACTAATGCTTCACATTTTTTCATGATTGTTAAAAAATTAACATTGCTACAAGCAGGTAAAATAGTGAGCCGAAAATATCGTTAAACATGGTTAGAAACGGTCCGGAAGAAGCTGCAGGGTCTAACCTGAGTTTATGGAGCAATAGCGGACCTGCAACCCCTACAAATGATGTTGCCATGGTTGCTGAAACCATTGCAATAAATACTGCTAATGCTAGTTTGAAGATTTCGGGTTGGCTAAAACTTATTAACGTACCTATAACTGATGTTAATAAACCGCAGATTAATCCCAGTGCAAAACCTACTTTAACTTCAGCAAGAATCAGCTTAATGACCTGCTTGAAATCAATGGTGCCTAAGCCAAGGCTTCTAACTATAATCGTTGTTGTCTGTATTCCGACGTTTCCTCCGGTTGCCATTATAGCGGGCATAAATGCTGCAAGAATTGCGACTTTCTGTAAAGTTGGTTGAAATACTTTAATTATTATAAAAGCAATTAGAAGTTCCCCGATAAGGGTTAAAACTAACCAGGGTATTCTTAATTTTATTCTTTCTTTTGTTGGTGTGTATATAGGGTGTAAGTGTTCACCAAGACCGGTAAGTTTGTATAGATCCTCTTCTGCTTCCTGGGATATAACGTCAATGATGTCATCAGCCGTTATACGTCCGAGCAGTTTATTGTTTTCATCGACAACTGGTAGTGAAATAACATCATACTGTTTAAAGTATTCTGCAACTTTTTCCTGGTCCATCAAAGGAGTTATCGTAACATCAACTGTTTCCATAATCTCGGTAACCGGACGCTGAGGATTAGCCAATATCAGGTTATGAAGAGGTATGCTTCCAAGCAGAATGTCATTATCATCTGTTATATAAATACCGTGAAATTCCTCAACATCATCAGCAATCAACCTGATCCAGTTAATAGCTTCGGAAACTGTTGAGTCCGAAGTGACTTTCACAAGTTCTGCCTGCATTATACCACCGGCGCTATCTTCAGGGTACTTAAGTAAAGGTTCAACATCCTTGGCTTCTTCCGGATCCATGCTTGATAAAACTTTTTTGGCTTTTCCTTCCGGAAGTTCTCCAATAAGATCCGCAGCATCATCTGAATCCATTTCATCAGCGATATCTGCGAGTTCTTCAACATTCAGTTTTTCGGAAATATCTTCTCTGTACTCGGAGTTTAATTCGAAATATATTTCAGAGACAATTTCTGGATCCAAAGATTTTAAAATAAAGGTGTGATCTTCTGGTTCCAATTGTTCAATTACATCTGCAATTACAGAAGGGTGAATATCACTTAGAGCTGTACTAATTGCTTTGCTGTCACCATCAAGCAGATGCTGTTTGATTTCATTTGTAAGTTGTGTTAATTCCATTTGAAAATCTCTTAATTTGGTTTAAATTCCTTATTCTATTTTTATTAGTGCAAAATGTAAAGATATATTTTTGATAGATCCTGATAATCTGGTAAAAATAACTGGTTCTAATGAAAAACATTAAAAATTATGCAAATTTTATAAAGCTGGAGCATACTTTGTTCTCTCTTCCTATAATATTTGCTGGTGCTTTTCTCGCTGCAGAAAATATACCCCAGCTTAGATTGCTATTACTGATTATCTTTGCCGGTACGGGTGCCAGAACTTCCGCATTAGCCATAAACAGGATTATTGATAAAAAGATTGATTCTCAAAATCCAAGAACTAAAGACAGAGAACTCCCTTCAGGGAAAATAAGTTCATTTAATGCATATTTGCTAACCTTGTTTGGATTAATAGTTTATCTGTTTGCAGCTTATAAAATATGCTGGCTTGCATTCATTTTGTCCCCTGTTCCAATTGTTGTGTTTATTGTGTATCCCCTAATGAAAAGGTTTACACCTTTATGCCATTTTGGAGTGGGAATTGGGCTGGCACTTGCCCCACTTGGAGGCTGGATAGCTGTAAAATGTTCTTTTACGGATATTACACCCGGGATATTAATTTCTCTTTTCGCATTTTTTTGGGTTTCTGGATTTGATATAATCTACGCAACTTTAGATGAAAAATATGATGTTGAGGAAGGAATTTATTCTATGGTTTCTGTTTATGGAAGGGGAAAAGCATTACTAATCTCGGCTATTGTTCATATTCTTGCATTCTTAATGCTTTTTGTTTTATACATTACAAATATTAAAAGTATTGTATCCGGATTAATTCTTTTGCTAATTGGTTATTTTCTGTATCTTGAACATAAAAAATCTGAGAATGTTGATATTGCATTTTTTAAAATTAATATTTTGATTGGCTCGCTTGTTTTTATTTTTGTGCTTGCCGGGATATACTTACCTTGAATATGAGAACAATTGTGGGTTTTACCGGAGCATCAGGTGTGGCATACGGAGTGGATTTCCTTCGAAGGTGTCCAGATGACAAATATTTAATTGCAAGTAAATGGTCCAAGAGGGTTCTGCATGAAGAGCTTGGGTTAAAGGTGGAAGAACTCAGGCCCTGGGTAAATGAAATATATAATGACTCTGATCTGGCAGCTCCATTTTCATCCGGCAGTAATAATTTTGATTCATTTGTAATTGTTCCATGTTCCGTATCAACATTATCAAAAATAGCTAACGGCATTGCTGACACACTCATAACAAGAATTGCACAAGTGGCATTAAAGGAAAGGAGGAGGCTTGTTATTGCTCTTAGAGAAACCCCTTTAAGTTCTATTGCACTTGAGAATGCATTAAAGTTATCTAGGGAAGGAGTAGTGATAATGCCAATATGTCCCCCTCATTATATGGGAGCAGATAAAGTTGGTGATCTTGTTGAGGGTTACGTTGATAAATTACTCAACGTAATCGGGATAGAAACGAATAATGGTTGGCGAAGTGAAGAATTAGATTAATATCCTGCCTTGGATACCCAAAAAAAATAATAGTTACTTAAAGGTCTTTTATGCCTAAAAATAATTTTTACAATTTACATGAATATATAGCTCACCTTGAGGCGATTGGTCAAGTTACAAGAATCAAAGAGCAAGTCGATCCTGATCTGGAAATAACAGAGATTGCAGACAGAGTGATAAAAGAAAATGGCCCAGCTTTAATATTTGAAAATGTTAAAGGAGCCAGTTTTCCGCTTGCTATCAATCTTTTTGGATCCGAAGAAAGAGTTGAACTAGCTCTTGGTAGAAAACCAAGTGAAGTGGGGGAAGAATTGGTGGAGTTGTTTCATAAAGTTAACCCCCCGAGCTTAAAAAGTTTTTTTAGTATTTTACCAAAAGCATATGATCTCTTGTCAATGCGAACCAAAAAAGTAAAATCCGGTGAGGTTCAGGAAATAGAATCAGCTCCTGATCTGGGCAAATTGCCAATTATAAGATGCTGGCCGCTCGATGGTGGTAAATTTATAACTCTCGGACTTGTTTTAACACAAGACCCCGTAAGTTCCAGAAGGAATCTTGGGATTTACAGGATGCAGGTATTTGATAAAAAGACAACAGGCATGCATTGGCATCCGCATAAAGGCGGAGCTGCCCATTATCATGAAGCAAAGAAGCTTAACAGTGATTTGGAAGTAGCTGTAGTCTTAGGAGGAGATCCCAAGATGATCTTCAGTGCTATAGCTCCTTTACCTGAAGGAATGGATGAGCTTGCATTTGCAAGTTATTTAAGGGGAAAACCTATTCCTATGGTTAAAGGTAAAAGTATTTCTCTTAGTGTGCCTGCAAATGCTGATTTTATACTGGAAGGAGTAGTACCCCAGGATGTATTAAGGGAAGAAGGACCTTTTGGCGATCATTTTGGTCATTATTCCATGGAAGCTGACTTCCCGGTATTTAATATCAAAGAAATGACACATCGTAATAACGCAATATTCCCGGCCACTATTGTAGGGAAACCACCGAAGGAAGATATTTTTTTGGGGATTGCAGCAGGTGAAATGTTTTCGCCTTTAATAAAAATTATTCAGCCAGAAGTTAAAGATATGTGGGCTTATCCTGAAGCGGGTTTTCATAATTTGCTGGCCGTCTCTGTTGATGAGAGATTTCCTAAAAATGGTGTTAAAGCCATGCTGGCACTTTGGGGTATCGGACAATTACTTCTTACAAAGTGTATGTTTATAGTCTCAAGTGATGTAAATCCCCGTGATTTCTCAGCTGTCTTAAATGAAATCGGAGAGAATTTTGATCCCCGCGAAGATTTTTTTCTTATACCATGGGCTCCATTGGACACTCTGGACTTTACAAGTGGTAAATTAAATGTTGGAAGCAAGATGGGGATAAATGCAGTAAGAAAGAATAATAACCGAAGAAAAAAGTATGCAAAAAGGGTAGGTAATCCTGGCGCAAAACATAAAGAGATTGAGGATTACAGACTTCTTTCGGGCGGGTTTCTTGTGATCCAGGTGGATGAGGAAAAGTATGATCCTAAAAAAGTCATAAAAAAGATGTTTAAAACACCGGGCTATGAAAATGTAAGGATTATATCAGTGGTGAGTCCGGATATTAAACTTAAAGATGACACTGACTTAATATGGGGTATATTTACCAGATTTGATCCGTATCTGGACGTTATTTTTGAGCGTACTGAGCTAAGAGGTTCTGCGGTCATTTATGATGGTAGGATGGGTATAGATGCCACAGTTAAAAAGTGGTATCCTGAAGTGATTGAAATGTCTGAAGAAATTAAAAATAAGGTGACTAAAAGATGGGACACATACTGGAAACAATAGAAACTCTTTGTTTTGATAAAAATTTATTGCCTATTTTAAATAAAATTGAAAAAGAACAGAGGTTGTCTTTTGACGATGGTCTAACGATTCTTCAAAGCGATGATTTAAATACCGTAGGATTAATGGCCGATTATGTTAAGAGAAAGAAAGCAGGTGATAAAGTGTATTTTGTTGTAAACAGACATGTTAATCCATCTAATATTTGTGCTATTTCCTGCAAGTTTTGTGCATTCGGAACTACTAAAAAGTCTGCCAACGCCTATGAACTTTCACATGAACAGATGCTTTCAATGATAAGTGATGAGATCAGGGAAGTTCACATTGTCGGAGGTCTTCATCCCGATTGGGAATTTAAGGAATACCTTGATATAGTCAAAATGATAAAAGACAATTATCCCGAAACACATGTAAAAGCTTTTACTGCTGTTGAGATTGACTGGTTCACGGAAATAAGCGGGCTATCCATTGAAGATGTTTTGTTAACATTAAAAGATGCGGGGGTTGATGCTCTAACAGGTGGTGGTGCCGAGATACTTCATCCGGATGTCAGAAAGAAAATATGTGCGCCTAAAACAGTTGCAACAAGGTGGGAAGAGATTCACAGGATAGCTCATAACCTGGATATACCTACTAATGCAACAATACTTTACGGACATGTTGAAGAACCATTTCATGTTGTAGATCATCTGGACAGATTAAGAAATATTGAAGATGATTCCCCCGGTTTTTTTGCATTTATTCCTGTTCTGTTTCAACCTGAGAATACAGGACTTAAAAATATTAAGCCGTTTCCTGCTTCCTATGATATGAAAATCCATGCACTTGCCAGGCTTTATCTTGATAATTTCCCTCATATTAAGGCCTACTGGATAACCCTTGGTGAAAAAGCGGCTCAAGTAGCACTTCATTATGGTGCAAGTGATGCAGATGGAACAATCATGAAAGAAAAAATTATTCATGATGCTGGTGCTCCATCGGAAGTGGGGCATAGCAGGGATTTTATGGTTAATATGATTAAGAATTCTGGTTATACACCTGTTGAAAGGGACGCACTTTATAATGAAGTTAAGGTTTATAACTAAGTATTGATATTCCTTGATTCTTTATAATTATTAAAGAATATATCTCCATCATCAAAAATATTGTAAGCATACAACAATTTCACATAGGTTCTTAATACACTATTAATTGAATTTTCGAATATATCGGTTGTACTGATTTATTATGGGTAGAAAAATTGTTTTAATCCCTGGTGACGGGATTGGTCCTGAGATTACTGATACAGTAAAAAAAGTTGTAGATGCCACAGGTTTGGAAATAGATTGGGACATACATCACATAGGTCTTCAAGCTCTTTCTTTAGGAAAAGATATATTACCACCTGAAACTTTAGATGCTATAAGGGAGTACGGAGTTGCTTTAAAGGGCCCGTGTACAACACCGATTGGCGAAGGATTCTCATCCGTTAATGTGGGTCTTCGAAAAGAACTTGATTTATATGCTGCTGTCAGACCCGTTAGAAATATAGAGGGAGTCCCAAGCAGATTTGAGAATGTAAATTTGGTGATAGTGAGGGAAAATACGGAAGGTCTATACAGTGGAGTGGAAAATACAGTATCTCCCGGTGTAGTTATGAGTATGAAAGTTGCAACTGAGAAAGCTTGTAAAAGGATTGCAAAATGGGCTTTTGAATATTGTATAAAGCGTGGCAGGAAAAAAATCACGGTTTTTCATAAGGCAAATATAATGAAGGTTACCGATGGACTGTTTATTTCCAAATCCAGGGAACTGTCAAAGAATTACAAGGATATTAAATATGAGGAATTTATAATTGATGCAGGATGTATGAAGCTGGTTCAGGACCCTTCTCAATTTGATGTTTTACTACTTGAAAACTTATATGGGGATGTAATAAGTGACCTTTGTGCGGGTCTTGTCGGAGGTCTGGGAGTTGTCCCGGGTGCTAATATCGGAGATGATGTCGCTGTTTTTGAAGCTGTTCATGGTTCTGCTCCCGATATTGCTGGAAAGGATATAGCAAATCCCCTGGCATTTGTGATGTCTGCTGTGATGATGTTCAATCATATCGCGGATAAGGAGGACAAAAAAGAATTTAGAGAAACAGCAGACAAAATTAAAGAAGCTTATAATGAAGCATTATCTCATGATATAAAGACAAGAGATCTCGGTGGAACGTATAGTACCAGTGAATTTACAAAAGAGTTAGTAAAATTAATTAAATAATTAGCGAAGGTTATAAATTATAGTTACTTTGTAAAAAAGGTTAGGGGAAATATAATATCTCAATTATAAAAGCTGATCAGAATCAGATAAGTCATTTTGGATCTTGCTTGTTTTCCAGAAAAGTGGCTTGACTGAAATGATCGAGTGTTTTCTCTATTAATAAAAATGGGGGATTTATTATGAATTTAATAAAATTATCACTATTTATTTTACTTATACTGTTTATTACACCTATACATGGTTATGCATGTGGTTCAGAGAATAATGCGTGTAGCCACAAAGACAGCAAGTATAGCTCAGATGGAAAATCATGTGAAAGTAATAAAGAGGAGTACTCATGTACTGATTGTTTCGGAAAGATAAAAAATCTTGTAGGTAAATGGGAAGGTACCTTAAGTAATAGTGACAAGAATGAAGCAGTTTCAGTAGTTTACGAATTAACTTCAGGCGGTACAGCTTTAATTGAAAAGCATTTCCCCGGGACACCCAATGAGATGGTTACAGTTTATTATAATGATAGCGGAAAATTGAATATGACTCATTATTGCGTGCTGGGAAACCAACCACAGATGAAATTAACCAGCCAAAGCGGGAATAAACTGTTTTTTGACTACGCAGGAGGGTCCAACATAAAAACGGATAAAGACCCTCATATGCATTCTCTTGTTATTACGATGGTTGATGAGAACAATATTGTTCAAGACTGGAGTATGTATGAAGATGGGAATAAAAAATCCGGAACTACCGTGAAGTTGAAAAGGGTGAATTAGTTTCCATATTAATACAGGAGGTATT
>JABAOE010012176.1_pt1 | contig 17596 bp, 19 predicted proteins | sample 7062141 | NCBI WGS metagenome assembly JABAOE01 (sample SAMN14538627, study PRJNA623070) | marine sediment metagenome | biome: marine biome [ENVO:00000428]; feature: marine pelagic biome [ENVO:01000023]; material: deep marine sediment [ENVO:00002113] | place: India: Gulf of Khambhat ... | reverse complement strand
GAATGGCATGCGTCCAACCACGAGATCGGGGAGCGGCTCAGGCATCTGATCAACGGGCTGCCCGAGCCGCAGCGGAGCCTGATCGTGCTGTTCGATGTCCAGGGCATGACCGGCGCCGAGTGTGCCGAGATCCTGGATCTCAACGTGAATCAGGTAAAGGTTTATTTGCACCGCGCTCGCCGCAGGCTGAGGCAGGCGCTGGAGGAAAGTCGTGACTGAACTCGATCGAGCCTGGGCGGAGACCCAGATAGAGGCGATGGCCGACGGCAGTCTGTCGGCTGAGGGTGAGCAGAGGATACGCGCCGCGATCAGACGCGACCCGGAGCTGGCGGCTAAAGTCGAGCGCGCACGGGCCTTGCGACGCGAGCTGCGGCGTGTCGCCGAGGCGCCGGTGCCTCCGGGTTTGTTGCGGCGGCTGTGGAGAATTCCGTCGCCAGGCCCGAGCCGCATCGGCGGTTTCTGGGCGCCGGCCGGCGTGCTCGCTACGGCCGTCGTTGCAGGCCTCAGCATCAATGTTTTCCTCAGTCAGCCGAACGACAGGCCATCAGGCGCGGTACCAATGGACGAGGCGCGGGCCGCTGCAGTCCAGGATGTTGCGGTCGCCGTGACCTATCTGCACAAGAGCATGGTCCTGGCGAATAACGAGATTAACGAGGTTGTTGGTTCCGGCGTGCTGGGCGCGCTCGTTGCCAGCAGAGGCATGATGGAGCGGACCGAAAGCAATGGTCCTGAAGGAGAGCGGCAAAATGGTGATTAGGAAGATCGTAACGGGATGCGTGGTGTTCGCCTGCGGCGGCGTTGCCGCTGCCCAGGGCGTGTTCGACTTCGACAATATTCCCGGAGTCGACCAGGAGCCTGCCGTCGCAATCGACATCAATCCGGCAATGATGGAATTTTTTCGCGGCGTTGCGGTCGCGACCGATCCTGCGGCCGCCGATATTCTGACCGGGCTCAGAAGCATGCGCGTGCGGGTCTTCAGCAACAGCGACAACGCGCCGCAGTTCGCCAGCTTCATGGACGATGTCGCCGCGGAGCTCGAAGGCTCCGGCTGGATGCCGGTCGTCGTCGCCCAGGACGAGGGATCGAAGGTCAGGATCCACATGCAGATGACCGGTGGAGAGGTCTCGGGCATGACGGTCATGGTGTTCGACGGCGGCGAAGCCGTGTTCATCAATATCGACGGTACCGTCAGTGCCGAGGATCTCGGCCGGGCAATGGCCTTGTTACCCGTAATGCCCATCGAGGATGTCATCGGATCGCTGCCGATTGCGCCGACGGCTCCCGCCAGCCCGGCGCCGGAGGACGCGGCCGACTAGTTTACGGGCTCCGAAATTCCGGTTTCGTGTCCGGGCGCAATGTTCAAGCCGGGTGATCTCCCGCGGCGTGCTCGTGTAAGTCTTGTGCGCGTCGCGCGGGACGAGCTGGCGCTCCCTAGGGGAATCGAACCCCTGTTTCAGCCTTGAGAGGGCCGCGTCCTAACCGCTAGACGAAGGGAGCAAATTTATTTAATACAGCAGCTTACACAGGTTTTTTAAGCTGAATTCGGAAAGGCGACGGGCGCGATCCGAGAACAGGCGGCGGATTATACAGCGCGGTCGGCATCGCGCCATCCCGCTGGCGACCGACGCTGAGAACGCCTGCTGCTATGATACGCAGCGTCCTAACCGCCCGAGCATGGACCCGCCGCTTGACCGAGACAGGGAAATCCGACGATCGCGCGCCCGTGATCATCCCGCGCGATCAGCATTCCGTGTCGCGGGCCGACATCTCGAAAGGCGCCCTCAAGGTGCTTTACCGCCTCAAGAATTCCGGCTACCAGGCCTTCCTGGTCGGGGGCAGCGTCCGCGACCTGCTGCTTGGCGGGCATCCGAAGGATTTCGACGTGGCGACCGACGCCCATCCGGAGGAGGTGCGCGCACTCTTCGGCAACTGCCGGCTGATCGGACGGCGCTTTCGCCTGGCGCATGTGCGTTTCGGCCGCGAGATCGTCGAGGTCGCGACGTTTCGGCGCGCGGGGAACGGCGGGGAAGAAGATGGGCACGTCGTCCACGAGTCCGGCCGCATCCTGGCCGATAACGTCTACGGCACGATCGAGGACGATGCCTGGCGCCGCGATTTCACCGTCAACGCCCTTTATTACAACATCGCCGATTTCTCCGTGTGGGCGTTCGCGAACGGCATGGAGGACCTCAGGCACAGGCAGCTGCGCCTGATCGGCGACCCGGCGCGACGCTACCGCGAGGACCCGGTGCGGATGCTGCGCGCGGCGCGCTTCGCGGCGAAGCTGGGGTTCGAAGTGCACCCGGAGGCAGCCGCGCCGATCCCGGAAATGGCGCAACTGATCGACGGGGTGCCGCCGGCCCGCCTGTTCGATGAATTCCTGAAGATCTTTCAGACGGGGCATGCATTGGGCAGCTATCGGCAGCTGCGCCAACTGGGACTCTTCGAGCACCTGTTTCCGGTCACGGCGGCCAGGCTCGACCGTTCCGGCGGCGAGCGCGACGACCGCCTCTTCGAGCTGGCGCTCGAGAACACCGACCAGCGCGTCGCCCAGCGCAAGCCCGTCACGCCGATGTTCCTCTTCGGCGTATTCCTCTGGCCGTCCGTCGCGGCCCGCGCGGCTGAACTGCGCGCGCAGCGCGACGGGCCCTCCGAGAGCCAGGCGCTGATCGCCGCGGCGGCCGAGATCAGCGCCCTGCAGGCGCAGCGAGTCATGTTGCCGCGGCGCTTCAGCTATCCGATGCGCGAGATGCTGCAACTGCAGCCGCGGTTCCTGAAGCAAAGCGGACGGCGAGCGATGAATCTGCTGAGCCACCGGCGCTTCCGGGCCGCGTATGACCTCATGCTGCTGCGCGCGGAGCTGGGGGAGGTGGAACAGGCCGTCGCCCGCTTCTGGACCGAGGTGCAGGAGCTCCCGGAGCAGGACCGCCAGAAGATGTTCGGGGTGACAGGCCCGCGCCGCGCACCGATCCGCCGCAAGCGCCGTCGCAAGGCAGCGCGATCCTGAGGTCCGGTCATGCCCAAAGACACCGGTCGCACGATGGCCTGTATCGGCATCGGGAGCAACCTCAAAGATCCGGTCGCTCAGGTGGAGGCCGCGATCGCCACACTCGCCGCCTTGCCAGACACGCACGTGGAGCGCGCGTCGAGCCTGTATCGCAATCCGCCGATGGGACCGCCGGACCAGCCCGACTACGTCAACGCAGTGGCGATTATCCGGACCGGGCTCGACCCGGGCGAGCTGCTGCGCGAGTTGCAGAGCATTGAACGCCGCCAGGGACGCATTCGGCGGGCCGGTGAGCGCTGGGGACCGCGCATCGTCGACCTCGACATCCTGACCTTCGGTTCGCGCGTGATCGCGGAATCCGGCTTGAAGATTCCACACCCGGGCATTGCCCAGCGAAATTTTGTATTGTTCCCGCTAGTCGAGGTGGCCCCGGAACTGGACATACCCGGAATGGGCACGGCGCGCGCGCTGATGAGGAGACTGGACGCGTCGGCGCTCGAGCGAGTCGAATAACGACGGGTCCCGGTGGCGGGCTGGAGAGCGGCCGGCGCGCATCGAAGCGACCGAAGAAACATAACAACGACGACAGCGAATGCCTGAATCACGTTACATCGTCATCGAAGGTCCGATCGGGGTCGGAAAAACCAGCCTGGCGCGCCGCCTCGCCGAGAGCCTCGACAGCGAACTGCTCCTCGAGGACGCGGAGGCGAATCCGTTTCTCGAGCGGTTCTATCGCAATCCGCGCGCGGCCGCACTGCCGACACAGCTGTTCTTCCTTTTTCAACGCGTGCGACAGGTAGAGCAATTGCGCCAGGCGGACATCTTCAGCGACGTCCGTATCGCCGATTTCCTCGTCGAGAAAGACCGACTGTTCGCGCAGATCAACCTGGATCGCCACGAACTGGAACTTTACGATCAGGTCTTCGCTTCCGTCGCCGTCGATCCACCGGCTCCGGACCTGGTCGTTTACCTGCAGGCGCCGGTCGACACGCTGCTGTTCCGAATCGCGCAACGAGGCATCGATTACGAGCAGCGCATCGATCGTCATTACCTCGAGCGGCTCAACGAGGCATACGCTCGTTTCTTTCATGATTACGACGCGGCGCCGCTGCTGATCGTCAACGCGGCGACGATCGACCCGATCCGCAATGAACGGCACTATAGTATGTTGCTCGATGAGATCTGCCGGATCCGGACCGGCCGACATTTCTTTAATCCGGTCGTCTCCGTCACCGCGTAGCGCGACGGGACTCGGAGGACCAGCATGTACAAGCAGCTCCAACAACGCGGCATGGCCGAACCGCCGGTCAACGTTTCGACCCTCGCGAGGATGAAAGCGGCCGGAGAGCCGATCGCATGCCTGACGGCGTACGATGCCAGCTTCGCGCAGCTGGTCGATCTTGCCGGCGCCGACTTCGTTCTCGTCGGTGATTCGCTGGGGATGGTCATTCAGGGGTACGACACGACGGTACCGGTTACGGTCGATGACGTGATCTATCATACGCGTGTCGTCGCGCGCGGCCTGCGTCGCGCCTTTCTCGTCGCAGACATGCCGTTCATGAGCTATAGCAGCGAGGGTCAGGCGCTCGATAACGCCGTCAGGATGATGCAGGAGGGCGGCGCGATGATGGTCAAGCTCGAGGGTGGGGCTGGTCAGGTCGGCATCGTGGAGCACCTCGCCCGGCATGACATCCCGGTGTGCGCGCACATCGGTCTCAAGCCGCAGTCGGTGCACAAGATTGGCGGCTTCAAGGTGCAGGGACGCGACGCCAAGAAGGCGCGGCAGATGGTCGACGACGCGGTCGCGCTCGAGGAGGTTGGGGCCGACATCATCTTGCTGGAGTGCGTACCGAACGAGCTCGGCGCCGCGGTGCGCGAAGCGGTTGGCGTCCCGGTCATCGGCATCGGCGCGGGCCCCGACGTCGACGGGCAGATCCTGGTGCTGTACGACGTCCTCGGCATCACCCAGGGCCGGCTGCCCCGGTTCGTAAAGAACTACATGGAGGGCGCCGAGTCGGCGCTTGACGCCTGTCAACGTTACGTCGAGGCGGTCAAGAATCGCGAGTATCCGGCGCCCGAGCACTGCTTCTCCTGACCGGAGCCACTTCCACCGGTGAAAACGGTTCGTGACATCGAGACATTGCGGTCGATGACGGACGGCTGGCGCCAGATCGGGGAGACGGTCGCGCTGGTGCCGACGATGGGTTGCCTGCATCACGGCCACATGAGCCTCGTGGAACTGGCCGGGGAGAGCGCCGAAAGAGTCGTCGTCAGCGTATATGTCAATCCGACGCAGTTCGGCGCCGATGAAGACTTCGAAGAATACCCGCGCGCATTCGATACGGATCGCCGCCGGCTGTCACGCGCCGGCGTCGACGTCATGTTCGCGCCGACCACTGAGGAGATGTACCCGTTCGGACAGCAGCGCATGACCCGGATCTCGGTACCGGGCCTGTCGAGAATCCTCTGCGGCGACGACCGGCCGGATCATTTCGACGGTGTCACATCGGTGGTTGGTCGGCTGTTCAACATCGTGCAGCCGGACGTCGCCGTGTTCGGCCAGAAAGACTATCAGCAACTCGTGATCATCCGGCGTATGGTCGCAGACCTGCACTTGCCCGTGCGTATCGTGGCCGGCCCGACGTATCGGGAGGCGGACGGCCTGGCGCTCAGTTCGCGAAATCGCTACCTCACCGGGTCGGAACGCCCGCTCGCACCGGCCCTGCACCGGACGCTCTGCGACTGTCGCGACCGCTTGCTGGCTGGCGAGCGTCACTTCGAGCGACTGGAGTCCGACGGGATGGCAGCACTGACCGCCGCGGGCTTCCGACCCGATTATTTCGCAATCCGCCGCGCCGGAGACCTGTCCCGGCCAGCGCCGGACAGCGAGTACCTCGTCGTGCTCGCGGCGGCACGGCTGGGCGCCGCGCGTCTCATCGACAACGTGCTCATAGAACCCGCGCAGGCGGCCCGCGTCGCGGCGCTGAAATAACGCGTAGTCAGCTGCATCGTTCAGGCGTCCCCGGCGCCGTGCCGCGCAAGGGCCCAATGCACGTGCTCGCGGACGAGCGGAGAGACGTCATCCCGCCGCGCGCGCAGCGCGTCGACCACGGTCGGCGACGAGGGCGCGTTGCCTAGCGCGATTGCAATGTTGCGCAGCCAACCCTCGTAGCCGGCGCGGCGGACCGCGCTGCCGGCAGTGCGTGCGTCCCACTCGGCCGGCGTCCAGGCGAACAAAGCGACCAGGTCTTCGGAATCCAGACCATGTCGCGGCCGGAAGTCCGGTTCCGACGTCGTCCGGGCGAACTTGTTCCACGGGCATGCCAGCTGGCAGTCATCGCAACCGAAGATCCGGTTACCGATCCCCGGGCGGAGCTCTTCCGGTATTGCGCCCCTGAGTTCGATCGTAAGGTAGGAGATGCACCGGCGCGCGTCGAGGACGTATGGAGCGACGATCGCGCGCGTCGGGCACACGTCGATGCATGCGCGACACGTCCCGCAATGATCGGTCGCGGGCGCGTCCACGGGGAGGGGCAGATCCGTATAGATCTCCCCGAGCAGGAACCACGAGCCGGCGTCCTTGTTAATCACGTTCGTATGCTTGCCGATCCATCCGAGACCGGCTTTCTGCGCCAGCGGTTTCTCGAGCACCGGTGCGCTGTCGACGAAAACCCGGTAGCCGAACGGTCCGACGGACCGTTCGATCCGGCGCGCGAGCCGCTGCAGTCGCGCGCGCATGAGTTTGTGATAATCGCGTCCCAGCGCGTAACGGGCGACGTAGCCTTTACCGCCATCGTCGACGATCGCTTGCGATGCCGTGGCCTCGTGCGGCAGGTAGTCCATGCGCGCGGTGATCACGCGGACCGTGCCGGGGACGAGTTCCGCCGGGCGGCTGCGCCGCCGCCCGTGCCGCGACATATACGCCATCTCGCCGGCATAGCCGGCCGCCAGCCAGGCGTCGAGCCGTCGCTCGGCAACGGCGAGATCCGTATCCGCGATTCCGGCCTGCTGGAAACCGAGCGACAGCGCCCAGGCCTTGATTCGTTTGGCCAGTGAGTCGAGTTCGGGTGGTTCTTCCGGCGTCATGCTTCTCGCATACGGCGACATCGGGCACGCCAGTATAATCAGACCCATGCCGAACATCGAAAATCACGCATATACGCCGGCCGCCGTGCGTGAGATGGATCGGACGGCGATCGAGCGGCTTGGAATTTCCGGCTATACATTGATGACGCGCGCCGGGCAGGCGACGTTCGACGACGCGCGCGAGCGATTCCCGGCGGCGCGGCGCTGGCTCGTGCTGTGCGGCGCCGGCAACAATGCGGGCGACGGTTACGTGCTTGCGCGCCTGGCGGGCGCAGCCGGCCTCGACGTGACGGTCGCCGCCATCTCGGACCCCGCGACACTCAGCGGCGACGCGGCGACCGCCCGGGACGACTACCTGGCGAGCGGGGCCGCGATAGGCGAGTTCCATCCGGCGCAGATCGCCGCGGCGGACCTGGTGTTCGATGCGATGCTTGGCACCGGCCTCGATCGGCCGCTCGGCGGCGCCTATCTCGATGCCGTGACGGCGCTTGGCGCGGCGCGCGCGTCGGTGATCGCGGTCGACGTCCCGACGGGGCTGAATGGCGAGACCGGGGCCATCATGGGCGCGGCCGTGCGCGCCGACCTGACCTCGACGTTCGTCGGGCCGAAACAGGGCCTGTATCTCGGCTCGGGACCGGAGCATTGCGGCGAAGTCCGCTTTCACGACCTCGGCATACCAGACCGGGAACTCGCCGCGATCGAGCCGACGCTGCGGCTGCATGCCGAGGCCGATTCGGCGGCGCTGCTCGGTCGGCGGGGACGCGCCGATCACAAGGGCAAGTTCGGCCATGTCCTGGTTGTCGGTGGCCATCCCGGCATGGGCGGGGCGCCGCGGCTGGCTGGCGAGGCTGCGCTGCGCGTCGGTGCCGGCCTCGTCAGTATCGTGGCGCACCCCGACGTCGTCCCATCGATCACCGCCGGCCGACCGGAGCTGATGTGCCATGGCGTGCGACGGGGGCACGAACTCGATGAACTGCTCGACCGAGCGACCGTGATCGCACTGGGGCCAGGGCTCGGTCGCGACGGCTGGTCGCGGCAGATATACCAGCGGATCATCGGCTGCCCCCAGCCGAAGGTCCTCGACGCCGATGCGCTGAACATACTGGCCGACGACCCCGCGCGCCGTGAAGACTGGATACTGACGCCGCATCCCGGGGAGGCGGCCCGCCTGCTCGGCACGGATAGCGCCACCGTGCAGGCGGACCGGCTGGACGCGGTCGCGCGCATCGCGAATCTCTACGGCGGCGTCGCCGTGCTGAAAGGCCACGGCACGCTGATCCAGGCGGACGGTGAGCGGCCGGTGCTCGTCCGGTCCGGCAATCCCGGCATGGCGACGGCGGGCATGGGCGACGTGCTGACCGGGGTCGTGGCCGGTTTGCTGGCGCAGTTTCCGGACGTGCCGCGGCGGACGACCGAAGTCGCCGTGCATGTCCATGCCGGCGCGGGGGACCGGGCCGCTGCGGCAGGCGAGCGGGGGCTGATCGCCAGCGATCTGTTCGCGCAGCTCCCCGCGCTCGTGAATCCGCCGGGCTAGGCGAGCGACGATGGCGGACCAGGAGGTGCTCGATTCGCCCGAGGCCACGGTCGCCGCCGGGGGGGCACTCGCCGCCGCGCTGTTGGCCGTCGGCCCGGAACGCGCGGTCATCTATCTGCGGGGCGACCTCGGCGCGGGCAAAACGACCTTTGCCCGCGGGTTCCTGTCCGGCCTCGGGCACACCGGACGCGTTCCCAGTCCCACCTACACGCTGGTCGAGCCCTACGAATTCCGGCGCTACACGGTGTATCACGTCGACCTGTACCGCCTCGCCGACCCGGGCGAGGTCGACGAACTCGGCCTGAGCGACCTCGCGGGGCCGGGCGTCGTCTGGTTGATCGAATGGCCGGAGCGTGCCGGCGATCGCCTGGAGGCGGCCGACCTGGAGATCACGCTGGAACTTATCGCCGGCGGCCGTCGGCTGCGGCGCGCGGCCCTGACGCCGACCGGCGCCTGTCTGCTGGCGCACAAAAATGGCTAAAAAGGCTTGTAGAAAGTATTTGTATGCTTATAATTTTTCGACATAATATTCGCCATGCGGCTACTGCCAGACGGTCGCATGCGAAAGGGGCCGAGGGAGAATGTTCACCGGACAACGTCTGCTTGCGTGCGTTGCGTTGGTCGCTCACGGGTTTGCGGTGGCGGCCCCCGTTCAGGTCGACAGCGTCCGTATCGCAACCGACAGCGCACGGACGCGGATTGCGCTGGACCTGAGCCAGCCGGCCGAGCACAAGCTGTTCACGCTGTCGAATCCGCATCGCGTCGTCATCGACATCAAGCCCGGGCGCATCGTCAAGAGCGCTTTGCCGTTGCCCGCCGGCGACGGTGGCGTCAGGAAAATCCGCAGCGCCAATCGTGAGGACGGGACCGTGCGGATCGTTCTGGACCTCGAGCACCCGATGAAGCCCCGGAGTTTCCTCCTGGCGGCCGATGGCCAGCAGCCCGACCGCCTCGTCGTCGATCTCGCCCCGATCGGGTCGTTGCCGGCGGTCCGAAGGGCGCCGGTCTTGAAGGCCGCCCCGCCACGCGGCCGCGACATCGTCATCGCGGTCGATGCGGGCCACGGCGGCAAGGACCCGGGCGCACGGGGACCGACCGGGATCCGCGAGAAAGACGTCGTGCTGCGGATCAGTCGTCGACTCGCGGAGATCATCGAGACGGATCCGCACATGCGGGCCTACCTGACGCGCTCGACCGACAGATTCGTCAACTTGCGCGAGCGGATGGAACGGTCGCGCAGTGCGCAGGCGGACTTGTTCGTCTCGATTCACGCCGACGCGTTTCGCGACACGCGCGTGCGCGGGGCAACCGTGTATGTCTTGTCGTCCAAGGGCGCGAGCGACGAGGCCGCCAGGCGTCTCGCGGACCGCGAAAATGCGGCGCTGATCGGCGGGGTCGCGCTCGACGACAAGGATTCGACGCTCGCGGGCGTGCTGCTCGACCTGTCGCAGAATGCGGCGCTGAGCGCCAGCTTCGATGTGGGCGATGAGATCCTGCAGCAGATTGGCCGGATGACGAAGGTCCGCAAGCAGCGCGTGCAGGAGGCGCCGTTTCTGGTGCTGAAATCGCCCGATGTGCCGTCGGTGCTGATCGAGACCGCGTTCATATCTAACCCGAGCGACGAGAGAAACCTGTCAAGTTCGACGTACCGCGAGCGGCTGGCGCAAGCGATTTTCGACGGCATCAGGGATTACTTCGAATCGAATCCGCCACCCGGCACCGTCATGGCCGCCACACAGCGCCCGATGCCGGGACGAAGCGCCGACCTCGAGCACGTGATTCGGCGTGGGGAGACCCTGAGCGCGATCGCGAATCGCTACGACGTGTCGGTGCGGCGAATCCGGTCGGTCAACAACCTGCGGGGCGACAAGATTGTTGTCGGGAAGGTCTTGCGGATTCCGCCGACGCAGGACATCTAGCGGCCGCTCCTCGCATTGCTCGACATCGCGGCATGGGCGCCGGCGCAAACGTTTTTTTATTTTTCCCAAAATAAAAAAATTTCCGCCGTCGCCCCGGCGGAATGCCGGGGGGCCGCCGTCGCGTCACGGTGGTGCCGGGATCTAGATGCCCGCGTCGCCAAGTTGCTGGCACGGTGCAAGCAGTGTCGATTCATTTTTGGTGGCGATTCTGGAAGAATCGCGCCATGCCCATCCAGCATTTGCCACCCCAACTGATCAACCAGATCGCAGCCGGCGAGGTCGTGGAGCGACCGGCGTCCGTCGTCAAGGAACTACTCGAGAATAGCCTCGATGCCGGGGCCGACGACATCCAGCTGGACGTCGAGCATGGCGGGGTCAAGCTGTGCCGCGTGCGCGACAACGGCAGCGGAATACCCGCCGAGGAAATCGCCCTTGCATTGTCTCGACATGCGACCAGCAAGATCGCATCGCTGCAGGATCTCGAGCACGTCGCGTCGCTGGGTTTCCGCGGCGAGGCGCTGCCGAGCATCGCGTCGGTGTCGCATCTGACGCTCCGAACCAAGCGTCACGGCGGGTCGTCCGGTACGGAGGTCCGCGTCGACGGCGGGCGGGCTGGATCGCCCCGGGAGGTCGGCATGTCGGNNGCGTCGGTGTCGCGGCTGCGCCTCGTGTCCTGTCACCGGGAGGCCGAGCGAGCCTGGTCCGTGGAGACCGAGAATGGCCGGACGAGCGCCGCATCGCCCGCGGCGCACCCGACCGGCACGACGGTCGAGGTGCGCGATTTGTTCTACAACACGCCCGCGCGGCGGCGCTTCCTGAAGACCGAGCGAACCGAGTTCGGCCATATTCAGCGTATCGCCGAGAAGATCGCTTTGAGTCGTTTCTCCGCGGCGCTGCGCGTCACGAACAATCAGAAGCGCGTGCTGGATCTGCCGGCCGCGACGACGCGATCGGAGCGGGAGGACCGAGTGGCGCGCATCTGCGGCCGCGAGTTCGTCGAGCATGCGATCTACGTTGAGCGTGATGTCGGCGCCATGAAGTTGTTCGGCTGGCTGGCGCGGCCGACGTTTTCGCGCAGCCAGGCGGACCTGCAGCACTTCTTCCTCAACGGCCGCGCGATTCGAGACAAGGTCGTCGCGCATGCGCTGCGAAGTGGTTACCGCGACGTGCTGGCGCACGGCCGCCACCCGGCCTATGTGTTGTACCTCGAAATGGATCCGGCCCGCGTCGATGTCAATGCCCATCCGACCAAGCACGAGGTCCGTTTCCGCGACGGCCGGCCGTTACACGATTTCCTTCGTCGCACCGTCGAATCGGCGCTCGCCGAGACGCGGCCGGGCGCCCTCGACAATGCGCCGGTCGTCTTCGTCGACTCGGCCGACGCCGGGCCGGCCCCCGGGACCGCCCCGTCGCAGGCCGGCCTGTCGCTCGGCGCAGGGCCGGCGCGGCCCGCATTTCGGCCGCCGCGAGGCGGAACGGTTCACGAGCAGGTCGCAGCGTACGAGGCGTTGGTCTCGCCACCACCACGGGTGGGTCCTGACAACGATGATCGGGGGGTGCCGCCCCTCGGCTATGCGATCGCGCATCTGCACGGCGCATTCATTCTCGCGCAAAACGCCGAGGGCCTCGTGATCGTGGATGCGCATGCGGCGCACGAACGCGTTACGTACGAACGGCTGAAGGCTTCGTATCACGGCAGCGGCATCGTCACCCAGCCGTTGCTCGTGCCAGCGGCGATGGACGTGACCGAGCGCGAGGCGGATCTGGCCGAGGCGAGCGCCGAGTTGCTCGGCGGGCTGGGCATCGAGGTTGATCGAACCGGGCCCGAGCGTGTGACGATTCGCGCGCTGCCCACGCTCCTCGCCGGCGCCAATCCGGAGCCGCTGCTGCGAGACGTGCTCGCCGATCTGGCGGAGACCGGGCGAACCGACCGGGTGGAGCAGCTGATGGACGCGTTGCTTGCGGGGCTTGCGTGTCATGGTTCCGTCCGAGCGAATCGTCGCCTGACGCCGGATGAGATGAATGCGCTGTTGCGCGACATGGAGGCGACCGAACGCAGCGACCAGTGCAATCACGGGCGACCGACCTGGACGCAGCTGACCATGCAGGAACTGGATCGACTGTTCTCGCGCGGCCGCTGATCGAACAGGGTATGACGGCTCGACCCGTGCCCCTCGTGCCCTGCGTCGTCGGCCCGACCGCCGCGGGCAAGACCGCGGTCGCCGTGCTGCTGGCACGCCGATTCCCCTGCGAGATCATCAGCGTCGACTCGGCAATGATCTATCGAGGCATGGATATCGGCACGGCGAAGCCGGGCCGCGATGTCCTCGATGCAGCTCCGCACCACCTGATCGACATCCGTGATCCGTGGGAGTCCTACTCCGCCGGGCAGTTTTGCGCAGACGCACGCGACCTGATCGAAGACATCTCGCGCCGGGGGCGGATCCCGCTGCTGGTCGGCGGCACGTTCCTCTATTTTCGCGCCCTCGAGCATGGACTCGCTCCATTGCCGGCGGGCGATGCCGCCGTGCGCGCCGAACTGGACCGCCGTGCGGCGAGCGACGGCTGGCCTGCGTTGCACGCCGAGCTGGCGGCGCTCGATCCGGAGGCGGCGCGCCGGATCGGACCAATGGACCGGCAGCGGCTGCAGCGCGCGCTGGAGGTCATCGAGCTGACGGGTGAGCCGATATCCGCTCTGCAACGCATGCCTGGCGAGGCGCTGGACGTCCGTTTTCTGCGCGTCGCGCTCGCCCCCGGGGACCGCGGCGTTCTGCATGCCCGCATCGAGCGGCGGTTCCACCAGATGATCACCGCCGGATTCATCGAGGAGGTCGAGCGACTGCGACAGTTGCCGCAGATGAGCGCGCAGTGCCCGTCCATGCGCGCGGTCGGTTACCGGCAAGTCTGGGCGCACCTGGAAGGGGAATTATCGCAGGACGAAGCGGTGCGGCGCGGGATCGTCGCGACCCGCCGGCTGGCCAAGCGTCAACTCACGTGGATGAGGAGCCAGCCTGGAGCGCTCCAATTCGACTGTCTGCTGCCGGATCTGGCGGAACGCATTGCCGATGCTCTGGCGATCCACCTGGATCCGCCGGGTGCTTCATCGGCTGCGGATATGATGTAATATCGCGCGCGACCGGCTAGAATTCTCTGGTGGGGCGGGGTGGCGTGTCGCGAGTCATACGGGAAGAACGGCACACAATCGACGAACAACAAGCAACGAATAATAAGGAATCAGGAGTCTACGATGACCAAAGGGCAAATGTTGCAGGATCCCTTCTTGAACTTGTTGCGCAAGGAGAAGGTGCCTGTATCGATTTATCTCGTGAATGGCATCAAGCTCCAGGGGACCATCGACTCGTTCGACCAGTTCGTCGTGTTGCTGAAGAACAGCGTCAGCCAAATGGTCTACAAGCACGCGATCTCGACGGTCGTCCCGTCGCGCAATGTCCGTCTGCCGGCGGGTGACGGGGACGGCGACAGCTAGACTTGCGCCGATCTTCGGAGCCACATCTTGTTTGAACGGCCGACCCGCGGCGAGCGCGCGGTCCTGTTGCATGTGCGAGTCGGTCCCTCGCCCCACCGGGAAGATGGTGGCGAGTTTCAGGCGCTGGCCCTGGCGGCCGGGGCCGAAATCGCGGCGGAGACAGACGCGCGATTGCGCGTCATCAATCCCCGTTACCTGATCGGGACAGGCAAGCTGGCAGAGCTGAAGGCGCGTGCCGAAGAGGCGGACGCCGAGCTGATCCTGGTCGATCACCCGCTCAGCCCGGCACAGGAACGAAACCTCGAGCGCGCCCTGGAGCGTCGCGTCGTAGACCGGACCGGGCTGATCCTGGATATCTTCGCGCTGCGGGCGCGCACGTTCGAAGGCAAGCTGCAGGTTGAGCTCGCGCAGCTCGAGCATCTGTCGACGCGTCTCGTGCGCGGTTGGACGCACCTCGAGCGTCAGAAAGGCGGGATTGGATTGCGCGGCCCGGGCGAGACGCAGCTCGAAACGGACCGGCGATTGCTCGGGCAGCGGATTCGGCAGCTCGAGGCGCGCCTCGCGAGGCTGGAGCGCCGTCGCGGGTTGGCCAGGCACCAGCGTCGCAAGCGCGAGATTCCCACGATCTCCCTGGTCGGCTACACGAATGCCGGCAAGTCGACGCTGTTCAACCGCCTGACCGATGCCGACGTCGTCGTGGCCGATCAGCTGTTCGCGACGCTCGATCCGACCATGCGCCGGATCGAACTCCCGGTCGGCGGATCGGTGATACTCGCCGACACGGTCGGTTTTGTCCGTGACCTGCCGCACGAGCTCGTCGCAGCCTTCCAGGCCACACTGGAAGAGACCGCCCAGGCGCGCCTGCTGCTGCACGTCATCGATTGCAGTGATCCGGAACACCAGGAGAAGATTAAAGACGTCGACGATGTGCTGCGGCAAATTGGCGCGGACCGTCTGCCCACCGTACAGGTCTACAATAAGGCTGATATACTAGACGCCCCGCCCCGGGTCGACCGCGCGGAAACCGGCATGCCTCACCGGGTCTGGTTGTCCGCAGCGACCGGAGAGGGTGTCGATATCCTCATGGGTGTAATCACCGAATACCTGCACCTGGAGATGGTCTGCGGGACCGTCAGGCTGACGGTCGATCAGGCAAGGTTGCGTGCCATGCTGTACGACCGCGCGACGGTGATCGCGGAGAGGGTCATGGACGACGGGGGCTGGGAACTTAACGTCGAGATGGATCGTCGCGGCTACCGGGACTTGCAGCGGCAGGAGCACTTCGAGATAGCGGGCGCGACTGCCGATGACCGCGAGTCAGATGATGACGCTGACGACGGGCAGTCGGCAATACTGCACTGATTTTTTGAATCGAGAGTCGAATCCGATGGCTTGGAACGAATCCGGTAACGGCAAGAATCCGTGGGACCGGGGCGGCAGTGAAGGGCCGCCGGACCTGGACAAAATCGTTCGGGATTGGCAGCGCAAATTCAATTCGCTGTTCGGCGGCAAGGGCGGTCGCCCGGCGGCGGGCCGCGGCGACGGCCCTAGCGGCGCCGCGCTCACGGTTCTGGGGATCATTGCCGTCGTCGCGTGGCTCGCGACCGGCCTGTATCGCGTCAACGCGGACGAGCGAGGTGTCGTGTTGCGCTTCGGCGCTTACACGCAGACGACTTCGCCGGGCCTGCGCTGGCACCTGCCGTGGCCGATCGAGTCGGTCGAGAAGGTTCCGGTCACGCGGATTAACAATGTTCGCCAGCAGACACGGATGCTGACGGCCGACGAGAACATCGTCGTCGTCGACCTGGTGGTCCAGTATCAGAACGCCGACGCGGTCAAGTACCTCTTCGAGGTGCTCGATCCGGACGGCACGCTCAGCGATGTCAGCGAGAGCGCGATCCGCGAGGTCATCGGCAACAAGTCCGCCGACTTCGTGCTCCTCGAGGGGCGCGCCGAGATCGCATTACAGACCCAGGCGCTGATTCAGGAGACGCTCGACGAGTACGGCGCCGGCATCACGGTCACGCAGGTCAATCTCCAGGACGTTAACTTCCCGAGCCAGGTCGAGGCGGCTGTTCAGGACGCCATCAAGGCGCGCGAGGACAAGGAGCGGCTCGCGTTCGAGGCTCAGTCGTACGCGAACGACATTCTGCCGAAGGCCCGCGGTGAAGCGGTCCGGCGGATGCAGAATGCCGAGGCGTACAAGGCGCAGGTGATTGCGGACGCCGAAGGCGAGGCCTCGCGGTTCGAGCAGCTGCTGGCGGAATACAAGAAGGCCCCGGCGGTCACGCGCGAGCGGCTGTACATCGAGGCGATCGAGGACGTCTATCGGAACTCGAACAAGGTCCTGCTCGACGCCCAGGGCAGCGGTAATCTGCTGTACCTGCCGCTTGACAGGCTACTCGAGCAGCAGCGTGGTTTCGGCTCCGGCGCGGCCGCCGGCCGGAACCAGGTATCGGGTGCTGGTTCGTCGTCGACTAGCGTCACGCGGCCGGCGGACGATCCACGGGTCAGGAGGACGCGCTGATGGGCAACATAAGGGTCGCAGCGGTCGTCATTGCGCTGGCACTGGTCGGTCTTACGATGACGGTGTTTTACGTCGACCAGCGCGAGCTGGCGGTCAAGTTCAGGTTCGGTGAAATCATGGAGACGGACTTCGAGCCGGGTCTGCATTTCAAGATCCCGATCGTCAACAACGTCCAGTTCTTTCCGCGGCGGATCCTGACGATCAACAACCCTCAGGAATTGTTTCTCACTTTCGAGAAGAAGAACCTCTTCGTCGACTTCTTTGTCAAGTGGCGCATTATCGACGTCGCCAGATTCTACGAGACGACCCGGGGCGAGCAGGTGATCGCGGCTCAGCGCCTGCTGGAGATCGTCAAGGACGGCATCCGCGCCGAGTTCGCGAAGCGCACGGTGCCTGAGGTGGTCGCCGCGGAGCGGCGCGCGCTGATGGGCAACGTGCTGGCCAAGGCCAGCGCCGATGCCGGCACGCTCGGCATCGAAGTGATCGACGTGCGCGTGAAGCGAATCGAGTTCTCGGAAGAGGTCAGCGAGTCAGTGTTCAACCGCATGCGGCAGGAGCGGGCGCGAACCGCAGCCGAACTGCGCGCCGAGGGCGCCGAGAACGCGGAGCAGATTCGCGCGGAGGCCGACCGCGAACGCACTGTGATCCTGGCCGAGGCGTATCGCGATGCGGAGAAGGTCCGCGGCGAGGGCGACGCCGGATCGGCCGAGATTTATGCGCTGGCATACGAGAAGGATGAGGAGTTCTACCGGTTCTATCGCAGCATCCAGGCCTATCGCGAGTCCATCGGGACCGGCAGCGACATACTGGTGCTGGACTCGGATAGCGATTTCCTGCGCTACCTCAACAAATCCGGGAGCCAGTAGCCGCCGCCGGCAGAGCCATGCGACTCCCCTGGCGCGACCCGTCTTGATGGGCCTGATTGACGGATGGACTGGAGCGACCTTCTTGCGGCGTTTGCCCTCTTCCTCGTGCTCGAGGGTTTGCTGCCGTTCGTCAGTCCCGCCAACTGGCGCAAGAGCCTGATGCTGTTGTC
>JABAOE010003280.1_pt4 | contig 17598 bp, 14 predicted proteins | sample 7062141 | NCBI WGS metagenome assembly JABAOE01 (sample SAMN14538627, study PRJNA623070) | marine sediment metagenome | biome: marine biome [ENVO:00000428]; feature: marine pelagic biome [ENVO:01000023]; material: deep marine sediment [ENVO:00002113] | place: India: Gulf of Khambhat ... | reverse complement strand
GAACAGCGTCGTCTTGCCCGCGCCGTTGGGTCCGAGCAGACCGAAGATCTCGCCGGGGCGCACCTCCAGCTCGACGCCCCGAACCGCGGGATGACGGCCGATGCCGAGATGCCCACTGAAAGCCTTGTGCAGGCCCGTGATGCTGAGGGCCGCCGGGCTCTCAGACGCCATGCCCCACCCCCTGCTCGAGCCGACGCGCGACTTCGAGGCCGTCGAGCAGCGCGCGTTCCATGTAGGAGTACGTCCAGGCCCCGTAGCGTCCGATCAGGTGGACGCCGAACTCCTCGAGCTGCGGCACGACTTCGTCCATGACCCGTTGCCGCTCGGCGTCGAAGATCACGTACCCGGGGTCGATGACGATCCAGTCCGAGGCCAGGATCTTGTCGTCGGGAAGCAGGATGCCCTCGCGCTCGAGCGCGGCCCGCGCGGCCCGCTCCAGCCGCTCGCGATCGGGACGCTGCCCGCGCGGCAAGCCGAATTCGACGTAGAGCGACGATGTCCCGGGGGGCGCCACACCGGCGGAGAAGTTCGTCGGCACGCCGGCGCGGTAGAACGGGGTGTCGGCGTCCGGGAAATAGATCCAATGGGCGCCGTCGGCAACACCGGGGCGCTCGATCCCGAGGTTCCAGCAAGCGACGACGGACCAGTCGAGCCGCGCCGCCTTGTCGGCCAGCCCCTGCGGGCCGCCGCGCGCCATGCGCAGGAAAGCGGGTAGCGGCAACGTCATCACCAACTCGTCGTAGTCGTGGCTTTCACCGCCCTCCGTGCGAACGACGCGGCGATCCAAGTCGACTTCGGTCACGCGCTGCCCGAGTCGCATGTGCTCGACGCGAGCGGCCACGGCCTCCGGCAGTACCCCGATCCCGCCCTGCCTCGGGTAGCGAAACGTCGAGTTGTACCCCATGCCCTCGTTGCGCACGCCGAGCGCCCCGTCGACCACCTCGCGCAACGTCGGCTTGGGGACGGCCCACGAGACCCAGTCGGCCGTCATCTCCGCGGGGCGGCGGCGGAACAGCTTGCAGTTGTAGGGCAGCATGAACGCGTCGCTGATGCCGCGGCCGAACACCGCCAGCGACCACTCCTCGAACGACGTCTCGGGGTCGTCGGGGATCGGTCGAGCCAGGCTTTCCGAAAACCCCACCAGGCAATCGGAGACGACCTCGCGCGGCAGGCCGTGGAGGTTGGCCTGGAACGGGAACGGCAGCGTCACGCCGTGGGTGCGGATGCGCGCGTCGCGCTCGATGGTCTCGAAGGCGTCCGGCAGCAGCTCGTCGACGAGTCGGATGATGCGCTCGTCGCGCAGGTGCAGCAGGTGCCCCGTGTAGTCGAACAGGAAACCGTCGACATCACGGGTGCGGCAGAGGCCACCCGGCACCGTGGCCGCCTCCAGCACGAGGTGCTCGCGCTTCCCCAGATGCATCGCGGTGGACATCCCCGCCAGACCGCCGCCGAGAATCAGGATCATCGTTCCCTCACAAACTCATGTCGATGCGCTTGAGCAGGATACCGACCACCAGCGCGGCGGCACTGACCGCACCGAGGACGATGAGCGCCCCGCGCAGCGAGACCAGGGTCATCGTGATGGCGGCGCCGCCGAGCGCCGCCGTCGCGACGTAGGAGGCGACCACGGTTTGCCGCGTGCTCCAGCGCCACTTGCGCAGGCGCAGGGCGACGTGGTCCGGGCTGCCGAGCATGATCGGCAGCCCACGCAGGCGCCGGATCACCATCACGAACAGCATGTCGAAGAGCGGCACGCCGAGGATCAACGCCGGCGCCAGCGCCGCGATGGGGTTGCGTTCGGTGTACGAGTTGCTCATCGCGATCGCGCCCAGCAACAAACCGAGGAACATGCTCCCCGTGTCGCCCATGAAGATCCGGGCGGGCTCGAAATTGTACTTGAGAAAACCGAGACAGGAGCCGGCGATCGCGACGAGCAACGTCGCCGACACGACACCCGCATTGAGATCGGAGACGACGGCGAGCACGAGCGCGGCGACCATCGCCGTCCCGGCGGACAGGCCGTCCATGATGTCGATCAAGTTGAACGCGTTGGTGATGCCCACGAGCCAAAGGACCGACAAGGCGATCGCCAGTGGCTCGGGGAGAAACGTGAGCTTGATGTAGATACCCGATTTGATCAGCACGAGGATCGCCATCAGTTGCCCGGACAGCTTGGTCCACGGACCCAGTTGCCCGAGGTCGTCGATCAGGCCGAGGATCACGACGATCGATCCCGCCAGCAGCAATCCCAGCACCTCCTCGCCGAACGAGAAAGTCAGGGCCACCGTCAACAGGAACGACAGACAGATGGCCAGACCGCCCAGGTACGGGATCGGTTCGCGGTGGTTCTTGAGCCGGCCGTCCGGCCGGTCGACGATCCCGAAACGGATCGCCGCCCGGCGCACCCGCGGCGTCAACACCGCCGACAACACGGCCGCCAGCGCAAAGGTCAGCGCGTAGGACAGCCAGCGCGTGGCCGCTCCACCCTCTTGCCAAAGCTCCATCACTCCTCGGCACCCGGTCCCACCCCGGGGCAACCGGCTCTCGGAATCAAACCTGATTCCTCGTCCGACGGGCGTCCAGTCTCCCCTTCGCCCGCGCCCGGGCAAACAACGGGCGGGAGCGCCACAGACGGACCAAGACCCCAGGGCTTGTTACGAGCAACAGCGCGAGTGTGCCCAGATCCCGCGCCCAGATGAAGGGAATGTTGGCCACATAACCTGCAACAGAATCGTTGCGCATGATCGTGAGGTAGCGATTCTTGGCGACGTGAAAACGGACCTCCGCGCGGTGACCCAGCATGGCGGCCAGGCGGCGGCGCCACAGCGGCCCCGCTGCGGTTCCGCCGCGCGCGTGGTAACCGACGGCCGCGTGGCGATAGGCGGCGCGCCAGCCGATCTTGTTGGCGCGCCAGGCAAGATCCAGGTCCTCGACGAAGGCGAAGAAGGTCTCGTCGAAGTACTCCCCGTCGCCGTCGGCGATCGACTCGAGCATCGCCCGGCGGTAGAGCGCGGCGGCCCCACACGCACCGAAAACCGGCTCGTCGCGATCGTACTGTCCCTCGTCCGGCCGGCCGTACCCGCGATCGAGTGGCTGGCGTGATCGGGCCAGCTCCTGCCCCGCGGAATCGAGCGTCTTGCGATCGAAGCGCAGCAGTTTCCCGCACGCGAGACCCACATCGGGATCGTCGAACGCCGGCAGCAGCGAGCGCAGGAACCCGGTCTCGAGCTCCGTGTCGGGGTTGAGGACCAGCACGAACGGTGCCCGCGTCCGGCGGATGCCCAGGTTGTTGGCACGGCAGAAGCCTTCGTTCGTGGGCAGAGCGAGGAGGTCGACCTCGGGGAACTCCCGCGCCAGCCACGCCGGCGTGCCGTCGGTCGAGGCGTTGTCGACGACGACGACCTGTCGAACCGGGCGCGTCAAACCCCGCAGGCTCGACAGGCACCCCGCGAGGTAACCGCGGGAGTTCCAGCTGACGATGACGACCGCGACGGGCTCGGTTTGCGCTGCTGTCCCCGATCCCGTGGCTCCGCCCGATGTGTCAGACTGCGGTCCACGCCGGGCGGGCCGGCGGATGGAGTTCTTCGTTGGCTGCATCCGATCCATTGGTCAGCGTCGTCCTACCGACGTTCAACCGGCGCCCGACGGTCGGCAAGGCAATCCGCAGCGTTCTTCAGCAGACTCACGGGTCGCTGGAGTTGCTCGTCGTCGATGATGCGTCGACCGATGGAACGGAGCAACTCGTGCGCGAGCTCGGCGACGCGAGAATAGGCTACCTCCGTCACGAGGACAACCGCGGCGGTAGCGCGGCGCGCAACACCGGCCTCGCCGCCGCGCGCGGCTCGCTGATCGCGTTTCAGGACAGCGACGACACCTGGCTTCCGCACAAACTCGAGCGACAGGTCGCCGCGTTGCTGGGCGCCGGCGAACGAACCGGCGTCGTGTACTGCCCGTATCGGCGCGATCTCCCGGACGGCGGCAGCGAGACGCACCCCGCGGATCCCGCGAGAGCGCCGCAGGGGAAGATCCATCGCGCGCTCCTGCGCGCCAACTTCATCGGCACACCGACGATCGTCGCTCGCCGCACCTGTTTCGAGAGCGTCGGCGGGTTCGACGAGAAGCTGCAGCGCTTCCAGGATTGGGACTGGATGGTCCGCGCCTCGCGCGAGTGGGACGTCGGCTTCGTCGACGAGCCGTTGGTCCTGGCCGGTTTTCCGGGCGACAACATCAGCGGGGGGCATACGGCCGCGCTCGTCCAGGCGGAGCGGAGACTGCTCGACAAGCACGAAGCCTGGCTTCGCGAAGCCGGGGACGACGTCCTGGCCTACCGGCTGTGGCATCTGGCCCACGTCTCGATCATGCAGGGCTCGAGCGGCGCGGGCTGGAGCCATCTGATTCGCGCGCAACGCACCTCTTTTCGGTGGTCCCGGGCAGCCCTCGCCTTGCTGGCGGCGTTTCCACCTTTGTACCGCGCGACTTACCGGCTGACGCGTGGGGCGCGTTTCGCTCATCGGGGGGGCTGAGCCTCCAGCACGCTCGCGAACACGTCGTCGAGGTCGCGGGCCATGGCATCCCAGCTGTAGAGCTCGGCGCAACGCAGCCGTGCGATGCTCGCGCGCCGGGCCGCCTCCTCGGGGTCGGCGAAGCGTGCGCGAATGGCCTCGCGCAACGCCTCCGGGGAGCCGGGTGGAACGACCCACCCCGCCCCGTCGAGCACCTCGGGGATATCGGAGACGGCGGTCGAGATCGCGGGCACGCCCAGCGCCATGGCGTCGAACAGCTTCGCCGGCATCTGGCCGCGAGTCGCCCGCGTGTCGCGTTGCGGGACGATCGCCGCATCGGCGAGCGACAGGAACTCGGGAACGCGATCGAAGCGTTGAGGACCGTAACAGTGCACGCGACCGCGGAGACGTCGCTTTGCCGTTTCGAGCGTGCGACGGCTCACCGGATCGTCTCCGACGCCGACCAGCAGGAGCGCCGGTGCGTCGCCGCCCATCCCGGCGAGCGCCTCGATCAGGTCCTCGACTCCCTTGTAGGGGTGCAGCGTGCCGAGGAACACCACGAGCGGCTCGTCGGCATCGATTCCGTGGCGTTGACGGCTCTCGGCGCGGTCTTCCGGCGGGGGGCGGAACGTGTCCGTGTCGCGGCCGTGCCAGACGATCGCTCCGCCGTAGCGCCGTGCCAGGAAGGAATTCGAGACCGTGCGCGCATCGGCATGCCGCGTCAGCGAGTCGAACAGCAGGTTGTTCCACAGGCCGTGGTTCAGATGAGGGCGCAGGGTCGATCCAAGCAGATAGCGCACACGCGGCCATCCCTGCAGACCGCTCAGCGCATCGCGAACGAACGCTGCGTCCCAGTCATCGATGTCGAGGATCAACGGGCGCGGGCGCTGCAGACGAGCCCAGAGGGCAACGCCGTAGCTCGCCGCGAGCGGCTTGTTGGCGTAGATGATGTCACCGTCCACCCACTCGGCGAGTCGCCGCAACACCGGGAAGCTCGTGGCACGCCGCTCGGCCGGCCAGGCACGGTAACGGCACGGGGCCGTCGCCAGCGGTTCCCAGATCCCGTCGCCGAAGGCCGGACCGACGATCTCGACCCGGTAGCGGCGCTCCAGCGCCCGTGCCAGCACGTAACTGCGACCGAGACAGTTGCTCGAGAGGTCCGCGCATAGGATCGAGACCTTCAACGCGGTTTGCGTCCGGCCTGGACCAGGTACTGGAACGCGATCAGCTCGCGTATCCAGGGGAGCGCCAGCAACGGTGAAACGCGATTGAGTCGGTGTGGACGTTCGATGATGCGGTAGTTGCGATCGAGCGTGCGAATCGCGAGCCCGGCGGACGCGAACAGCTCGCGAATGTTCCTTAATGCGAAGAAACGGAGGTGCGTCCGATCGTGGATGCCACGTTCTCGATAGGGCCAGTAGCCCTGGAAGAGCAACGTACGGATCGTGGTGTAATGGCGGATGTTCGGGAGGCTTGCCACGACGACGCCGTCGTCCGCCAGGTGCTCGACGAAGCCCCTCAGCACGCTCCAAGGATCGACGAGGTGCTCGAGGAGATCGGCGAAGATGATGCAGTCGAACCGCGCGTCGCCGAGCCCCGCGAGGAGCCGAGGGTCCTCGACGCTGCCGACGTGAACCTCGTCGAGAACGGCCCGCGCTTCCTCCCCCATCTTGGGGTCCAGCTCGATCCCTGTAACCTGCGTGCCGCGCTCGCGGAGTGCCTGCCCCAACGTCCCCACGCTGCAGCCGACGTCGAGCACGCGTCGCGCGTCATGCGGCACCAGCCGCAGGATGTCCTCGCGCGGGCCGACATAGGCGGGGTTATGCATGGGCGGCCTCGCGGGCGAGCGAGCGCTCGAGAATCTCGATGAGCCGGTCGGCGGAGCGGTCCCAGTCGAACCGATCGATGCTCTCGAGCCCGGCTGCCACCAGCCGGCCGCGAAGCGCATCGTCTTGCACCATCCGCACGATCGCCGCCGCGATCGCGGGAACGTCCCCCGGCGGCGCCAGCAAAGCGGTGCGCTCGTGAACGGCGAAATCCCGCACGCCGCCGATGTCCGTGCAGACCAGCGGAACGCCGCATGCCATCGCTTCGGCCGCGGGGTTGTTCCAGCCCGCCTGGTGGCTGGCCTCGACGAACAGGTCGGCCGCGCCGTAAACCCGCGCCATCTCGTGCTGCGGAACGCCGCGTCCGTGATAGGTGTCGAGCCGGATTTCCGGGCAGCTGCGCCGCGCGAGTTCCACGGCGGCGCGTATGTCGTCGGTCCCCTTGCGCGGTCGCGGGTCACCCGAGCAGAGCACCCGGAACCCGTCGTTTGGCTCGCGTTTCACGGGGTGGAACATCTCCCGGTTGACACCGCCGAGAAGCAGTGTCGATTCCAGCCCCAAACGATCGCTGAGGAACGTGGTGAGCCACGTCGCATTGGTCAACAACAGGTAGCCCGCCTTGAGCGAACGTTTCATGTAGAGCGTCCGTTGATGGCGCGGCCGGTAGATCATCGGGTGAAAGCCGGGGAGCAGACTCGTCTCGTAAAGCTCGAGGACGTAGAACACGCGCAGGCGTGCCGGGGCGCGACGGACGAGTCCGAAATCCTCGGGGTTGGGGTCGTTGTAAATGACGACGTCCTGCGACTCCTCGAGCAATCGTGCCGAGGGACGCACGCGAGCGCGGCACTCCATCCATTCGCACGGCGTGCCCTCGGGATGAAACACGGTCGTCTCGACGCCGCGATCCGTCAGCCGGTTGGCCAACTCGAGGATCCGGCGAATCCCGCCGAACAGGCCGAGGTGCGGCTCGACGAAGGCGACCTTCATCGTCGGCCCCTCAGCGCGGCGCGCCGAGCCCCGAAGGCGATCCACGGGATCGCGACCCGCGTCGCGAGCAGCTTCCAGAGCTCGACCGCCAGCCAGGCCCACGGTCGCAGCATGCGTTTGACCAAACCGCCCTGCCGGCCCCTGGGTCGCCCCGGCCACAGCGCACGAAGCTCGCGCCACAGGAGCCCGGCCTCGTCGGCGGCAAACCGGAACCAGCCCGCGCCGCGGGGCGGGCGGTGCTTGAGGAACAGGTAGAGCCGCATCCGGTGAAGGTTCCGCCAGCGGTTTCGAAATCGCTGCCGCTGGTGGACGTGTTTGACCCGCACGGCGGGATCGTAGACGAGACGCCAACCGGCGGCGCGCAACGACAGCGCGAGATCGGCTTCTTCCATCCCGTCGGAGAAGTACGGGTCGTAGCCTCCCGCCTGATCGAAGGCCCGCCGGCGAACCGACTGGTTGGCGCTCCCGAAGACCTCGGCGTCGGCCGGATCCTCGACGGGCTCGTAGCGACCGTTGACGCCCAGGCGGCCGCGGCCCTTGAAACGTTCCGCACCCGCGAAGCCGACGTTCTCCAGCCGCCCGCCGATCATCCCGATGTCGGGCTCGGCCTCGAAACGTTCGACGACGCGCTTGATCAGATCCTCGGCGGCCTCGCAGTCATCGTCGAGACTGACAACGAACTCCCCTTCCGCATTCTCGTAGCCACGCTGGCGCAACGCGGCGAAGCCGTCGGGCGGGCACTCGATGTGCTTGAGCGGCGGTTCCGGACCCCAGTCGGCCAGCCAGTTCCGGGCCTTGCGCCGGCCGGCCTCGGAGCCGTTGTCGACGACGACGATCTCGAACGGTCGGTAGGCGTTGGCGCGCAACGAGTCCAGACATCGCCGCAGCGATTCCGGCCGGTCGCGCGTGAGCACGACCGTCGATACGAGCGGTGCTGACATCAGTCCACGGACCGGTCCGAACCGGCCCTGCCCTCCTGGTTCTCGGGGCCGAATGTAGGGTCGCCGGAACGGGCCTGTCGAGCGGCCTCGATCCCGGAGACGACCTGCTCCAACAAAGCCGGATCGTAGGTCAGGAGATCCCTGGCGTAGTCCCCCGTCCGGGCCTCATCCGCGTGTTTGGATGCCAGGGCCTTCAACTCGGCGATCAGGTCGGACGCCCGGTCAGGGTCGCCACTCTCCAGGAACGCGCGTGCGAGCAGCAACCGCGGAGCGACTGCCTGCGGTTCGATCTCGAGCGCCCGCTCCGCCGCGCGGCGGGCGCCGACGGGGTCGGCGGCATCCAGGAGGAACGCCGCGAGCTCCAACGGCACGAACGGATTGGTCCGTTGCAGCTTCTCCGATCGACGATAGAGCTCGGCGATGCGTTCGCGCCCGGCGCGGTCCAGCCGAAACAACCCCACGGCGGCGACTTCTATCCGTGCCAGCCGTCGCAGCAGTTCGCCGTCGCGAGGCGACAGCTGGACCGCGCGTTCGGCGTCCCGCCGCGCGGCGGCATACGCCTCGAGACCCGCTGCTTGTTCAACGAGTCGCAGCTCTGCATGCCGCATCGCCGCCTCGGCATCGCCAGGACACCAGCTCGAGATCGAGCCGGTGGAGGCGGCCTGCCGCTCGACCCAGGCGCGCCACGGGGCAACGTCGCCGACAACGAACAGGTGGACGGCGACCAAGACGACGACGGCGCGCCAGAGCGGCCGCACCGGCCGCCGGACGGGTGCCTCGATGGTCACTACGAGACCGAGCAGGACCGCACCCACCAAGTACAGCGCGGGGGCGCGTGACACGTTGTCCACGGCGGACTGGGCAAACAGCGCGCCCAGCGCGGCCACCGCACCGATGTCCAGCGGGTCGGAGCGCCGGCGGCGACGGGCGATGTGCGCACCGACCGACATTACGACCCAGCCGAACGCCCATACGCCGGGCCAGCCGAGCTCCGCGGCGACACGGATCCAGTCCGAGTGGGTCGTCCGGAACCCCCGGTCGTAGCGCAACGCTCCACGTCCGTCCGGGAACTGCAGGTTCGGGGCCTCCCGCACGAACTGCCCCGGACCGGTGCCGCTCCAGGGCGCGTCGAGCAACGGGACGACCGAGGCGCGCCAGATCTTGAGGCGCTGGTAACGAAACGGGTCCGGCTGCTGGAGCCGGACGAACACGGCGACCGAGGCGGCGACTCCCACGACGACGAACGCGGCGACGAGCTGCTTGCGCCGGGCGGCGGCCAGCCCCTTCCAAACCAGTCCGGCAAGCAACAGCCCCCCGGCGGCGATACCCACGAGGGCGCCGCGAGAGCCGGTGATCGCGATGCCGGCGAGTAAAGGAATCGCGGCGGCGGCAGAGCCGCGCGCGACCCGATCCGCCGGCCTCGTGATCCAGCGTCCGGCACAGAAGAGCACCGTTGCCGCCAGCCAACCCGCAAGGTAGTTGGGGTTGTTGAATGTCCCCGCGGGACGCGGGTCCCCGGTCACGAATCTTTGATAGAAGAGCAGGCCGGTCTGAAGCCAGCCGGCGGACAGCAGCGCCGGTCCGAGCCAGACGACCAACCGGGGTCCCGTCCGGATCGCAAGCGCGAACGCGGCGACGAAGGCGGCGACCTCAACCATCGTCAGCCAGGCGGCAAACCTGTAAGGCGCCCGGGCGAATCCGACGACCAGGACCAAGCACAAGGCCGCGAGGGCCAGGGCGGTCCCCGCGGAAGGACGGTGGCCGGTGGCTCCCGGGGCCGTGAACCACCAGGCGAGCAGGGTCGTCACGAGCAGTAACGCATGCCATGCGAGCAGGACGTCCGGTTGGGAGCCGGCGTGCCCGAAAGTCGCCAGCAACAACACCGCGAGGAGACCGATTCGCGCCACGAGCGTGGTTCGGTTCATCGCGCCACTCGCTGCACGAGTCGCCGCTCGATCTCGTGGAGACGCTCCGCATACGGCTCGTGCATCGGGTACAGGCGCGCCGCCTCGTGCGCGTCGGCATAGGCGCCAGCGAGATCCCCCGTGGCAAGCCGCAGGCGCCCGCGCAAGTCCCGCGCTGCGGGACGCTGCGGCACCAGACGCACGGCACGCTCCACGGCCGCGAGCGCCGGTTCGAGATCCGCGCCCCGGTCCGACGCGGCGTGGAGCTGAGCGAGCCCGATCCAGTGGTCCGCATTCCAGGGTGCGGCGTCCGTCGCCCGTGCGGATAGATCGAGGGCCCGGGGATAGTTGCCCGCGGCGGCCTCCAGACGGGCCTGCCAGGCATGCTGCGCGGCGCGCGCCGTCCGGATGGACACTCCGCCGGCAATCAGCGTCAGCACGAGCGCCGCGATCGCCGGGATCCGGGACGGCCAGGACCAGGCCAACGCGTCTCGTCGTGCCAGGGCGGCGCGCAACAGGATCGCCGTCCAGAGGACCGACGGTAGATAGGCGGTGAAGTCGGCCAGGTTCTGCGCAGCGAACGCGGTCAACCCGATGGCCATCCCCCGGCTGAGTGAATCCGTCTCGACCGAACGCCGGATCAGCGGCCCACAGAACAGGACGAAGAAGATCAGGCTCACGACGATGCCCAAGGGTAGGCCCAGCTCCGCCGACAACTGGAGCGGGAGGTTGTGTGCGTAGCGGGTCTCGTTGTCGCCGGCGCGGCGATACTGCGGGTAATGCTCGCCGAAGGCTCCCGGCCCCACACCCTGCCAGGGGTGGTCTTCGATCATCTCCACCGCGACCCGGAAGTTCTTCGCCCGCAGCGACCACGGCGTATCCTCGCCGCCGATGTCGAGCACCTCGCGTCCCCGTGTCAGGAACACGGCCGAGACGACGAGACCCACGAGCACCAGCCCCGCCACGGCCGCACGCCTCGGCAAACGTCCGGCAACGAGGGCCACGGCCACGGCGCCAAAGGCGGCGACCACGGCCGTGACCGATTCGGTACACGCGATGCCGGCGAGCTGAACCGGCAAGGAAGCCGCCAACAGCCAGCGGACCCTGCCACGGGAGGCCCAGGCGGCCCCGGCGACCGTCGCGATCGTCAGCACCAGGTAGCCCCCGAGGGCTGCGGGGGTCGGGAACGCGGCGAAGGCCCGGCCCACCTCGGCGCGCACGAGGACCAACTCGGCATCGGGAATCGCGGCACCCTGTCGGATCGCTTCGGCCAGGGCCTCGAGCCCCCACAGTTTTTGATAGACCGCGTGGCAGGAGGCCAGCGTTCCCGTCAACGCCAGGACGCCGGGCAACCAGCCGCTCACGCGCCGATCCTTCGGCACACAAATGAAGACCCAGCCAATACCGATCGCGAGCAGCGCCTGGGCCCAGACCGTCAGCAGCACCCCCGAGCTTCCCGAGATCAGCAGGAAGCCGCCGGCACCCGCGGTCACCAGCAACGGGACCAACGCCCGGGCGCCGTCGAGCCGTGCGAGCCACAGCACGAGCGCGCCCAGCGAACAGAGCAGCGCGCAGCCGATCAGGGACTCGGGCCTGGTCTCGGGGGGGAACAGGCCGGCCAGAAGAAGGATCGCTGCCGGGATCAACCAGACCCGGCCGGCGACGGACGTTGGGGGCGATTCGCTCAAGCCGTACGAATGATCGGGGACGGCGAAGAAGGGGTCAAGTCTTGGCATGAGACACCCGGTTCGTCGCCGATGCGAGGGGCCCGACGGTCAGCGGGTGTCTCATGCCAGGCAAAAAAGAAAGAAGGGGTCAAGTCTTGGCATGAGACACCCGGTTCGTCGCCGATGCGAGAGATTCCCGACGGTCAGCGGGTGTCTCATGCCAAGACTTGACCCCAAAGCAAAAAGAAAGGGCCCCGTCGCCGGGGCCCTCTCGAAAACCAACTGACGCAGGGTTTAGTTCTGCGTTCCTTCCGGCCACTGGACGAACTGGCCGCTCGTGAACGTGATCGACGAGTTGAAGCTCGTCGTCGCGCCAGCGCCGTCGCCCGTGCAGGTGCCGCCGTCCTTACCGCCGGAGCAGACCGTGTACTGTCCGATCACACTCGCGACCTGGAAGGTGCGGGTCCAGCCGTCGGTCAACGGAGCCGTGCGGATGTACACCGGCTCGATGAAGGTCTCGAGGGTGCCCATCGCCGACGCGACCGGATAGACGTTGTTGTCGATCGAGTAGGACTCGACCGCCGTACCGATGGAACGCAGGTCCGCCATCGTGCGCTTCTGCTTGCCGCGGTCGATCGCGTTCAGCAGGTTCGGAATCGCGATGGCCGCGATGATGCCGATGATCGCCACCACGATCAGCAGCTCGATCAGGGTAAAACCCTTTTGGTTACGTTGCGTCATTTCTTCAGCCTCCATTTTCGGGTCCGACCCCCTGTAGAGCAACCTCGATGCCAGCCCGGGCCCAGGAGCCGGTCTAGCTCACTTAAACCATTCAAAAGAAAATACTTAAAGCCCGTGAAGCCTTTCCGGAACAGCCCCCGATCACATCGATTCGTGGGGGAATTGCCATCGAGCGTCGGTCCTTCTGGATCCGAGTTGACACTATACGTCAGTTTCCTTCGCCGGCGACGGCCGCCACCTCGCGGGATTCGGCCTCGCCACCGGACGGGCCCTCGTCACGGCCCGTCAGCCCGTACTTCTTGGCGAAGTAGCGGAACGAGCGGAAGGTCATGCCGAGCAGCTCGGCGGCGCGGGTCTGAACCGATCCCGTTCGCCCCAGGGCCTCCAGCATGAACCGCCGACGGCGCTCCTCCAGGTGGAGCTCCAGGTCCAGCCCGGATTCTGGAATCACGACCGGATCCGCGGCGCTCTCGCCACTCCTCTGGCGCACGCCGGCCGGCAGACTCTCCGCCCGGATCTCTTCGGAGGCCTCCAGGGCCACCGCACGCTCGACGACGTTCTCGAGCTGGCGAACGTTTCCCGGCCAGTGGTACTGCTCCAGGCACTCCAGGGCCGCCTGCGAGAATCCTCCGGAGATCGTCTTGCCCACTCGACCGCGGTACTTCTCCAGGAAATGCTCGGCCAGCGCCCGGATGTCGTCGCGCTTTTCGCGTAGCGCGGGCATGCAGATAGCGATCACGTTGATGCGGTAGAACAGATCCTCGCGGAACTGCTTGTCCCGCACCATCTGCTCGAGATCCTGGTTCGTGGCGGTGATCACGCGGACGTCGACGGCAATCTCCTCGGTTCCGCCGACGCGGCGGATCCGCCGCTCCTGGAGCACGCGCAGCAGCTTGATCTGCATCGCGCGGGAGGTCTCGCCGATCTCGTCGAGGAAGATCGTCCCGCCGTTGGCGACCTCGAAGAGCCCCTTCTTGTTGTCCGTCGCTCCGGTGAACGAGCCCTTCATGTGACCGAAGAGCTCGCTCTCGAGAAGCTCGTCCGGCAGCGCTCCGCAGTTGATCGACACGAACGGGCGCTCCGCCCGGCCGGAGTTGTAGTGCACGGCGCGGGCGATCAGTTCCTTGCCGGTCCCCGATTCGCCGGAGATCATGATCGTGCTGCCGGTCCCGGCGACCCGCTCGATCAGCTCGAAGATCGATTTCATCTTCGGACTGCGCCCGACGAGACCCTCGAAGTTGCCGCGCAGTTCCTTGCGCAGATCACGGTTCTGTGACCGTAGGCCTTCGTTCTCGGCGAACAGCTCGGTCTGCTTCAGCGTTTTGCCGACGACGACCTTCATCTCGTCGAGGTCGAACGGCTTCTCGACGTAGTAGCTGGCGCCCTCGTTCAGCGCCTCGATGGCGGTCTGCTTCGTGCCGTAGGCGGTCATGATCACGACGGCGGTCTCGGGGGCGCTGCGGCGGACCTCGCGAAGCAGGTCCAAGCCGGACATCCCCGGCATCGAAACGTCGCTGATCACCAGATCGAACTCCTCGCCGGATTCCATCAGGTCCTTGGCCTCGAGCGCGGATTCGGCCGTGGTGACCGAGTAATCCTCCTTGCGCAGCATCAGGCCGAGCAGGTCGCGCATGCTCTTCTCGTCCTCGACCAGCAGAATCTTCTTCACCGCTCGCCTCCGGCGGCCAACGCGGGCGCAGGCGTCTGTGCTCCGGGGAGGATCACACTGATCGTGGTCCCTTCCCCTTCGCGACTGTTGATCTGAATCCGGCCGCCGTGCTCCTCCACCAGACGGTAGACGATGGCGGCCCCGAGTCCGGTTCCTTCAGTGAACGAACTACTGAACGGCTGGAAATAGCGATTCTGCATCTCGGCGTCCATGCCGACCCCGGTATCCGCGAAACGGATCTCGATCTGATCGTGCTGCGCGTGACGCACCGCGATCGTCAGCGTGCCCCCGTCGGGCATCGCTTTCAACCCGTTGGTCGCCAGGTTCCAGAAGACCTGCTTGATGCGATTGGCATCCAGCTCGCAGACGATGCTCGGTCCATCGAACGAGGTTTCGAGCGTGTGCCGCCGGGTCAATTCGCGACTCTTGTCGAGCAGCTTGAGCTGGTCCTCGACCAGTTTGACCACGTCGATCGGGGCGGGCGCGAACGCGCCCGGTCGGGCGAACGTCAGGAAGTCGCGGATCGCGTTGTCCAGTCGTTCCGACTCCCGCAGGATGATCTCCATCAGCTCGAGCTGTTCCCCCTCGACGGGAAAGTCGCCCTTGAGGTACTGCACCGAGCCGCTGATCGCGGCCAGCGGGTTGCGCAGCTCGTGGGCCATGCCGGCCGCCATCTCACCGAGGGCCGCCATACGTTCCTTGAGACGCACTTCATTCTCGAGAGCCTGAATGTCGGTCAGGTCCTGGAAGATGAAGATGAGCCCGAGCGGCCGACCCGCCTTGTCGTGGAGGTTGGACGCCGCGATCCCCAGAAAGATCCTGCGTCGGCTCGGTGTCCGGAACCACTGCTCGAAACGGAAGCGCCGGCGCACCACGAGCTGGCGCTTGACCTCGTCGATGAACCGCTCGTCGAGACCGAACAGCTCCATGGCTCCCCGCCCCTCGACTTCACGCGGATTCCATTCGAGGATCTCGCTGCCGCCCCGGTTCATGAAGTTGATGATTCCGTGCGAGTTGGTCGTGATCAGACCGCTGTTGATCGAGCTGACGATGTTTTCGTTGAGCGCCTGGAGTCGGACTACGGCTCCGCGGCGCTCGTCGAGTTCGCGACCCTGGGTGCGCAGCCGCTCGGATAGGTAGGACGACAGCAGCGCCACCGCGACCAGCGCCACCAGATGGGCAACCAGGAAATAGGTCACGCGGTCGGGTTCCGGCGGCGGGGCAAGCGGCGAGTTGCGACCGGCGGGCCAGTATTCCGGGCCCCACAGCACGAGCCCGCCGTACTGGGCCCAGCAGATCAACGCCGTCGCGACGCCGCCGCTGCGATACAGCATCATCGAGGCGACGGAGATCGGCAGCAAGTAAAGGAACGACATCGGGCTGTCCAGTCCACCCGTCATCCCGACGAAGACCGTGATCAGCGAGGCGTCGCCGAAGAGCTGGAGCATCGCGAACAGCCGCGTCCCCGAGATCCAGCGGTCGAGCATGCCGTAGAGCAGCACCATGCCGTAAGCGATGGCGGCCAAGGTGAACAGCGGGCGCAGCGACAGTTCCGGGCGCAGCAGCAACTCGATGCTGAACACGCAGACCAGCAACGTCGTCACGATGACGACACGCAGGGTCATCAGCCAGCGTAGCTGGCGCTCCCGTTCAGAAACGTGCATCAAAACGCCCACCCCGAACTACGTTCGCCGTTTCCGCCGTGTCTAGCGCCGTCCTCGAACGCCGACACCCTCCATGCGTGAACGGCTAGCCGATCTTGCTGATGAGGTCGAACATCGGCAGGTACATCGAAATCACGATGCCGCCGATGATCGCGCCGAGGAAGCAGATCATGATCGGCTCCAGCAGCGCCAGCAGGTTAGCCGTGGCCTCATCAACTTCGTCTTCGTAGAAGTCGGCGATCTTGGAGAGCATCGTCTCCAGGGCGCCGGTCTGCTCGCCGACGGCGACCATCTGGACCACCATCGGCGGGAACACGTCGGTCCCCTTCAGCGGCTCGGCGATCGTCTTGCCCTCCTCGACGCTGGCTCGCGTGGACATGATGGCGTCCTCGACGACCGAGTTGCCGGACGTCCGCGCCGTGATCTCGAGCGCCTCGAGGATCGGCACACCGGAGGACACCAGCGTTCCCAGCGTTCGGCAAAACCGTGCGACGGCGATCTTCTTCAGGACCACACCGAGCACGGGAAACTTGAGCAGCAAGCGGTCGATGTTACGCCGCCCGCTGTGGGTCTGGTAGTAGCGGTAGATCAGGAAGATCGCCAGTCCGATGGACAGGAAGATCATCCACCAGAACGAGCCGATGAAATGCGATGCCGCGATCGTGATCCGCGTCGGCAGCGGCAGGCTCGCCCCGAGACCCTCGAACAGGGTCGCGAAGGTCGGGATCACCTTCCACAGGATGATCCACACCACGGCGACGGCGATCAGGATCACGGCGACGGGATAGACCATCGCCGAGCGGACCGCCGAGCGCAGCTTGACGATCTTCTCGATGTACGTCGACAGGCGCTGCAGGATCGTGTCGAGGATACCGCCGGCCTCACCGGCGGCGACCATGTTGCAGTACAGGTCGTCGAACGCCTTGGGGTGCTTGCGCAGCGAGTCGGCCAGCGTCGCGCCCGACTCCACGTCCTGACGCACCTGGAACAGCACCTTCTGGAACGTGCGGTTGTCCTGCTGGGAGCCGAGGATCTCCAGGCACTGCACCAGCGGCAGGCCGGCGTCGATCATCACCGAGAACTGCCGGGTGAAGATCGCGATCTCCTTCTTGCTGATCCCGCCGCCGAGCTTGGGCAGCGCGAACTCCTTGCCCTTCTCGGTGACCGCGGTGACGATGATCTGCTGCTTGCGCAGCGCGGCGATCGCCGCTTCCTTGCTCTCCGCGACCAGCACGCCTTCCTGAACGCGCCCGCCGCGGGTCCGACCCTTCCAGTTGTAGTTCGGCATCGATAATCTCCTCTAACCCTTGGCGCCGGCGCGAACCCGCTGGGCCGCTCCGGTGGGCTGGAGCCCTTCGGCCCCGCGTCCGAGCATGTCATCGAGTTCATCCGGCTGCGACGACATCGACAGGGCGAGCTCCCGGGTGATGGCGCGTTTATGCACGAGCGAAGCAAGCGACTGGTTGAACGTCTGCATGCCGAACTTGGCCTGCCCGACCTGCATCGCCGAGTAGATCTGGTGGACCTTGTCCTCGCGGATCAGGTTCCGGATCGCCGAGTTCGGGACCAGGATCTCCATCGCCAGCGCGCGACCCTGACCGTTGGACTTGGGCAGCAGCGCCTGACACAGGATCCCTTCGAGCACCAGCGACAGCTGCGCGCGCACCTGCGACTGCTGGTGCGGCGGGAACACGTCG
>JABAOE010002689.1_pt1 | contig 17633 bp, 19 predicted proteins | sample 7062141 | NCBI WGS metagenome assembly JABAOE01 (sample SAMN14538627, study PRJNA623070) | marine sediment metagenome | biome: marine biome [ENVO:00000428]; feature: marine pelagic biome [ENVO:01000023]; material: deep marine sediment [ENVO:00002113] | place: India: Gulf of Khambhat ... | reverse complement strand
CGCCGAGCAGCCGGCAGACAGCCACGCTCCCGAGGTGCTCACACCGGAGCCGGCCGACTCGAGATCCGAACCGGCGCCGGACGACCCACGACCAGCGCCAACGCCGTTCTTGGAGCCGCAACCCGCACCGACCGCCCAGCTCCCAGACGTCACCGAACCGCCGGGGAACGTGCTCGGTGCGCAGAACGACCCAACGCTGTCATTCGTCGAACCGGCGGCGGCGCAACGGACGAACACCGCCGAGCCGGTCGCGGACGACGGGCCGATCATCGAGCCGGTGATCGCCATCGAGCCGATCGCCACCAACCTCCCCGCTGACGTCACGAACACGACGCCCTTCGGCGTGGGTGGCGGCGAACCGGCAGCCGAATCGGCAAACGGCACGGCAGACGCCGCGTCGCAGCCGGCGGCAGCGCCGCCGGTGGGCACCGATCCCTCCACGACACTCGAAGCGACGCCTCCGCCCCCTCCCGAACCGGCACCACCGGTCGTGCGATCCGACCCGGAGCCGCCACGTCCCCAGCCACAGGTGTCCCAGCCTGCTCCGAACCCGGCCGTGCCGAAGGGCAACGTACGCGACGGAATGTCGGCCGAGCTCCGGGATCTGCGCTCCCGCAGCGCCGCCTCCTATTCGGAGGACGAGACGTTGAAACGACCGATCGGCTATGCCCTGGCCGGCGCCGGCCTGTTGCTCGTGGTCGGTTCGATCACCACCTGGGGAGCGGCCCGACTGGGAGCGACCGACATCGCCTTCGGAAGGGTCCTTGCCGGGCTCGCCGGCCTCTTTGCCATCGCCAGTGCCTACACCGCCGTATTCAACGAGCAGCGCCGGGTCGGTGGGTGGACTGCCACGGGCGGAGGAGCGATCGCACTCCTGATCATCGTCCTCGCCGCTCGCCAGGCGCGGGTCGGATGGGGGTTCATCCTCGCCTTCCTCGCCGCCTCTGCGGTCATCACCCTCGGCGTGGTGACGCTGGGCAACGCCGCAGCAGCACCGTCACTCCGCCGTCCGGACGACGAGTAGCCCTTCCGGGGGTTCTCACTCGTCGCGGGACGCCGCCCACGCATCGACGATCGCATAGGCCTCTTCCTCCGAGTAGGGCCCATCTTCGATGCGCTTCTCGTAGAGCACCTTCATGATGTCCCCGATGACGGGTCCGGGGGCGATGCCGAGGTGGCGCATGACGTCGTTGCCGTCGATCGGAGGCCGCAGCGCGTCGATCTCCTCCTGCTGGCGCAGCTCCGCGATCCGTTCCTCCAGTTCGTCGAGACGGCGGGCAATGGCCCGGGCTCGTTTCGGGTTCCGTGTGGTGACGTCACACCGCACCAGCTCGTTGAGCAGCCCGAGCAGAGGGCCGGCGTCGCGTACGTAGCGACGCACCGCCGAGTCGGTCCACCCCATCTTGTAGGTGTGCGGCCGCATGTGGAGGAATACCAGCTGTGAGACGTCGCGCACGACCTGCTTCGGATAGCGCAGGCTGCGCATTCGTTCCCGAGCCATCCGGGCGCCGACCACCTCGTGGTGGTGAAACGAGACCCCTTCCACGGCGAACTCGCGGGTTGCCGGCTTGCCGATGTCGTGAAGCAGCGCAGCGAGCCGCAGCTCGAGGACCGGACGCGTCTTTGCGACGACGGCGATGGTGTGGGCGAGCACGTCCTTGTGGCGATGCACCGGGTCACGCTCCATGGCGAGCGCCGGCAGCTCCGGTAGGAACTCGTCGGCGAGCCGCGACTCGACCAGACCCCACAGCGCAGGCTCGACGTGGTCGCCAACCAGCAGCTTGTCGAGCTCGTCCCTGATGCGCTCTGCCGACACGATGGGGAGACGGTCCCGCATCACCCTGACGCCGGCGAGCGCCGCTTCGTCGGCCGCAAAGCCCAGCGTCGAGACGAACCGGTACAAGCGCAGCATTCGCAGTGGGTCGTCGCCGAACGAGACGGCGGGGTCGAGCGGCGTGCGCAGCACGCGCCCGGCGAGATCCGCGAGCCCGCCGTGTGGGTCCACGATCTCGGGAGCCTCGGAGCTGTGTGCAGGGATGCGCAAGGCCATGGCGTTGACGGTGAAGTCACGTCGCGACAGGTCCTCGGTGAGCTCGTCGGAGTAGATGACGCGGGGCTTGCGACTGCCGTCGCGGTACACCTCGGCGCGAAAGGTCGTGATCTCGTAGCGGTGGCCGCTCTTGACGGCGCCGACCGTGCCGAACGCCTCTCCCATGAGGTAGAAGTCGTCGGCCCAACCCGAGGCCAGCCTCTTGGTCTCATCAGGCCGGGCGTCCGTGGCGAGGTCGAGGTCCATGATGGGGCGGTCGAGGAGGGCATCGCGCACACTGCCACCGACCAGGTAGAGCGAGCGGTCCGCATCGGCAAACCGGCGCGCCAGGTCGACCACGGGAGCATCCGCGGCGAAGAACGGCTCGAGTCGTGAAGGGATGTGCATCGACGCCCCGGCGATGGTCGGTGGCCAGGTTAGAGAACGTTGCCGGGTTCGGACCGTCGCTCAGCCGGCGCCGACCCGCCAGCGGGAGGCCAGCGCATCGGCGTACTCGTTCCACTTGAAGCCGCTGTGGGCGGCGATCCACTCGAGCCTGAGCTCGGGACGCCGGCGATAGGCGTCGTAGGCCGCCTTGACGAGGTCGAGGTTCTCCACCGGTCCGCTCTTGCGCTTCCATCCCCGCCGCTCCCAGCCGGCCGCCCACTCCGTGATCGTCTGGACGGCGAGGCGGCTGTCGGAGTACACGATCGCCCCTTCCCCAACGGGGACGAGGGCTGCCGCTTCGATGAGCGCGGTGAGCTCCATGCGGTTGTTGGTCGTGTCGGGGTCGTGCCCGGACGCCTCGGCGGTGATCTCGTCATCGACGACGTACACCGCGCCCCACCCTCCGGGGCCCGGGTTCGGCACCGCACCCCCGTCGGTGAACACCCCCGTGCGCGGGCCGTCGTGGAACGACGCAAGGACCTCCTCGGTGGTGAGGACGACGTCGGCGGACCGGGTCCGCCGCCTGCCACCGGACGGCGTCCCGCCGACACCGGCCCGCGTGGCGACCGGCCCGATCACGGCGTCGCGGCATGCGAGGCACCGCCGCGGGGTCCAGCCGGGATACCGCTCGAGCACCCGGCGGGGCAGGGTGAAGGTCGCACCGCAGTCGTTGCACGTGAACGAGGCCATGGCTCCCGAGTCTCTTCACTCGGCTCTCGCGGTGCAAGTCCTCGCCATCCGGGCCGACGCCGTCGCGGCGGCTCCGGACGCGGATCACCCCGGACCGCAGCCCGGGGTGACTCGAAGGGGCGCCAGCGCGTCAGGCCGACATGAGGCCCAGGTTCTGTGCCTTCAGCTTGAAGTCGGTCGGGTTCGTGCAGTGGGTCAGGGCATCCTGGAAGGTGACCTCACCCGCTTGGTACAGCGCCATGATCGACTGGTCGAACGTGTGCATCCCGTAGTACTCACCGTCGGCGATGACCTCGAAGAGCGTGTGGGTCTGGGAAGGGTCGACGATGCGATCGAAGGCACGCTCGGTGTTCACGAGCACCTCGGTGCCGGGGACGCGGCCCTTGCCGTCAGCGCGCGGCAGAAGACGCTGGCTGAGCACACCGCGCAGGCCTCCGGCGAGCATGAGCCGGACCTGCTGCTGCTGGCTCGGCGGGAAGAAGTCGATGATCCGGTTGATCGTCTCGGTGGCGTCGATCGTGTGCAGCGTCGAGAGGACGAGATGCCCGGTCTCGGCCGCCTGGAGTGCGGCGACGACCGTCTCGCGGTCTCGCATCTCGCCGATGAGGATCACGTCGGGATCCTGGCGGAGGATCCGGCGCAGGCCCTCGGCGAACGAGTCGGTGTCAACGCCGACCTCGCGCTGGGAGACGATCGACATCTTGTCGGGGTGGAGGATCTCGATGGGGTCCTCGAGCGTGATGATGTTCGCCCGCCGCGTCGAGTTGATGTGGTCGATCATCGCCGCGAGCGTCGTCGACTTGCCCGAGCCGGTGGGTCCCGTCACGAGGATCAGACCCCGCGTCTCGTCGCACAGCTCCCGGACGGTCTCGGGAAGGCCCAGTTCGTCGAAGTTCCGGCTTGCCGGGCTCACCGCCCGCATCACGATGTTCACCGACCCCCGTTGCCGGTAGCAGTTGACCCGGAACCGTCCCAGGTGCGGTTTGCCGTAGGCAAAGTCGGCCTCGTTGTGCTCTTGGAAGCCCTTCGACGCCCGCTCCGGTATGAGCTCGATGGCGAACTGCTCCGTGTCGTCGGCAGTCAGCTTCGGGAGGTTGGAGAGGTGCAACGATCCGTCGATCCGGTACGCGGGTGGCGACCCCACTTTGAGGTGGAGATCGGAGCCTTCGACGGTCAGCAACTTCTTGAGGAGATCGTCGAGTGACGGCAAGCTCTCGGCCACGGTTCATCAACTCCTGGGCTACGCGCTCGGTGACTGAGCGTGGTATCGGCCGACCCGAGCCGCGACTTAACCAACCTCGCCGGGCACGGGGACGTCCCAGTACGCGGCCGCAGCGGTAGCGACGTCGCGGGCGATGACGGCCGGAGCGCCTTCGGGCGGCCCGATGTCGGTGCCGCCGTCCTCCGCCTCCGGCGCGGCGACACCATCGAGTGTCGCCGTGACCGACGTCCGTAGCGCCTCGAGGTCGTACCCGCCCTCGAGGAAGAACACGAGGCGCCCGGGCGGGGTGGCGGCGGTGAGCGCCGCCGCCAGTTCGCCGTAGTCGGCTGCGACGAGCCGGATGGTGGCGAGCGGGTCGGCGGTGTGGGCGTCGTACCCGGCGGAGACCAGCACCCAGTCGGGCTCGAACCGCTGCAGCACCGGTACGACGGTGTGGGCCATCGTCCACCGGTATGGCCCGCCACCGCTGCCGGGGGGCCAGGGGAAGTTGAGGGTCGCGCCGGCCCCGGGGCCTTCACCGACGTCCGTGACGCGACCGGTGCCGGGGTACGCCGGGTACTCGTGCCACGACACATAGAGGACGCCGGGGTCGGCATAGAACACCTCTTGGGTCCCGTTGCCGTGGTGGACGTCCCAGTCGATGATCGCGACCCTCGCTCCGGCGGCGCTCAAGCGGCGTGCCTCGATGGCGATGTTGTTGAAGAGGCAGAAGCCCATCGCCCGGGCGGCGAGGGCGTGGTGACCTGGTGGGCGCATCGCGATGAACGCAACGTCGGCCGTCCCTGCGACGAGCACGTCGGTCGCGCTCCGGCCGGCACCGGCCGCCCGCAGGGCGGCCTCCCACGAGCCCGCGCCGGCATGGGTGTCCGGATCGAGCGCGCCCCCGCCTGCCGCGCAGAACCGCTCCAACCCGTCGACATAGCCAGGGTCGTGGACGAGCTCGAGCGTCTCGCGCCCCGCCGGCTCCGGCTCGACCTCGACGACGGTGACCGCCGACTCACGCACCCCCGCGAGCACGGCGGGAACACGGTCGGGCCGTTCCGGGTGACCCCATCCGGCGTCGTGGTCGAGCGCCGCGGGGTGGGACAGCAGCGCAACCCGCATCGCTCCATCCTCCCACGACCCGCTCCCGGCGGCGCCGCTCCCCCGGTCGCCACCGGTCGAATGGTGAATCCGTCCCCGCATCCGATCGCGACCGGAGCGCTCCGCGGGCCGGGTAGCCTGGCGCCCGCAAGGTCTCGAGCCACGCATCCCGGGAGCAGCTGAATGGCATTGGCAGAGAGCCCGTTCCGGGTCAATCTGCGTGGGGAGTGGCCCGGCCCTCTCACCTTCAGGCGCGGATGGGCGCGTGCCGAGGCGCGGCCGTGGAACGACACGGAGCCCGCCGCCAGCCTCCGGCTCGTTCGCGGTGGACCCGGCTTTCTGGAAGCGTGCACCGGCAGACTCTGCGACCTGGGGGCACCCGCAGTGCTCTCGCCCCCGCTTCCCTCCGGGGCGCGGCGGACGTGGGAAGCCGCCGGGTTCGAGGATTACCTCAAGCTGGCGCTCATGAGGCTGTCGCTCGACCACCAGCCCCGTCCGCCCGATCATCTCGTCGTCGAGGCCGACGACACCCCGATCGCCACCTTGTTGTGCATCGACCAGGCTGCGTTCACACCGTTCTGGCGATTCGACGAGCACGGGCTCCGCGAGGCCATCGACGCCACGGGGTCATCGACGATCCTCCTCATCCGCGACGCCGAAGGAGGCGCCGCCGGGTTCGCCATCGTCGGGTTCGGGAGCGCGATCTCCTATCTGCAGCGGGTCGCCGTCCACCCGAAGTGGCAGGGCCAGGGCATGGGTCGCTCGCTCGTGCGGGTGTCGGCGCGCAAGGCGAGGGCTGCGGGAGCCCGGGTCATGCTGCTCAACACACAGTTCGACAACACCGCGGCGCTGCGCCTCTACGAGGCGGAGGGCTTCGTCCCTCTCCCCGAGCCGCTCTCGCTCCTCAGATCGCGGGCCTGAGGGCAACTCCGGCGCTCCGGTAGCCTCAGCGACGGAGGGAACGTGGCACCCAACCTCCCGAACAGGTACCAGCCCCGGGTCCGCCTCGGCAGGGACGGGGACATCGAGGAGTGGCTCGCCACCGATACCGCGCTCGACCGGCCCGTCCTCGTGCGGGTGCTCGCCTCCGATGCCGCGGCGGACCGGCGCTCCTCGTTCCTCACTGCGTCGCGGGCGGCGGCCGCCGTCGTCCACGACCACCTCGCCCAGGTCTACGACGTCGGCAACCACGACTCCACACCGCACGCGATCCTGGAGTGGACGGGCGGCGTCTCGGTCGCCGACCGGCTCCGCGCCGGCGAAGGTCTCCCCGCCGAGGAGTTCCTCGCCAACGCCGCCGGCCTCGCCGACGGCCTCGCCGCCCTCCATGCGACCGGGTTCACCCACGGGGCGATCGACGCCGGCGCGATCCACTTCTCCGCCTCCCACCCGGCCAAGCTCGGCGGGTTCGGCCGGGATCGGGCCGTGTTCGACGCAAAGGGCGACACCGCCGCCCTCGCCGGGGCGCTTCGGGCCGCGGTGACGGGGAGCGACGATCCGGCCGTGTGGCCGTCCCACGTCGTCGAGGGACTCACCGCGGACGTCGACGACGCGCTCGAGGCAGCGGCCTCCGGCACCCTCGACGCGGCCTCCCTCGCCACGGTGCTCCATGCGATCCCGGCCACGGAGCGGCGGTCCGGGGCCTGGACGTGGGGATGGATCGGCCCCGTCATCGCCCTCGTCGTCGCCGCCGTCCTCGTGTCCGTCGCCGGCCTCTCAATCGGCACCGACCCCGACAGTCCCTTCCTGTTCCCGGCGACCCCTTCGCCGACCCGGGCACCGCCGGCGACGACGACCACCACGACGACGCTCGCCCCGGTCTCACCCGAGGCCGAGACGCCGCTGCGGGTGCTGGCATTCACCGCCGCGGTCTACGACCCGCCGCCCGGCGACGGGTCCGAGCACGACTCCGAGTTGCCTGCGCTCGGGGACGGCGATGCGGCGACGACGTGGAGGACCGAGCGGTACTTCAGCCCGCTCCCCCTGCTCAAGGATGGCGTCGGCGTCACATTCGTGACCGAAGGGACACCGACGTCGCTCGAGTTCACCGCCACGGCGGGGACCCGGTTCCGGGTCCGATGGGCACCGGCGGCGCCGGCCGATCCGGACGCCTGGGAGGACGTGGCCTCCGGGTCGGCCCTCGGTCCGCCGGTTTCGGTCCAGCTTCCGGATCGGGACGGGGGGACATGGCTGCTGTGGCTCGTCGACCTTCCTGAGCAGGAAGATGGCTCGTATCTCTCCGAGGTCGCGGAGGTGACCTTCCGGGGATGACCTGGGTGCCGTGACATGCGCGCGCCGCTGCGGGAGAATCACGGCGACGATGACACACAGGGCTGCAGAGGACCTCGACCTCGTCCGGAGCTTCCTCGCCGGCGACGTGGCGGCCTTCGACGCGCTCATGCAGGCGCACGAGGACCGCGTCTTCGGGATCTGCCTCCGCATGCTCCGGGACCGCGAGGCCGCCCTCGACGCCACCCAGGAGACCTTCCTCACCGTGTTCCGCAAGGCGGACCGCTACAAGGCGGAGGCGGCGTTCAGCACGTGGCTCTACCGAGTGGCGGTGAACACGTGCTACGACCTGCTACGGAGACAGCGCCGCCGCAGCGCGGACGCCCTCCCCGAGGGTCACGACCCCCCGGATACGACCGCCGGCGACGCCCTCGCCTCGGTCGAGCTGCGACCCGACATCGAGACGGCCCTGCAGGCCGTCCAGCCCGAATTCCGGGGCGCGATCGTCCTCGTCGATCTCGAGGGCCTCGCTCTCGAAACGGCCGCGGAGATCCTCGGTGTCCCGGTCGGCACCGTCAAGAGCCGTGTCTACCGGGGCCGGCGTGCCCTCGCCCAGCACCTCGGGAACCTTCGCGACCCGTCCGAGCATCAAAGAGACGAATGAGGATGCACGAACACGACCACGACCTCATCATGGCGCTCGCCGAGGGAACCCTCGACGCCGGAGCCGCTGCCGCCGCCGAGGCGGAGCTGGCCGGGTGCGAGCGCTGCTCCGACGAGCTCACCCTGCAGCGGGCGTCGCTCGCCGCGACCGCGGCGGCACCCCGCGCCTGGCTGACCGAGATCGAGTCCACCCGACTGCGCCGGGCGCTGCGGACGGAGCTCGATCTCGTCACGGCGCCCGCTCCGGCGCCGCGGCGCCGTTTCCTCCCCGTGGCGGTCCTCGGCGGCGCCGCCGCGGTCCTCCTCGCCGTCGTGCTCGCGCTCCCCGCCCTCGAGAACCTCGGCGGGCGCGACGACGACGCCGTCGCCTTTGCGACGACGACCACGACGGCCACCGCGGGGACTGCCGAGGCGTTGACCGCCGCCCCGACCGCGCCGGCCGCAGACGCGCCGGCTGTGGCCGAAGCGCCTGCCGAGGATGCGGCCGCCGGCGTCGACGAAGCTGCCGGACGAGCACAATCGGCGACGACGACCGCCGGCGCCGCCACGACGACGGCCCCCGAAGGCACCATCATCCTCTCCCTCACGGTCGCCGACGAGACCGGGCTCGAGGCCATCAGGGAGACCTGGATCGCCGAGGGCGGGGACCCCGCCCTCACGTTCTTCGCCCTCGAGTCCGAGTTCGAATCCACGATCGAGACCGCCGACCGCTATGCAGCCTGTGGAGACGCCGGCATCGCAACGGTCCCGGAGGCACTCGACTACGTGACCCTCGGCGTCGGCGACTTCGAGGGCGAAGAGGCCGTCTTCCTCGGATACCTGACCGACCCGATCGACGACGGCGTCGTCATCGCCCACGAGCTCGACACCTGCGACGTGCTCGCCACCGCGCCGTAGCCGGCCGATCGGCGACGGAGACGGACGTCCCGGCAGCAGGTGGGGCCATCCCCTCCACTAACCTCGCCGTCATGGAAGATTATCCGGCCAAGATCGCCGACCTCCTCGAGACCACCGCCACCAGGGTCCGTTCCATGACCGTGGATCGGGTTGCCGGATGGGCGAGCTGGGCCGCCGCCGGGGTGGTCCTCGCGGTCATCGCGCTCCTCGTCGTCATCTTCCTCCTCGTCGGCGTGTTCCGGCTCCTTGGGGAGCTCATCGGAGTCGAGGTCACCTACGCCGCGTTCGGGGGATTATTCGTCGTCATCGGTCTGTTCCTGTGGGGCAAACGCAAACCACCAGCTGCCACCGAGGCCACCGAGGACTGACGCCATGACGGAGAAGCTCATCATCATCGGGTCGGGGCCCGCCGGGCTCACGAGTGCCATCTACGCCGCTCGCGCCGATCTCGCACCGCTCATGATCGAGGGGTTCGAGCGCGGGGGGCAGCTCATGCTGACCACCGACGTCGAGAACTACCCGGGGTTCCCCGACGGGATCATGGGCCCCGAGCTGATGGAGCAGTTCCGCAAGCAGGCCGAGCGGTTCGGGACGAGGATCGTCTCGTCCGACGTCACCGCCGTCGACTTCTCGGTTCGCCCGTTCGAGGTCAGGGTCGGCGACGACGCCTACGAGGGGGACGCGGTCATCATCTCGACCGGCGCTTCGGCCCGCTGGCTCGGAATCCCCGGGGAGGAGCGTCTCCGCGGCCACGGCGTGTCGGCGTGCGCGACCTGTGACGGCTTCTTCTTCCGCGACAAGCAGGTCGCCGTCGTCGGCGGCGGCGACTCGGCCATGGAGGAGGCGACCTTCCTCACCAAGTTCGCCTCGAAGGTCACGATCATCCACCGCCGCGACGAGTTTCGCGCCTCGAAGATCATGGCGCGCCGGGCGCTGGAGCATCCGAAGATCGACGTCATGTGGGACACGGTCGTCGAGGAGGTGTCCGGCGACGACACGGTCACTTCGATCGCGGTGCGCAACGTCAAGACGGACGATACGAGCCAGCTCACGGTCGACGGGGTGTTCATGGCGATCGGGCACACGCCGAACACGTCGGTGTTCGCCGGCCACATCGATCTCGACGAGGCCGGCTACATCCGCACCGAGCCGGGTGGCACGATGACGTCGGTGCCCGGTGTCTTTGCGGCCGGTGACGTCGTCGACAAGGTGTACCGTCAGGCCGTCACGGCAGCCGGCATGGGCTGCCAGGCCGCCATCGACGCCGAGCGCTGGCTCGAGGCACCCGCCGACTGACCTCGCGGAATGCCGGGCGGCAACCGCCTGTTGAGTCGGGTGTAACAGCCATCACGAACGAGGCCCCCAGGGCCGGGACACGCAGGAACGAGGAGGTGGAGGCCTCAGGCCGACGCTCATGGGAAAGAACACGGTCCTTGCGACCGACGCCAACTTCGACGAGCTCATCCGCGGCGACACGCCGGTGCTCGTCGACTTCTGGGCCGAGTGGTGCGGCCCGTGCAAGATGATGAACGGGCCGCTCGAGGAGATCGCCGGGGAGCGAGCCGGCAGCCTCGCCGTCGCCAAGCTCAACGTCGATGAGAACCAGCAGACGGCGATGAACTACGAGGTGATGAGCATCCCGACGATGATCGTCTTCAAGGACGGTGTCGAGAAGAAGCGCCTCGTCGGGGCCCGTTCCAAGGCCCAGCTCGAGAGCGAGCTCGCCGAGTACGTCTGACCTGACTCCCCGGAGCTCGTCGGCGACCTCGCCGCCGACGGCGCCCGCCCCCCACCGGTGACCGCTGATCTCCGACGTCGGCGTGCGATCTGCGCTCTCCCGCGCCCGGGGTGTGGCACGATGGCGCGATGAGGCTCTACCGGCGTGGTGACGAGGGTGAGCCGGTCCGGGACATCCAGGCCAGGCTGGGTGCGCTCGGCTTCTCCACCGCTCCGGACTCGCCCGGGATCTTCGGTGAGGCCACCGAGCTCGCCGTTCAGGGCTTCCAGCACAAGCGCAGCTTGCCTGCCGACGGCATCGTCGGGCCGGACACGTGGCGGAACCTCGTCGCGGCCGGGTATGCGCTCGGCGACCGGCTCCTCTACCACCGAATCCCGATGATGCGAGGCGACGACGTCGCCGAGTTGCAGCGGAGCCTCAACGCCCTCGGGTTCGATGCCGGGAAGGTCGACGGGATCTTCGGGCCAGACACGCTGGCGGCGCTCCTCGACTTCCAGTCGAACCGCGGCATCGCCGAGGATGGAATCGCCGGCCGCGAGGTCGCAGACGAGCTCCATCTGATGACGAGGGCGACCACAAAGCCGGGGCGCGACCTCGTCCGCGACCACGAGTGGCTTAGCAGCCTCCCCCCTCACATCGCCGGCCAGCGCGTGTTTGTCGACGCCTTCTGCCGGGATCCCGACGAGCGGGAGGCGGCCTGGGACGCCGCCATCGTGTTTTCCAGAATCATCCAGGATCTCGGGAGTGTTCCCGTCCTCTCCCGTTCGGTCGACACCGAACCCACGGAGCGGGTGAGGGCCGTGCGCGCCAACCGGCTCGGTGTCGACTTCGTCGTGTCGTTCGCCCTGCCCAGGGACGGTGAGGCAGCCGTCTTCCACTTCGCCTCAGCCCACAGCGTGTCCGCCGCCGGGGCGTCGATCGCCACGGAGGTGGCATCGTGTCTCGGCGTCGCGATCGGCGGCAGGTCTGTCCCCATTCTCAAGAACACGAGATCCCCGGCCATCCTCGTGGCCGTCGAACCCCTGGACGGCCGCGCCGGGGGGAAGACGGCCCAGGGCATCATCAACCTCTTCGCCGGCCCGGAGGAGTGAGGCCCTCGAAGGCGGCCGCACCTGCCCGGCGGCGTCAGCCGAACAGGTGGCGGTAGATCCGCTCGAGGTCGTCGAGATCTGCGAAACGGACCGTCACCTTGCCGCCCTTGGGCCCGTAGTCGATCTTCACCTTCGAGCCGAGCTGGTCGGCGAGACGGCGCTCCAATTCGATGATCGCCGCCGGCCTCGGCTCCGTCGCCCGCACCCGCCCGCGCGGCCTGCCGGCACCCTCGAGGCGAGCCCGCACGGCCTCCTCGACCCGGCGCACCGGCCATCCTCCTCGCACCGCCCTCTCCGCGATCCGGACGGCGGCACGCTCGTCCTCGAGCCCGAGCAGCGCCCGGGCGGCGCCGGCCTGGAGCTCGCCGCGGTCGAGCATCCCCTGGACCGCCGAGGGCAGCTGGAGGAGCCGCAGGGTGTTCGTCACCGCGCTTCGGCTCTTGCCGACCCGGGTGGCGACCTCCTCGTGGGTCATGCCAAAATCTGCCAGGAGTTGCTCATAGGCCGCCGCTTCCTCGAGCGCCGAGAGATCCTCCCGCTGGAGGTTCTCGACGAGGGCCTCGGTGAGGTTCGCGGTGCCGTCGGCACGGTCCCTGATGAGCGCCGGCACCTCGGTGAGCCCGGCGAGCTCGGCGGCACGCCATCGTCGCTCCCCCGCGACGAGCACGAACCGGCCCTCCTCGTCATCCGGCCGCACGATCACCGGCTGGAGCACACCAACCGCGCGGATCGAGGCGGTGAGCTCCTCGAGCGCCTCCTCGCCAAACCTCGTCCTCGGCTGGTGGGGATTCGGCCGGATCCGGTCGATGGGTACCTCGGCATATCCCCGCGCCGGTAGGTCGATGGGGATGATCGCGTCGAGTCCTCGCCCGAGCCCGCTCTTACGTGCGGCCATGTCGCCTCCTGAACTCGCGGGCGAGCTCCCGATACGCGATCGCCCCGCGCGACATCGGATCAAACGCCTCGATGGGCTCGCCATACGACGGAGCCTCCGAGAGACGGACCGTCCTCGGAATGATCGTCTTGTACGTCCGCTCCCCGAAGTGGGTGCGTACCTGGTCCACGACGTCGGACGAAAGCGTCGTCCGACCGTCGAACATCGTGAGAATCACACCCTCGACTTCGAGCTGAGGGTTGAGGTTCTGTTTCACGAGCTGGATGTTGCGCATGAGCTGGCTCACGCCCTCGAGCGCGTAGTACTCACACTGGATGGGGATGAGCACCTCCGTCGCCGCCGCAAGCCCGTTGACCGTGAGCAACCCGAGTGATGGCGGACAGTCGACGAGGACGAAGTCGTAGTGCCCCTCGATCTGGCTCAGCGCCTTGGCGAGCCTCCCCTCACGGCTGAACAGCGACACGAGTTCGATCTCGGCACCGGCGAGATCGATGGTCGCCGGAACGAGAAAGAGGTCGCGAACACTCGTGGGTTCGATGACATCCTCGATCGGGGTCTCGTCGACGAGCACCTCGTAGGTCGATGAGATGACGGCGGATCGGTCGACACCGAGCCCGGACGTCGTGTTGCCCTGAGGGTCGAGATCGACGAGGAGGATCCGCTCACCCTGGAAGGCAAGGGCAGCGCCGAGGTTGATCGCGGTCGTCGACTTGCCGACCCCACCCTTCTGGTTGGCGATCGCAATCACCGTCGACTCGTGGGGGTCGGATGTGTCCCTAGCTGTCCACACGACGCTCCATCCTAAGGAGAGTTACCGGGGAGTCAAGGAGATCGGACGGGATTCGAACGACGGTGGTGCTGAGCGCCGTCATGTCGACGCCGGCCGGTGCCGATCCCGAACGAGACACCGCCATGATCCCTACCCCACGCGGTTCGAGAAGCCGACTCGCCCACCGGGTGACCCGGGATACCGTGCCCACACCGCGGAAGGTCGCCGCATCATGGGTGCCACGCCACGATGACACATCGCCCGTGTGCGCTTCGACGTTCTCGAGTTTGAGGATATGACACGCCCGCCGAACAAGGTCGATCCGTCGCTCCCGGCGATCGAGGGCAACAATCGACACGGTGGGCCAGGCAATCGCCAGCGGCAGGGCCGGGAGCCCCACCCCGGTGCCAACATCGATCAGCGACCGCGTATCGTCACCGATCCCCACGGAGAACAGCATGCTGTCGGCGAGGTGCCGGGTCCAGATGCGATCGTGTTCGGCTGGACCGAGCCCCCCCGCCGGTTGCGCCTCCCGGATCAGCCATCCTTCCAGCACTTCGAGCCGCTCCCACTGGGTGGCCGTGAGGTCGCGCCCGAGCCAATCAAGCACCCGTCGCATCGCCGTCTTGCCGTCCACGAGGACGCCAGCGTATCGCGCGCACGTTTCACGTGAAACATCTCGATGACCGAGGCGGTGCCGCCCCCGTACCGCCCCATGTTCGGGCGGTGTGGCCGTCTACTCGGTGGCGATGACGACCGATCGGTGCGGATCCTCCCCCTCGGAGAAGGAGCGGACCCCGTCGATCTCGGCGACGGCGTCGTGGACGACCTTCCGATCGGCCGGGTTCATCGGCTCGAGCATGACCTCGCCGCCCTCGGCAAGGACCTTCTCGGCGAGCTTTCCGGCGTAGATCGTGAGCGCCTGTCGGCGGCGCTCCCCATACCCGGCGATGTCGAGCCGCATCCTCGGGGCACCAAACGTCTTGCGCTGGACGACCGTACGCGTGAGTTCGAGAACCGATGACATGATGACCCCTCGCTGGCCAACGAGGGCCTCCGTCTGGTCTCCGTCGACCCGCACGGTGAGGATGTCGCCATCGATCTCCGTGACGACGGTTCCTTCGAGCCCGAACGCACCGAGGAGCCCTTCGACGAAGTCCTTGGCGACCGTCGCCTGGTCTTCGATGCCGGCACCCTCATCGGTGTCTTCCGCCGGCTGATCACGCACGTCCGCCATGTTTCCCTCCGCGGTCCGACGATCCGGAGCCTTCGATGATGTATCACGTTTCTTCGACCCTCGCTTCGAGGCAGCCGACGAAGACGGCTTCGCCGTTGACCGCTCGTCGCGTCCACGCTGGGTCGATGACGATCCCGACCCCTTGCCACGCGAACCTCGCCGTCTCCGCCGCCGTCGGCTCCGGCTCGGCGGTTTCGCCCTCGCCGTAATGACGGCGAGTTGCCTACCGAAGCCAAGAAACCCGCCCTTACCTTCCTGAACGACGGTGAACTCAACTCGATCCTCGGAGAGCCCGAGCTTCTCGAGCGCGAGGCGTTTCGCTTCGTCAACCGTCTCCGCCTGCGCCTCAACCTCGACANNTTCCTCCTGCGCTTCTTGCGCTTCTTGCTCGCGTGCGGTGATGGACCGGTTCGTTTTGGCTCGCCGGGGTCGGGCTCCGTCGCCAACCCCGTCCCTTTCGATGCCGCCTCCTCGGTCGCCTCATCCAGCCTCAAGATCACCGCCTGTTGGCCCACGCGGAACAGGTTGGACACCGCGAAGTAGAGCACGAGTCCGGTCGGCCACACCCAGGAGATGACGCCAAAGAAGACCGGCATGATCTTCATCGCCGTCTGCATCCCCTGTTGCTGCTGGAGTTGCTTCGCTGTCTTCCCCGAGTCGTCCGTCGTACGCTTCCGAGTCGTCTGCCATTGCTGGTAGTACCCCGAAGCCATGACGATGAGGACGAGGAGCGCATAGGGGAGTACCGATACGAAGCCCTCGGCGGAGAACACCTCGTTGGGGCTCAGACTCAGATCCATCGAGAGGAAGCTCGTCTTGCCATCGAGGATGGACTCGGCGAGCGAGGATTCCTCGGGGATGTACCCGGTGCTGAGACCGACGGTGCCGTCATCAGCCGTCGTTGGAGTCGTTCTCAACACTGAGAACAGCGCAAACCACACCGGCATCTGGATGAGGAGGGGGAGACATCCGGCCGCCGGGTTGACGTTGCGCTCCTGGTACAGCGCCATCAGCTGCTGGTTGAGCTCCTGACGATCTTGCTTGTACTCCTTCTGCAGCCGCTTGATCTCCGGCTGGATCTCCTGCATCGCCTTCATCGAGCGGGTCTGCTTCAGGGTCAGCGGGAAGAGGGCAAAGCTCACCGCAAGCGTGAGGAAGATGATGGCGACGCCGTAGTTGGGGACGACGTCGTAGAACACGCTGACGAGCCATCCGAGCGGTGGAGCGAGGATCGTGAACGGGTTCACGCCCGACCTTCCCTACGCGGTGGAACAGGGTCGAATCCGCCTGAATGGAATGGGTGGCATCTCCCGAGCCGCCTGAGGGCGAGCCAGCCGCCGCGAACAGCGCCGTGGTTCTCGATGGCCTCCTGGGCGTAGACGGAACACGTCGGGAGATAGCGGCAGTTGGCTCCGAGGACGGGAGAGAGCAGTCGCCGGTACACGCTGATGACAGCAACCAGCCACCAACCCGGGTGGTAAGGCCGAAGCCTCCGGTCTCGCTCGGTCACGGTCACTCAGTCGTCCTCTGCCTCGACGGCGTCCCTGCCGGACGCCACGGCCTCGCCCAGCCACTCGACGAGACGGCGAAACTCGACGCCCGCCGCCTCGGGCCCGGCGATGACGAGATACGCCGTATCCTCGTCCAGCGCCACCTGTGCCATCGCCTCACGGAGCCGGCGCTTGACACGGTTGCGTATCACCGCGTTCCCGATCCGCTTCCCGGCCACGACACCCACCTGCGGGGGACCCGGAGCGCCCTCCGTGGAGACGACGACGACATCGCCGCTCCGACGACGACGCGTGCTCCGATATGCCCTCCTGACGGCGTCGCGACCCCTGAGCGGCACGTAGGGCCGGCCGCTACGCGGTGAGTCGCCGGCGTCCCTTTTCACGGCGGCGCTTGACGATCGCCCTGCCGGCGCGAGTGCGCATCCGGGCGCGAAACCCATGCTTGCGCTTGCGGCGGCGCACGTTTGGCTGGTAGGTGCGTTTCATGGAAGAGGCCGGAACGGGGTTGCGGTACGGCGAGCTAGGTTACGAACGGCCCAAACCCTTGTCAAAGGACGCGCCCCATCTTCGGCGCGCCGCGACGCAGGTGGCTTCCCCTCCCCGGTCTCACCAACCGCCGGTTCACGCGAAAAGTGCCCCACCCTCGCGAAACATTGATTAGGGCGAAAAGCCGCTTCTCACCACGTGTGACCGCAGTGACGGCGTCCTCATGAGGGCTCTAAAACCCTTGAGCCACAAGCGTTTTTGAGGATCGTGCCACACCCGAGCATGTCGGCTAGGTCGCGTTTTGTCGTTCTTGAAGGCCCGGAGATCCGCTTTCTACACTCGCCGAGCGCTGCGCCGCGGCAGTGACGAACTTCCCCAGGAAGTGCGGAGAAGGGGAGTGCGTTCGCGGGGAGGAACCGTGCGGTCAGGCCACTGTTTCTCCACATCTTGTGGATAGATATGTGGACAGCGGGATGGGGGGCCTCACAACGCCAGGTCAGGGAGTTCGACAGTTGGAAGTTCAGACGTCCGCAACGCTGTGGGAAGAGTTCGAGCAGCGTCTTCGTGACCGGGTTCCTTCGAGCGCGTGGCAGACCTGGCTCGAGCCGCTCGAAACGGCCCTCGAAGACAGCACGCTGCGTCTCGA
>JABAOE010029074.1_pt4 | contig 17671 bp, 15 predicted proteins | sample 7062141 | NCBI WGS metagenome assembly JABAOE01 (sample SAMN14538627, study PRJNA623070) | marine sediment metagenome | biome: marine biome [ENVO:00000428]; feature: marine pelagic biome [ENVO:01000023]; material: deep marine sediment [ENVO:00002113] | place: India: Gulf of Khambhat ... | reverse complement strand
TTCGTCAGCTGGCTGCCGCTCTATCACGACCTGGGCCTGATCGGCGCCTGGCTCGGCAGCCTGTATTTCGCCGCGCCCGTCATCATCATGTCGCCGCTGACCTTCATCGTCAGGCCGGAGGCCTGGCTGTGGGCCATTCACCGCAATCGCGCGACGCTTTCGGCGGCACCGAATTTCGGTTTTGAGCTGTGCCTGAAAAAGGTCGACAAAGCGGCGCTCGGCGGGCTCGACCTGAGTTCGCTTCGCCTGGTGGCGAACGGCGCGGAGCCGGTCAGTCCGCACACCATCCGCCGCTTCCAGCAGCGCTTTGCGCCTTTCGGCTTCCGCGCCGACGCCATGGCGCCGGTCTATGGCCTGGCGGAAAATTCCGTCGGCCTGGCCTTTCCGCCGCTCGGTCGCGGGCCGATCATCGATCGCGTGCAGCGCGATGCGCTGACCGCCCGCGGCGCGGCGCTGCCGGCTGAGCCGGGCGAGGCCCATGCGGTGGAGCAGGTCGCCTGCGGTCGGCCGTTGCCGGGTCACGAAATCCGCATTGTCGATCCGATGGGCCGGGAACTGGGCGAGCGGCAGGAGGGGCGCATTGAGTTTCGCGGGCCGTCGGCGACGCAGGGCTATTTCCGCAACGAGGAGAAGACCCGGGCGCTGTTTGACGGCGACTGGCGAGACACCAGCGATCTGGGCTACATCGCCGGCGGCGACCTGTTCATCACCGGCCGGGTCAAGGACATCATCATCCGCGCCGGCCGCAACATCTATCCGCAGGAGCTCGAGGAGGCGGTCGGCGACCTGGAGGACGTGCGCAAGGGTTGCGTGGCGGTGTTTGCCAGCGCCGAGCCGGCAACCGGCGCTGAAAAACTTGTCGTCCTGGCCGAGACGCGGGTGACCGACGCTAACGGCAAGGCGGCGATCGCGCGCCGCATAATGGAGGCGGCGGGCGACCTCTTGGAGACGCCGCCCGACGATGTCGTGCTGGCGCCGCCGCATACGGTGCCCAAGACGTCGAGCGGCAAGATCCGGCGCGCCGCGGCGCGCGCCTTTTACGAGGCCGGCGAATTGCAGCCGCGGCGGCGCGCCGTCTGGCTGCAGGTGCTGCGGCTTGCCCTGGCGGCGGCGGCGCCGCGGTTGCGCGCCGGCAGCCGGGCGCTTGTCGATCTGGCCTATGCGGGCTGGTGGTGGAGCGTCGTGGTGCTGCTTGCCATGATCGCCTGGCCGGCGGTGGTGCTGTTGCCCGGCCGGGCGCTGCGATGGCGCGTCTTCCGGCGCCTGGCCCGGCTGGCATTCAGGCTCCTGGGAACGGAGATTACCGTTGAAGGCGGCGACCGGCTGACGGTGCCGGGCGGCGTCGTGGTGTCCAATCATGCCAGCTATGTGGACGGGCTGGCGCTGTCTGCGGTGCTGCCGGACACACCGGTTTTCGTCGCCAAGCGCGAATTGTCGAGGCAGCTCGTCGCCGGGCCGTTTTTAAAACGGCTGGGGACGTTTTTTGCCGAGCGCGTCGAACCCAGGGCCGGGCGCGAGGAGGTCGAGCAGCTCGCCGCCCTGACGCGCGCCGGCGAGCGGCCGGTGTTCTTTCCCGAAGGCACGCTGACCCGCATGCCCGGCCTCATGGAATTCCGGCTCGGCGCCTTCATGGTGGCCGTCGAGGCGGCGGTGGCGGTGACGCCGATCGCCATAAGGGGCTCGCGGTCGATCCTGCGCGGCGGCCAGTGGTTCCCGCGTCGCGGCCGCGTGGCGATCCATGTCGGCGAGCCGCTGACGCCGCAGGGCAAGGATTTCAGCGCGGCGGTGGCACTGCGCGACGCGGCGCGCGCCGCGGTGCTGGCCCATTGCGGCGAGCCGGACCTGGCGCGCGAGCGCGTGATCTTTACAAAAAAGGGGATAGAGCAGCTCACGCCGTGATAGCAGCGCCCCTACGCTATCGGCACCATGGCCGAGCCGGCTGCCCGGCGCCGTCGCCAGACATTGCGAAGCGGGCCGGCAAGACAAAACGCGGCGGCCGTTGCCTGCGACGGCCTTGCCTAGGCGATCGGATAGCCCTGGATGAGCCGGATGAGCTCTTCCTCAAGGTTCCTGTAGCGCTTCTCCAGATCGGCCTGGCTGGCCGGATCGCCGCTGGTCTCGGCGCGGGCAAGCCGTCGATGGATATCGTGATGGTCACGCAACAGGTCCTGGAACTGCGCGTCGCTGCGGGCCAAAGCCTTGATGATCTTTTCGTGGTCGGGGAACCGCTCGATGAGCCTGGCGATTTTCTCCTTCATGGGCGCGTCTCCCGGTCAAATACCTGAACGCCATTGTAGTCGCGCCGAACCGGCCGGCATTGACGCGAATCAAACAACCGGGCGCCGCCGTGTCGGCACGCCGGCAATCGGCGCCGACAGGCAAGATTTGGGCGGACAGCCGGGGCCGCTATCCTGTAAACAACCAAACCTGCATACAGGAGGCGGCCAGCGGCACCCGCAGGCCGAAGCGACAGGGCCGGATCGACGGGGATACGAACTTTGACGGACATTGGCAGGAAGACGGACAACAGGCCGCCGACGGCGGCAAAGCGCGCACAAAACATCGCGATCTCCGGCATCAAGGAGATGGCGATGCGGGCCGCGAAAATCGACGACGTCGCATCGCTCACCTGGGGCCTGCCGTCGTTCCGCACGCCCGCTCACATCCGGCAGGCAATAGAACTGCGGCTGCAAAGCGATCCCGACATCGGTAAATATGCGCTGCCCGACGGGCTGCCGGAACTGCGCGCCGCCGTCGCCGAGCAGCATCTTAGAGCGACAGGCATTGCCGCGGACGGCGATCGCAACGTCATCATCACCGCCGGCAACATGCAGGGCATGAACGCCGTCTTGCACACCGCCATCGATCCGGGAGACGAGGTCATCGTCACCGATCCGGGATTTTCCTCGCATATTCAGCAGATCCGGCTGTGCAACGGCGTGCCCGTGCCCTGGCGGCTCGACGAGGGTGCCGGCTGGGAGCTCGACCTGGAAATCCTCCCCGGTCTGATCACCGAAAGGACCAGGGCGATCGTGCTGGTGACGCCGTCAAATCCGACCGGCAAGATCTTCGCCGAGGAGCGGCTGCGCCAAATCGGCGAGATCGCCCGCCGCCACGGCCTGTTCATTCTGCTGGACGATCCCTATCACCATTTCACCTACGAGAACCGGTCGCGGTATTTCAACCTGGCCTCGCTGCCGGAGCTGGGCGACCATGTCGCTTACATGTTCACCTTCTCCAAGGCGCACGCCATGAGCGGCTGGCGGCTGGGCTACATGGTCGTGGCGGAAGAGCTGAAACGAGAAATCCTCAAGGTGCATGACGCGACCATCATCTGCGCTCCGCGCGTTTCCCAGGTCGCCGGCCTGGTGGCGCTGAGCGAGGGCGCCGCCCATGTCGCGGAATTCGAAAAGATACTCAGCAAGCGGCGCGACCTGATCTGCCAGCGGCTTAACCGGGTGCCGCATGTCTTCGACTATGTGAAGCCGGAAGGCGCCTATTACGTTTTTCCGCGCATCGTCGCGGCCCACCGGACATCGCAGGAATTTGCCATCAAACTGCTGGAAGAAGCGCGCGTATGCGTCACGCCGGGCGCGGCATTCGGAGCCGCTGGCGAGCACCATGTCAGAATGGCGTTCTGCGTGGAGGAAGACGTGATCAACAAGGCCTTCGATCGCATTGAGCGGCAGTTTCCGCAATGACCGGCAAGCCGGACTGCCTATCGCTCCGGCAGGACTTGGCGCTTGCGCGCGCCTAACCCGGCTGATTGGCGAACGACCAGCGGCGCGTCGACATGGCGGCGCGGACACGCTGCTCGGCAAGCGTCATTGCCGCCTCGCGCGGCAGCACGCCGCTGGCTTTCGCGGCGTCCAATACCTCCCTGGTATTGCGCTTGATCTTTTCCTCAATCGCCGCAAAGGCGGCAGCCTCGGAGCCGCCCTGGATCTCGGTTGCGGCACAGATCACGCCGCCGGCATTGGCGATGAAGTCGGGCACCACCAGCACGCCGCGCTCATGCAGACGGCGCTCCGCCGCTTCGGTCGCCGGGATGTTTGCGCCCTCAAGGATGAGCCTGGCCTTGACCTGATCGACGTTTTTTTCATGCAGCACGTCGGGGCGGGCGGCCGGGATCCAGATGTCGCAATCGACGCTGACAATGGCCTCGCGATCATGCGTTTCGCCGTCGCCGGCATCGGCGAGCCGCCCGCCTTCGTCCTTGCGCCGGATCAGCGCCTCGATATCCAGGCCGTCGGGCTTGACCAGCGTGGCGCTGGAATCGGCGGCGGCGACGACGATCGCCCCCTCTCCGGCCAGAAAGCGCGCGGCGTGCCGGCCGACGGCGCCAAAGCCCTGAATGGCGACACGGGCGCCTTTCAGGTCAAGGCCGCAATGATCCTTGGCCACTTCGGCGGCGGCGGCAAGGCCGAAGCCGGTGGCGCCGATCTCGTCGAGCGGAATGCCGCCGATCTCGCGCGGCAGGCCGACGGCACGGCCGATCTCGTCCTTGACCCAGGCCATGCATTGCTCGTCGGTGCCCATGTCGGGCCCGGGAATGTAGTCGGCGATGTCGGCGATCGCCCAGGCGAAGGCGCGCATGATGCGCTGCTTGTCCGCCGCGGGCATGGAAGGCTCGGCAAAGATCACCGATTTGCCGCCGCCATGGGGCAATCCGGCCGCGGCGTTCTTCAGGGTCATGGCGCGCGCCAGGCGAAAGCACTCTTCAAGACTGACATCGGGCGCCATGCGCGTGCCGCCGATCGACAGTCCTGCCGCGACGTTGTCGACGACCAGGATTGCCTTGAGATCGACACCCGGCTCGTGGATATGGACGATCAATTTCGGACCCAGATCGTCGGCAAATCGAAACACTGCTTCGCTCATTGCCCGTCTCCCGTGTGACGACTGCTTCCGTCGGCCGCTTGCAGGTCGGCGATAACAGCGGCGAGAAACCGCGCCGCCTCGCCGCCGGTAACGACGCGATGGTCGAAGCTCAGCGACAGCGGCAGAAACGGCGTCGCGACGGTGTTGCCGGCGACAACCAGCGGTTTTTCGGTGATCCTGCCGGCACCCAGGATGGCGACCTGCGGCGGCACGATGACAAGTGCTGCGTAACGGCCGCCGAGCGGCCCGAAATTGGACAGCGTGATGGTCGCATCCTGAAAGGCCTGCGGTGGCGCTGAACGGTCGCGCGCCGATTCCACAAGCCCCGACAAGGCCGTTTCGATGCCCTCAGGGTCAAGGCTGCCGGCATTGCGCAAGACCGGCACGAGCAGCCCGTCGGGCGTGTCGACTGCAATGCCGATATTGACCGCCTGGTTCAGCAGGCGACTATTTCGCGTCTCGTCGTACCAGGCATTGAGCGCCGCCTCCGCGCGGCAGCCGGCGAGGATGGCGCGGACCAGGCGCGCCATGACCGGCGTGGCCGGCGTCCAGTTCGCCAGACTGGCTTCATCGTATACGGTGGCGNNTCGCCAGACTAGCTTCATCGTATACGGTGGCGGGGACGACGCCGGCGCCGGAAAGCTTCATTTTCTCAGCCATGGTGCGGCGCAGCCGCCGCAAGGGTTGCCAGTCATCGGCGCCGCCGGCGGCCCCTTCGACATCCGCCCTGGTGATCTCGCCGCGCTCGCCGCTCGGCTCAACGGCGGCCAGATCGACAGCCAGTTGCTTCGCCAGGGCGCGGACCGCCGGCGCCGCCTTGACACGGCGCGCCGGTGCCGGCGGGCGCTGCGGCGCGGCTGCCGGCGCCGGTCTTTCCAGTTCGCCGACGATGGCGCCCTTGTCGGCAACGGCTTCGGTCTCGAACTCCACCAGCGGCGCACCGACCTTGACGACATCGCCGATCGCGGCGTGCAGACGCCTGATGCGGCCCGATTGCGGCGAGGGGATCTCGACCACCGCCTTGTCGGTCTCCACCGCCACGAGAGGCTGATCGGCGGTGACATGGTCGCCGGCGCCGACATGCCAGGTGACGATTTCGGCCTCGGTCAGGCCTTCGCCCAGGTCGGGAAGCTCAAAGACGATCATCGGTAGCTCATCACCCGCTCCACGGCCGCTAGAACGCGGTCGACCGACGGCATGTAGTGCTGTTCCAGGCGCGGCAGCGGCATGACGGTGTCGTAGCCGGCAACGCGAGTGACCGGCGCCAGCAGGCCGAGCAGGCCCTGATCGCCGATCCGCGCGGCGATCTCGCCGCCAAAGCCGCCGGTCAGCGGCGCCTCGTGAACGATGACGCAGCGGCCGGTGCGCTCGACCGATTGCAATATCGGCGCCATTTCCAGCGGCTTCAGCGTGGCAACGTCGATCACCGTGCATTCGGTGCCGACGGCCGCCAGACGGTCGGCGGCTTCCAGCGTTTCCTTGAGCATCGCCCCCCAGGCGAGCAAGGTGACATCGCCGCCCTGGCGCAGAACGAAGGGCTGGTCGAGCGGCAGGGCCTGGCCGCTGTCGGACACTTCTTCGCGCGGTGCCCGGTAAAGCCGTTTCGGCTCCAAAAACACCACCGGATCGGGATCACGGATCGCCGCCAGCAGCAGGCCATAGGCATGCGCCGGCGACGACGGGATGACGACGCGCAGCCCAGGGATGCCGACGCGCAGCCCCGGAATATGGGCCAGCATCGCCTCCATGCTTTCGGAATGATGTTCGGGGGCGTGGATGCCGCCGCCGAAGGGCGCCCTGAGAACCAGCGGACAGGTCAGCCGGCCGCGCGTGCGGTTGCGCAGGCGGGAGGCGTGGTTCACCAGCTGGTCGATGGCCGGATAGAGAAATCCCAAGAACTGGATCTCCGCCACCGGCCGCATGTGCTGGGCGGCGAGGCCGACGGAAATGCCGGCGATCATCGTCTCGGCGAGCGGCGTGTCGCGGACGCGCTCAGGCCCGAAGCGGTCGATTAGGCCGTCGGTGACGCGGAAGACGCCGCCGTCGCGGCCGACATCCTCGCCAAGGACGAGCACCGTCTCGTCGTCGGCCAGTGCGCGCGCCAGCGCCAGATTGAGCGCCTCCACCATCGACAGCTCAGCCATCGCCGCTCTCCCCGCCGGCCGCCATGGCGCGCTGCTCCGCCAGCGACGGCGGCAATGCTGCATAAAGATGGTCGAACATCGCCTCCGGTGGCTGGGCATCGCTCGCCAGATAGGCCTCAACCGCGGCATCGATCTCGCCTCTCACCTCGCCCAGCAAGGCTTCCTCGTCGGCCTTCGACCAGCCGTGCTCGGCGGTCAGAAAGCTGCGCAGGCGGGCGATCGGCTCCTCCTTCCAGTGGGCGCCGACCTCCGCGTCGTCGCGGTAACGGCTGGCGTCGTCAACGGTGGTGTGGTCGCCAAGCCGGTAGGTGACGGCCTCAATCAGGCTCGGCTCGTAATCCCGGCGCGCCTTGTCCAGAGCCTCGCCGACGACCTCGCGCACCGCGACGGCGTCGTTGCCGTCGACCTGAACGCCCTGGATGCCGGCGGCGACGCCCTTGATGGCGAGCGTGTCGGAGCGCGTCTGTTCGGCGCGCGGCACGGAGATGGCCCACTGATTGTTGCTGATGAGGAAGACGCAGGGCAGCTGCCACAGGCCGGCGACGTTCAGGGCTTCGTAAAAATCGCCCTTGGAGGTCGCGCCGTCGCCGAAAATGCACAACGCGGCCCGTTTCTGTCGGCGCATCCTGATCGCCAGAGCGACGCCGACGGCGTGCGGAATGTGACTGGCCACGGGGATGCAGACGGGAAAATCGTCGCGCGGCCCGGCAAAGTCGCTGCCGCGCTCATCGCCGCCCCAGAACAGGAACAGCTCCGCCAGCGTCACGCCGCGGGCGATCTGGGCGCCGTGCTCGCGAAAGGTCGGCAACAGGACGTCGTCGGCCTGCATTGCCGCGGCGGCGCCCACGGCTACGGCCTCCTGGCCCAGAGACGAGGCATAGGTGCCCAGGCGCCCGGTGCGCTGCAGGGCGATGGCCTGCTCGTCGAAGGTGCGCGTCAGCACCATCAGCCGGTAAAGCGCGATCATCTGCTGGCGATCGCCGGCGAAGGCGGGGAGCTTGCCGATCGCCGTGCCGTCCGGCCGCAGATAGCGCAAGATGGCGTGGGTCCTGCCGACCTTTGTCGCACCGCTCATGGCCTTACCCCTCAACCTGCAGCTCCTTGGCCATGATCTCCCGCATCTTGTATTTTTGCACCTTGCCGGTGACGGTCATCGGGAAGTCCTCTACGAAGCGGATGTAACGGGGAATCTTGAAATGGGCGAGCTTGCCCTCGCAGAACGCCCTGATCTCCTGTTCGGTGGCTTTTTCTCCCTCTTTGAGCTTGATCCAGGCGCAGACCTCCTCGCCGTATTTCGCATCCGGCACGCCGATGACCTCCGCCTCGTCGATCTTGGGGTGCTGGTAGAGAAACTCCTCGATCTCGCGCGGATAGATGTTCTCGCCGCCGCGGATCAGCATGTCCTTGATGCGCCCGACGATGCGGAAGTAGCCGTCCTCGTCCATCACCGCGATGTCGCCACTGGCGATCCAGCGGGCCTCGTCGATGGCTTTCGCCGTGCGTTGCGGATCGCCCCAGTATTTGGGCATCACGCAATAGCCGCGGGTTTTCAGTTCGCCCGGCTCGCCACACGGCACGACGCGGTTGTCGCCATCGACGATCTTGATCTCAATATGCGGCAGCACGCGGCCGACGGTCTCCACGCGCCGCTCAAGCGGATCATCGACGGAGGTCTGTGTGCTGACCGGCCCCGTCTCCGTCATGCCGTAGGCGATGGTGACCTGGTCCAGATGCATTTTCGACATCACCCGCTTCATCAGCTCAACCGGACAGGGTGCGCCGGCCATGATGCCGGTACGCAGGCTGGTCAGATCGAAGTCTCCGAATTCCGGATCGTCGAGCTCGGCGATGAACATGGTCGGCACGCCGTGCAGCGCCGTGCAGCGCTCCGCCTCGATCGCCTGCAAAACGGCGAGCGGCTCGAAGCTTTCAGAGGCAAAGACGGCCGTTGCGCCGTGGGTCACGCAGCACAAGGTTCCCAGCACCATGCCAAAACAGTGATACATCGGCACCGGAATGCACAGCCGGTCGTCGCGACCAAGGGCCATCTGGCGGCCGACGAAGAAAGCATTGTTGACGATGTTGTGGTGGGTCAGGGTCGCGGCCTTGGGCGTGCCGGTGGTGCCGCTGGTGAACTGGATGTTGATCGGATTGCAAACGCGGCGCAAGGGCGGCCAGGCGACGGCGCGCGGCGGCATCGGCCCGTCTGGAAATCTCCGGGAAGTTGAGCATGCCGGGGCTCGGCTCGTCGCCGAGGCGGATGAGCCAGCGCAGTTCCGGAAGCGCCTTTGCGGCGAGCGCGCCGGGCTCGCTGCCCGCCAGTTCGGGCAACAGGCTGCCCAGCATCTCGATATAGTCGCTGGTCTTGAGCGCCGGCGCGGTGATCAGTCCCTTGCAGCCGACGGTGCTGAGCGCATATTGCAGCTCCGGCAGGCGGTAGGCGGGATTGATGTTGACCAGGATCAGGCCGGCCTTCGCCGTGGCGAACTGGGTCACCACCCATTCGGCGTCGTTGGGAGCCCAGATGCCGAGGCGATCGCCCGGCTGAAAGCCGAGCGCGATAAAGCCGGCCGCCAAGGTCTCCACCCGCTCGGCCAGCTCGCTGTAGGTCCAGCGGATCTGCTGATGGCGCACGACAAGCGCGTCGCGTCCGGCAAAGCGGCGGGCCGTGCGGTCAAAGATGGCGCCGATCGTCTCGCCGCATAACGGCGTGTCACTGGTGCCGTGGGAATAGCTGGGGGTCTGCAAGGCTTTCGACTGCATCCGGATGCACTGCCTCCTTGCTCGTCGAAGCCAGCTTGTCACAACGGGCAGAGTCAGGCCTTGACGTGCATCAAAAGCGGCGGCGGTCGAGATGCCGGCATGGCGCGCCGGCAGGCCACCGACATGGCCGCTGCCTGTCGCCGCCGCAGGCAGCCGGCCATCACCGATTCCGCGCTCGCCGCGGCCGCTGCCGTCTGGCCGGCGCTGCGTCAATTTTGCCGGGTCGTCGATTGCTGACAATCTTCAATTTGTTCTGTAAGATCATGACGATTGGCTTGAGGTTTGGCGTGAGGGACGAGCGCGTGGCAATGGCCAGCCCGCAAGCGGTGAATGCGGACTATCGGGGGAAACTGGAGATCCTGCGCACTGAATCCCTGGCCAGCATTGTCCAGCACGAAATCGAGCGCATGATCCTCAGCAACGAATTGGCGGCCGGCGAGCCGGTCAACGAGAACATGCTTGCCGCCAAGCTTTCCGTTAGCCGCGGACCGATCCGCGAAGCGTGTCGCAAGCTGGAACAGGCCGGCCTGCTGCAAAATCATGTCAATCGGGGCATGTTCGTGCGCCAGCTCGACGTGGAGGAGGTCCTGCACCTTTACGAGATCCGCGCCTGTCTGGCGGAACTGGCCGGCCGGTTGCTGGCCGAAAGGCTGCCTGAAGAGACGGGCCGGCAGCTGGCGGAGCTGGTTGAGCGGATGGACGTTACCATTGAGGCCAACGGGCTGGAGGGCTTTTATCCGCTCAATCTGGAGTTCCACCGGGTGTTGATGGAGAGCGCCGGAAATCCGCGTCTGGCCGCCATCTACAGCGGCATGGACAAGGAACTCCATCTGTTCCGGCGCCACAGCCTGGATTCGGTGCCGGAACTCAGGGAATCGAACGCCGAACACAGGGCCATTGTCGATGCCCTGCGAACGGCTGACGTCGACCAGGCAGGACAGGCGATGAGACGGCACATCCTGGGTGGCCGCAGACGTCTGCTTAAATCGATCGGCAAAACGGATTGTCAGGACAATAAGGACGGCGCGCAATGACAATCCGGTAGACAAGGATGCGCGCTGAGGCTGCCGGTACCGGCCTCGCGGCCAGGGGAAGCCGGCCGCGGACAAGGAGGGGCCTGAACGCCGCACGGCCGGCGAAGCGGGCGAAATGGAAATCAAAATAAAGGGGAGTTCTATCATGAAAGCGAAACTGTCAGACAGGCTCTGCCGGACCGTGCGCCCTGCCGCATTGTTTGGCGCGGCGGCGATGGTCGGCGTCGCGCTGGCCAGCGGCGCGGCGATCGGCCAGGAGGAATATCCCTCTGAGACGATCGAGGTCGTCACCCATGCCGGCGCCGGCGGCGGTACGGATGTCACCACGCGCATGATGCTGCTGCGGGCCCGCCGCGAACTGAAGACCGACATGGTCGTCGTCAGCAAGCGCGGCGGCGGCGGCGCCACGGCGATGAACTACATCAACGGCCGCGATCGTGACGGCTACACCATCATGACCATTACGCCGACCCATCTGTTGACCATCGCCCGTGGAAAATCGCCGCTGAAGGTGGAGGATCTGGTCGGTCTGGCGCGGGCCACGGACGATCCGCAGATCTTGATGGTCAGGGCTGACAGCCAGTACAAGTCGGCGGAGGAGCTGATCGCCGCCGCCAAGGAAAATTCGCTCAAGTTCGGCGGCACGCAGGTCGGCGCCATCGACCAGATCACCGCCTTCACCTTCGCAAAGCGGGCCGGACTGAAAAATCCGAACTACATTCCGTTTGACGGCGGCGGAGCGATCATTACCGCCCTTATCGGCGGCGACATCGAGATCGGCGTCCTCAATCTTTCGGAGGCGGAATCGCAGATCTCCGCCGGCGAGATCCGGCCGCTGCTGGTGCTTGCCAAGAAGCGGATGAAGCCGCTGCCGGATGTTCCCACTTCGGTGGAGATGGGCATCGATGCCGTGTTTTCCACGGTTCGCGGATTCGTCACCCTGAAGGGCGTGCCGGAGGACCGGCTGAAAGTGCTTGAGGAAAAGATCGTCAAGGCGATGAAACACAAGGTTTATATGGGCTATCTGGAAACCGCCGGCCTGGATGCCGACAGCATTGTCGGCGCTGAGGAGTGGAACGCGCAAATCCAGCAGCTCTATGCCGATGGCGTCGTCGCCCTGAAGGACCTGGGGATGCTGAAATAGGCGGTCGCATTCAGCTCCTGCAATGGGCGAAAGGCCCTGATTGATGAGCAAGCCTGAACACCAACAGGCAACTGGCGTGAACGGGGCGGGTCCGCCCCGCTCACCGCTGCTGCGCAGTGACGACGTTGTCGGCGGCGTCATCCTGTTCTTCTGCGCCGCCGCATACGCCGTCACCATGACGTTTGAGGAAGTCCCGGCCATGCTGGCCCAGGGCATCCAGCCGTCGGTGTTTCCGCGAACGATGATCGCCGTCATCGCGATTTTGGCGGTGATCCTGATCATTCAGGGTCGGCTGAGAGGGCAAAGCCCGCGCAAACCGGTGCCGCTCGTTGCCTTCCTCACCGCCGGCCTGCTCGCCGTCTTCGTCGCGGCGATAGACTGAGACTGGCTCGGGACGATGATCGCCATTTTCCTGTTCTGTCTTATTCTGCCCGCGCTGTGGGGAGAACGCCGCTATCTGTGGATCGCCGGCTTCGCCTTGCTGTTTCCCGCCAGCATCTTCACGCTTTTTTCGACCTTGCTGGAAGTCCGCTTCCCGCTCGGCGTTTTCTGGTCGTTCGGGCTGTAACGAACCATGGACGCTTTTCTCTCCAGCCTGTCGATCCTCTATGATCCCTATCTTTTGCTGGTCATTCTCGCCGGCACGATCGGCGGCGTGCTGGTCGGCGTCCTGCCGGGCCTGAGCTCGACCATGGCGACGGCGCTTTTGTTGCCGTTCACCGTGACCATGGAGCCGCTGCCGGCCATCGCGCTGCTGGCGGCGCTTTACTGTGCCGGNNTTCTGATCAACGCACCCGGCGCGCCGCCGGCGGCGGCGACGGCACTGGACGGTTATCCGCTGGCCCTGCGGGGCGAAGCCGGCCGGGCCCTGGGCGTCGCCACGATCGCCAGCACCCTGGGCGGCATTTTCAGCGTTCTGGTGCTGATTGTCGCGGCGCCGCTGCTGGCCCGTGTCGCCTATGAATTCGGCGCACCGGAATATTTCGCGCTGGCCGTCTTCGGACTTTCCATGCTGGCTTCCATCAGCGGCAAGTCATCGGTCAAGAACCTGATCGGCGGCGCCTTCGGCGTGCTCATCTCCACGGTCGGCGTCGACTTCACCACCAGCGTTGAGCGCTTCACCTTCGGCCTTCCCGAACTGACGGAAGGTATCCATTTCATACCGGTGATGATCGGCCTTTTCGGCGGCGCGGAATTGCTCACCCAGGCGGCATCGCTGGACATCCATTACAGACGCATCGCCGCCGTCGCCATCCGCCTGCCAACGCGCGAGGACTTCCGCAAGATCCGCGGCGTCATCGCCAGGTCCTGCGGCATCGGCACCTTCATCGGCATCCTGCCGGCGGAGGGCGGCACGGTGGCGGCAATGATCGCCTATAACGAGGCCAAGCGCTGGTCGAAGGAACGCGACAAATTCGGCGAAGGCGCCATTGAAGGCATCGCCGGACCGGAAGCCGCCAACAATGCGGCGACCGGCGGCGCCATGGTGCCGACCCTGGCGCTGGGCATCCCCGGCAGCGCGACAACCGCCGTCATCCTCGGCGCATTGATGGTCCACGGCCTGCGTCCCGGCCCCTATCTTTTCGCCGAACAGCCGCAGCTGCTCTATTCCATCTTCGTGGCCATGCTGGTCGCAAACGTCATGTTCCTCGGCCTCGGACTGGCCGGCGCCAAGGTGTTTGCCCGGGTTACCCTGATACCGCGCACCTTCCTGTGGCCGGCGGTCTTCACGCTGGCGGTCGTGGGGTCCTATGCGCTGGCCCAGAGCATGCTGGATGTCTGGATCATGCTGATCTTCACGATGCTGGGATTCGTATTTCGCCGCTACGGCTTCTCGCCGGCGCCCATCATCATGGGACTGATCCTTGGCGAGCTGGTTGAGAATTCCCTCAAGCAGTCGTTTCTGATCTTCGATCAGAACCTGCTGCTGTTCTTCGAGCGGCCGATCGTGGTGACGTTTTTCGTTTTGACGCTGGCGGGGCTGTTCGGGCCGGCCATTTTCGAGCGGCTGATGAGAAATTTCCGCAAGTTCCCGTCGGCGACCCTGAACGAATAATACCGTGCAACGCGCCCGGCGGGTGGCGCGCCGGGGCGTGCCGTCCACAGGCTGACGAGTTTGGAGGCAGTTGAGATGAGCGAGGCTTCGGTGACGAAATTCACGCCGGAAATCGATCCGGACAAGGGCCGCGATCTGACCGAGCATGTGGCCCGGTTCGTGGTCGAGACGGACTATGACGACCTGCCGGCAGAAGTCGTGGAACTGGGCAAGAAGTCGATCCTGGACGGCCTCGGCCTGGCCCTGTCGGGATCGGTCGCCAAGAGCGGCGCGCTCGTTCGCGCCTATCTGGGCTCGCACGGGCTCAGCGGCGCGGCAACGGTGATCGGCAGCGACATGAAGGTGCCGGCGCGGTTCGCCGCCTTCGCCAACGGCGTCGCCATCCATGCCGACGATTACGACGACACGCAGCTGGCAGTCGCCAAGGACCGCGTCTACGGCCTGCTGACCCACCCCACGGCGCCGGCCTTGCCGGCGGCGCTGGCCGTTGCCGAAGTGGACGGGCTTTCCGGCAAGGAGATGATGCTCGCCTATCACCTGGGCGTGGAGGTTGAATGCAAGATCGCCGAAGCGATTTCGCCGCGGCACTACCAGCACGGCTTCCATTCAACGGCGACCTGCGGAACCTTCGCGGCAGCCTCGGCGGTGGCCAAGCTGCGCGGCTTCGATGTCGAGCAGACGGTGCGGGCGCTGGCCATAGCGGCCAGCCAGTCGGCCGGCCTGCGCGAGAACTTCGGCAGCATGACCAAGCCGTTTCACGCCGGCCGCTCATCGGAAAGCGGTGTGGTGGCGGCCGAACTTGCGGCGCTGGGCTGGACTGCGGCGGACAGGATCCTGGAGGCGCCGCGCGGCTTTTTCCAGGCACATGGCGGCGGCTATGACGTCGACGCCATTGAAGGCAAACTCGGCAAGCCCTGGACGTTCGCCTCACCGGGCGTTTCCATCAAGCCGCATCCCTCAGGCTCTCTGACCCATCCGGGCATGACGGAGATGCTGCGGCTGATAAGGCAGCACGCCATCACCGCCGATGAGGTCGAGCACGTTTCGGTGGGCACCAATCACAACATGCCGAACGCCCTGATCCACCATCGCCCGAGCAACGAGCTGCAGGCCAAGTTCAGCATGGAGTTCTGCATGGCCATCCTGCTGCTGGAGGGAAAGGGCGGATTGCCGGAATTCACCGACGAGGTGGTCAACCGCCCCGACGTCAAGGCGATGATCGAACGGGTGGAATTCGGCGTTCACCCGGAGGCCGAGGCGGCCGGCTACGACAAGATGACGACGATCATCGACATCGCGATGAAAGACGGCCGGACAATTTCCGGGCGCGCCGATTTCGGCAAGGGAAGCCCGGCCAATCCGATGACCTACGACGAGGCCGCCGAAAAGTTTCACGAATGCGCCGGCTTCGCCAAATGGCCCAAGGCCGACGCGGCGGCCGTCGTGGATGAGGTGCGCAGCCTGGAATCGGTCGCCTCGGTGAAGCAGATTTGCTCGCTGCTGGCCGGTGGCTAGAGCTTGGTGACGCCCTTTTCAAAACCGCGGGTCTGAACGCCGCCCTGGCCAAGATCCTCCGGCGTCTTGACGCGGCTTTCCTCAAGCGCATCGTATCTCGGCAGGAAGCCGAGGCCGGGGGCGTCGGGAATCTTCACCATGTCGTTTTCCGGCCCGGGCACGCCCTGGAAGAAATGCTGCCCGACCTGATGCATGCCCCAGTGGAATTCCACGCACCAGCCGTTCATCAGTCCGGCCATTGAATGCATGTTGAAGATCGGCCAGCCGCCGCCATTGGCGATCGGCATGTTGTAGGTCTGCGCCAGATGGGCGATCTTGCGGGTTTCCGTGTAGCCGCCATTGTAGACGCAGTTGGGCTGCAGGATGTCGACGGCCTGGTGATCGACCAGTTCGCGTATCCGCCAGCGGTGCCCCTCCATCTGGCCGGCGGCCAGCGGAATATTGGTATGGCTTCTGAGGTCGGCGAGGGCGCGGGCATCGTTCTGGTGCAGCGGCTCCTCGAACCAGGTGAGATTGCAGTCCTCAACGGCCCGGCACAGCAGGCGCGCATCGACCGGATTGAAGCGGTAATTGGCGTCGATCATCAACTGAATGTCGTCGCCGACGGCGTCGCGAACGACGCGAATGCGCCTGGCATCCTCCTGCCAGCCGCCGGGGTCGACGGCGACGACCATTTTCAGCCTGGTGTTGCCGTCATCGACGAACTTATTGGCGTATTCGACGAGCTGATCATAGTCGAAGAAGGGAAAGCCGAAGGTGATGTAGCTGGGCGCCCAGTCGCGAAAGCCACCCAGCAACTGCGCCACGGTGCGGCCGGTCTTCTTGCCGTGGATGTCCCAAAGGGCGATGTCGAGGGCCGACAGCGCATTGGAGACGACGCCGGTATAGGCGCGCGGATTGAGCGACCACCAGACCTTGTGGTGAATTGCTTCCGTGTCGCGCGGGTCCATGTCGCGAACAACGTTGAGCAGGTCGTTTTCCAGCGCCGTCACCGCTGCAAAGGGCAGGAAAGCGCCGGTGATGCCGCATCCCTTGATGCCCTCGTCGGTCTCCACCTCGCAAAAGACGAAATGCCGCTCCTCAAGCGGCTTGTCGATCATCGGCAGCCTGACCGAGTAATGGTGAACGCTGGCGCGGATATCCTTGATTTTCATGGTTGTCTGTTCCGATTGCTGAGAGTCCGGCCGCTCGGCCCCGGTTTCAATAGCCCAGGACGCGCCATCGGCAAATCCGCAATGGCATGCGGCCAAGCGAAGCACCGCTCGGCGGCGCGAGCGCCAGCCAGGCGTATCGCCGTCAGGGCGGCGGCGCAACGACAAAACGTCCCATCCAGCGCGCCGGTAATCATCTTGCCCGCCAGGGCCGATCTGCCCTAGGCTGCGGCGAGGCCTTTCGCGCTGCCGGCGCCTGAATGCCGATTCCGGTTCGGGAACCGGACCCGCATCGGGCGAAGCGGCGGCGCGCGTGATCGGCTATCATCTGCCAATTCGGAGAATGGCTGTTTTTACAAAGCTCAAAGGTAGACAAAGGGGAACTTAGCGGTTCTAAACCGCCATTGTGCATAAACAGTCAGTGTGCGCACGACCAATCAGGGAGAGACAAACCAAATGGATCGTCGTTCGTTTATCAAGACAGCCGGCACGGCTTCGGCTGCTGCTGCGACCTCTGTGCTTGCCACGCCGGCTCTGGCGCAGTGNNTTACTGATAGGAGGCGCTGCCGGTGTGGTTGTTGGTGCCGGAGGGGCTTATGTAGCGACGCGAGGTGCGGGCAGCGCGAAGCTGCGCGACGCCGAAGCTCAGATTGCCGCCCTAAAAGAAGAGGTTGCGAAAAAAGAGGCTGAACTGGCGGCGCCAGCGGTGACACAAGCCGTGAAGGAAATGGCCATCGTTTCCACCTGGCCACGCGATTTTCCCGGGCTCGGTATTCCGGCCCAGCGCCTGGCGGCGCGGATCGAGGAGCTGACAGACGGCCAGCTCGCAGTGCAGTACTTCGCCGCAGGCGAGCGCGTCGGCGCCTTCGACTCCTTCGACGAAGTCGCCTCCGGCAACGCCCAGGCCTATATCGCCGCCGACTACTACTGGAAGGGCAAGCACCAGGGCTGGGCGCCGTTTACCGCCATCCCCTTCGGTCTGA
>JABAOE010004928.1_pt6 | contig 17703 bp, 17 predicted proteins | sample 7062141 | NCBI WGS metagenome assembly JABAOE01 (sample SAMN14538627, study PRJNA623070) | marine sediment metagenome | biome: marine biome [ENVO:00000428]; feature: marine pelagic biome [ENVO:01000023]; material: deep marine sediment [ENVO:00002113] | place: India: Gulf of Khambhat ... | reverse complement strand
CGACCGGTATCAGAACCGTTCGTGTGGCCTGCCGGAGGAGCATTGCGTGAAGACCAAAGGGAGCTGAGCATCGTTTGAACGCAAAAGGCGAGGAAAAAATCGTGGACGACGAACGCATGTTGGGCAGCGGTGAGCAGAGCAGACAACAAGCTTTAGAGCAATTCCTGGCAGACAACCTTCGACCCCTGTCCTTGCTTCTCGGCTTGCTCTATCTGATCACGGCAGGATTAGATCTGCTGATGCTTTCTGGCTCGATTCGGATCAGCATGAGCATCATAGCCCTGGGAACCGCACTGCTGCTCTTGCTGATGGGGGCGCTCTTAAGGAAGAACAAGAGACTGCTTCGTCAGAGTGAGGTGCTGGCCGTTTCGCTGGCTGGCTTGCTCCTTGGCGTCAGCCTTTCGCGGATTTTAATCTCGGGTGAAATCGAGAGAAGCACAAGCTTGATGTTGTTGCTGATTGGAATCGGTTTTCTGTTTTCTTCCCGGAAATGGTTTTCCCTGCTGCTCACTGCAACCTCGCTTGGCTGGCTTGGCGCCGTATGGCTGATCCGCGCCTGGCCAGAATCCGTGCACTATGCAGTTGCGATAAGTGCTTCAGCCGTGCTCGCCACCTGGATCAACCGTACCCAACTTCGGATGTTTTTCGGCTTTGAAAGATTGCGTCAGCATGAGCAGGACTCGAGAGACCAGCTTGCCGATGCACTTGTTCAGGTGGAACAGAGCGAATACCGATTTCGCATGCTGGCTGATGCCGCCTTCGAGGGAGTAGCAATCCACGATAGAGGCGCGCTGATTGATGTGAATGAATCGTTATCGCAAATGCTTGGAATTCCGCATGAGCAGCTCATGGGTATGGAGCTGTTGAAATTCCTGGCTGATTCCAACGATCCCTCCACCAGCCTATCGCTTGGGTCTCTACCAGAAGAAGTCACCGTTTCCAGGCCTGATGCAAGTACGTTTCCGGCAGAAATTCGTGAGCGCAGCATACCGCTCAATGGTACGGAGCTGCACGTTACCGCTATCCGGGATCTCTCAGGAAGAAGGCAATTGGAGGCTGAACGGGAACGGTTCTTTGCGCTGTCTCTGGACATTTTGTGCATCGCGGATTTCGATGGGTATTTCCGAACGTTGAATCCAGCCGCCGAGCAAATCTTCGGCTACGGGAAGAAGGAGCTTCTTGCCGAGCCCTTCCTTAGTTTTGTACATCCTGACGACCAGCAAAGCACGATCGACGCGATGGGCGATCTCTCTTCTGGCGCCAATGTAATTGCCTTCGAAAACCGGTATCGCTGCAAAGATGGATCTTACAAATGGATCCTGTGGAACGCCACGCCCTCGTTGGAAGAAAGTCTGATCTACGCGGTTGGCCGTGATATCACCAGTCGGAAGGAAATTGAGGACCAGTTGGCGCTCTCATACGCAGCCCTGGATGCAGCTGCCAACGCGGTCATGATCACCGGCCAAGATGGTCGTATCAGTTGGGTAAACCCGGCATTTACTCGTTTGACTGGCTACACACTTGATGAGGTTCGGGGAGAAACCCCGAGCATATTGCGATCCGGTGAACACGATGAAGCCTTCTACAATAATCTTTGGCAGACAATTTCTTCGGGGGAGGTCTGGCAAGGAGATCTGGTGAACCGTCGTAAAGATGGTTCGCTCTATTTTGAAGAGCAGACCATTGCGCCTGTAAAAGGCGCGGACGGAAAGATTCTCCACTACATCGGTATCAAGCAAGATGTGACCGACCGCAAGCAGGCTGAAGAGGCAAGCGAGGATTTAAGAGAGGAACTACGCCAGGCAAATGAGCAGCTTGAAGCCCGCGTGTTGGAGCGTACCCAGGAGCTCAATGAGGCCCAGCAGGAACTTCTCGCGCAGCAGCGACTACGGCAGGACCTGGAAATCGCTCAAGAGGTCCAACGCAGCCTTCTACCTGGTCACCTGCCAAGATTAAACGGGTTTGATTTCTCAACCAAAGCCGTTCCAGCACGCTACGTGAGCGGTGACTTCTATGACTTCCTCCCTTCCGACCCGGAGGGCTGCCTGACGGTAATCGCGGATATCGCCGGGAAAGGAATCCCTGCTGCTCTCCTGACCTCGACCGCCCGCTCCTTTATCCGAGCGGAACATGAGCCCAGCAGATCCCCCTCGCAGCTTCTCAAACAGCTCAACACATCGCTTATTGATGACTTCAAGCATGCTGAAATGTTTATCACTGTCCTGGCAGCACAGCTGGATCAGGAAACCGGCCTGGTACGGTACGCCAATGCGGGTCACACGGAAGCCATCTTCTGGCAAGCCGAAAGCGGCAAATGCAAGAAGCTTCCCGCAACTGCCATCCCCATAGGGATCGAAAATGAGTTCTCGCCCGAAGAACTTGAGATTCAATTGAAACCTGGCGATAGTTTGATCCTTTACAGCGACGGGGTGACAGAAGCTATCAATCCCAAGGGGGATTTCTATGGCTCGGATCGGTTGTCGAGTGTGCTTTCCGAGAATTTCCACCTATCCGCTGACCGCATAGCAAAAGCGATCAACGAGGACATTGAGGCCTTTCGCGAGAACGAGGCTATCTCAGATGACCTTTCGCTAATCGTACTGAAAGCAGTCCCCCGCCGAGTGCGGTTTTCCTACACCGCCTCGCTGGACAATCTGCATAGCCTCGCTGGTGGCAAGGTTCGCCAGATTGCAGCGCCATACGGAGACAGCTTTGCCTATGAATTGGAACTGGCCGCCTCAGAAATTGCGACCAACATTATTCAGCATGCTTATCAAGGTGGCGAGGGAGAAATCAGGGGAGAGCTTCGACTCTACTCCCATGGGATCGAAGTCGAAATGCTCGACCGGGGGACTACTTTCGACATTGAAAAAGTGAAAGTTCCCGATCTGGGCATGGAGCAAGAGGGCGGATTCGGCATCTTTGTATCACGCAAGGTCACCGACGAATTGAAATACACACCTGGCCAGCCTTCAGGAAACGTCTGGCAGTTGGCAAAACGAATAGCAAAGGACTAATAGAATGACCATCTACCGAATCAAGAAATTCTCTCTAACAGCTTCGCTTGTAGTCCTGGTGCTGGGGCTATTCCAACCTCTACCCGCTGCGGCAGAGGGCGATCACGAACTGACCTTTTCCAGTTTTGGATATTCGGATCGGACCGCTACATCGATGTATGGTTCGTTGGAATATTACTTCGGCATCCCGCAGGACTGGGTGCTGCATGAGGGATCGTACCTTCGACTGATCCTCAGTCATTCTGGCCTGCTCAAGAGCGACCGCTCCACAGTGACTGTCTATGTCAACGATGTGGCGGCGCAGTCGGCTGTTCTGGATGAGACGAATGCCATCAGAGGTCAGCTCGTCATTCCGCTGCCGGTTGAGTCGTTTTCTGGTAGCGATGCTCGCGCAGATGGCTATACCGTTCGGCTGCAGTTCTATATGCGGCTGACAGATCTTGTTTGCGAAGAGATCTCCAATCCTGCGCAGTGGGCAACCGTGCATGAGGACTCCACGCTCAATCTGATCGTTGGTTCGCGCACATCAGCAAATGACCTGGCTGAGCTTCCATATCCTCTTGTGGTTCGCAACACGAAAGAAGACAACCAATTGGTGACTTTCAGTTTCAGCTCCTCACCAGAGATTCACGAGCTTGAAGCAGCCCTCCAGATGGCCGCCTACCTNNTGGATGGAGAGGTCGACCCCAATGGAAGTTCGGTCGCGTTTGTCGGTAATTCGGATTCAGCACTGCTCAGAGGAACTGGCGGCTTCAAAATCAAGCAGGTTCCCTCCGATTCTTACAGCTTGCTGGTGCTTGGAGATGAAGCTGCCAGCGCTGTACGTGCGCTGCAGCCCTTTTCACCTCTGGGTATCCCTTCCGGTACGAGCTGGACCCTGCTCAGAAACCCGGATCTCTCCCTGAAGCCAAATACATGGGCCTGGAAAGGGGATGCTGCGACTTTCGAACAGCTCGGATCGCAGGAGCGGATTGTCCGAGGCCTTGGAGAGCAGTCCACTACCTTCTTCTTTACGCGACCTGCTGGCTGGGAGCTGACGCGTGAGGAGATCTACCTCGATCTGCACTTATCGCCATCCGAATTGATGATCGAGACCCAGTCGGGAGCGAGGGTCAGCATCAATGGCAACGAAGTCGGCAGCATCGACTTCTCAGAGGCAAGTTCCGATGGGTTCTACCGCCTCGACCTTCCGGCAGAGCTTCTTAATGTTTCCCCTCAGGCACAGCACACGCAAGAGCTCGTCGTAGAAATCACCCTTCAGCATGCCCTGCCAACGAACGCCTGCGAGCCGACCTATGCCCAGGGCGCCTGGACAGTGGTGCATTCCGATTCCTATTTCTACTTGCCGCACAAAGCCCTGCCGCTGCCAGATGTCTCTACTTTTCCTTTCCCGTTTGCCGAANNTGCCTCCAACTGAATACGAGCTCGAAGCCGTGCTTCTGATTGCGCGCAGCATAGGCGGCAGGAGCCATGGACCATTGCCCGCATTCAGCGTGCTTGCTGCAGGCGAAACCGCGGCACCATCAGGCCACCTGATCTTGATCGGAGTGGGCGAACGCAATGCACTGACAGCCCATGTCGAGAGTCAGCAGAGCAGTCGGGAGGCTGGAATACAGAGGATGACGGCTTCCAGCCCGACTATAGCGAACCTGAAAGCGTATGCCTCCCCCTGGGATCAAGCGGCACTAGTTTTGTTGCTCATAGGGGAAGGCCCAGGCCTCCCCAAGGGAGCTGAAGCGCTCGGCAGTTCACTGCCCTCGGGCTCGGTGCTGGCGATTCACGAAGATGGCACCGTGCAGGCGATCAAACGATCTGTCCCCGCTCCGACTCTTCCGGAGCCGCTCAACCAGAGCCGGAGCTCGCTGATCCCCGCCCCTGAACCCTGGCATGTGGCGATAGCCGTGCTAACGGTAACCCTCATTGCTGTTGGAATCACAATTGCCCTGGCTCGTGTGCGCTCAGCGCGCACAGGTGAATAGCGTCCCCATGGTGAGCAATGAACCGCTTTAGGGAAAATACCGCTCACTTGAGGGAGAAGATCCTGTGGATATTTCTTCCAGAAAAGGGTGCTGATCGGCACAGGCTTCGAGTATGGGTTTTCCGGATCCTGGCCCTGGCCAGCCTGGTGCTGGGGGTGTACTACCTATACTGGCGTTACACCGATAGCCTTAACTTCGATGCACTTTGGTTTGCTGTAGCGCTGGTGATGGCCGAGACTTTCAGTCTGGTCGATTCGACGCTTTTTTCCTTCATGATGTGGAAGCCGCCCAGACGTACTGCCCCTCCACCGTTGGAGGGGGTCAGCGTAGATGTGTTTATCGCCACCTACAACGAACCGGTTGAGCTGGTGCGCTTGACGGCGGAAGCCGCGAAACGGATCCGCTGGCCGGACCTGGAAGTCTACGTGTTGGATGATGGTGCCCGACCGGAAATGGAGAAAGCAGCCAGTGAACTCGAGGTAGGCTACATCAAGCGCGGAGAAAGCTGGGAAGGTAAAGCCCGTCATGCCAAAGCCGGCAATATCAATAATGCGTTGCTAGAGACCTCAGGCAACTATATCTTGATCCTGGATGCGGATCAGATCCCGAGCGCGTCCATTGTTGAGCGGACCGTGGGCTACTTCACTGATCCCCGGCTTGCCTTTGTTCAGACGCCCCAGTTCTTTTACAACGTGCAGACCAGCGATCCGTTTGGTTCTGACGCTCCGCTTTTTTACGGCCCGATCCAGCAGGGAAAGGATGGGTGGAATGCCGCATTCTTCTGTGGATCCAATGCCCTGCTGAATCGCGATGCGCTGCTGCAGCTGGGCCTATCCGGTTACGTGGATGAAATGGAGAAACGCATGCGCACCAGTGTGGTGCAGCTGGAACGCGAAGCGCGAGTGCATTCAGGAGAGTCTCCGATCCATAGCCCCATAATGGAGCAGCTGAGGAGCAACCTGCTGGAGGCCAATCGAGACCTGAAGGCTGGGGTTCCACTCGAAGAGGTCAGCAGCCGTGTGCGCAATGCAATCGCAAAAGCTCAGTCAACCGTTATACAAGATGACTTCGATTCGATTGCTAGCGATCTGGTGGAACTGGGTGCGGCTGGCAATTCAGGCGCTATTGAAGCCGCCGATTACCTCTCGGAGCAGCGCGAACAGGTCGAGGCCCAGATCCAGCAAAACGCTCCACCTGCCACGGAGACCTTCGGCCTATCCTCCCAAGCTGTGGAAGCGGTAGATCTGACCAGAGCAGACGAGGCCATACCCGTTCATTCGCTTGCCACCTACAGCGTTACAGAAGACATGGCCACTGCCATGAAACTTCATTCAATGGGTTGGAAGAGTGTTTTTCACCCCGAAATCCTGGCTTATGGGTTGGCGCCCGAAGACCTTGGCGGAGCACTGAATCAACGGCTGCGCTGGGCACAGGGAACCCTTCAGGTTTTTCAGCAACAGAATCCCTTCCTGATGAAGGGACTTTCCTTCCCACAGAAGCTTCAGTACTTCACTACAATGTTTTCCTACTTCAGTGGCTTCTTCAATTTGATCTTCCTCGCCGCACCCATCATCTACTTGTTGACCGGCATCCCACCGGTTTCAGCCTGGTCTTCCGAATTCCTGTGGCGGTTGATACCTTTTCTTCTGATTAATCGTATAGTTTTCCGCTACGTCTCGTGGGGGTTGTCCACGTGGCGTGGCGAACAGTACAGCCTGGCATTGTTTCCAGTCTGGATCAAGGCTGTGGTCAGCGTATTATTTGGGGCAAGATTGAAATTTATTGTCACACCCAAACGTCAGGTTCAGGACAACAACGCTGTGCGCTTGGTGTGGCCTCAGCTTCTCGTTGTCTGGCTGACGAGTGTTGCGATTGTGTACGGGATTACCTCTCTGATTCTGGGATGGAACCCGCAGGTGGAAGGTGTGCTCGTGAATGTCGTATGGGGTGGTTACAATATTTACATGCTGTCTGCAATCATCCGGGCAGCGCTGTACAAACCTTCCGACCAGCTTGAGGCCATTCCACCACCCCTCCTCTACCGTGAGACCCCGATCCAGTCGGGGTAAATCTCCCAAGAAAGCAAGGAAGTAGCTATGACTTTGAAGATTGACGTAGATCAACAAGCATCTGACATCTCGATCCTTCACCTGGAAGGACGGTTGGATGCCGTAACAGCTCAGGAACTCAAATCCGCTCAACGTCAACTTGTGAGCGAAGAGTTTCCAACGATCATCCTGGATCTGGCTGCAGTCCCCTTTATCGATAGTTCGGGGCTTGCCGCGCTGGTCTCCGGTCTGCGGCTCGCGCGCGAAGTTGGGGGCACACTTAAGTTGGCCGGGCTTGCAGAGGAGCCAGCGACGGTGCTCAAGCTCACCCGGCTGGATCGGGTATTTGAACTTTACCCCGATGTAGCCACCGCTGTGGGATCGCTAGAAGTCGAGTAAACTCTTCTTCCTTTGGTGTTTATGTAAAGTCCAACCATTGTGACTGCTTTCCTGCTATTATTTGGGAGGCGATAGGAGTCATCGCAATGGAAGCAGTGGGTGGTTTTTTGGCGGCGTTCGGTCTGGCGGCAGCAGCCGGGCTCAACGCATATATTCCCCTACTCCTTGTGGCGCTGGCCGCGCGCTTCACCGATTGGTTCGCGCTCGGACAGACCTGGGAGCCGCTTACAAGCTGGTGGGTCATTGGCGTTCTGGTCCTTCTGGTAGTGGTGGAATTTTTCGCCGATAAAGCTCCTGCGATCAATCATGCCAACGATGCGATTCAAACCTTTGTCCGCCCCGCCGCCGGCGCTTTGCTATTTGCGGCCAGCACCAACGTGGTGACGGAAATCAATCCGGTGGTGGCGATGATTGCGGGCTTGCTGACGGCAGGCTCGGTACATGCGGTCAAAAGCGTAGCCGTCCGGCCGGCTGTGAGCCTGACCACCGGGGGTGTGGGAAATACTCCGGTCAGCATTCTGGAGGATGTGGTTTCAACTGCGCTGGCGATTGCAGCCATCCTCATCCCGGTCGCGATCGCAATTATGCTGGTGCTGATGACCACCACCCTGATCTGGTGGCTCTGGCGACGGGAGCGGCGTAAATCGGCCGTTGCCTGAGCGAAGCATCGGCCCGACCCTGCTGAGATCAACAGACCCGCCAGTCGGCGGGTTTTCGCTTGGGGGGAACTAGAGTCTATTTGGGTTTCAGCAGGTTCAGGTTCCAAACAAATTCATCAGCCATTGGATCACGGTCTGGATCATCAGGGGTCTCGCCAAATTAAAGACATGGTCGGCGCCTGCAATACGACTCCAGGTCAGCCCAGTTCGTTCACCTGCAAATGCCTCGTAGTGCGATGCGGGGAAGATTTCATCCTCGTCAGCGGTGATCAACAAAAAGGGCTGGCTATCCAGGCTCCCGGACATGCCAGACACGGGGGGCAGCGCTTCCCACTGCGCTTGTAGCGCTTCACCATCGACACCATTCAGCATGCTACCAAATTCATCGAACATTTCCCTTGGGAGATCAAGCGTTGTGGGATCAATCAGCGGAGTGATCGAGACTGCAGCACGGATCCGGGGCTCCCGAGCCGCCACGGCAAAAGCCAAGTAGCCCCCAAAACTGTTGCCGACCAGCGCTACCCTGTGGGGATCAACCGATGGCTGCCCTAATACCCACTCAATTGCTGCCAGCGTGTCATCGATAGCCCCGCCAAACGAGTAATCGCCTTCTGAGCCCCAACTGCCCCGGTAGTGGAAGTACAGGCAGTTCCAGCCTTCTTCTCGCAAGGCATAGGCGATATCCAGATTCTTTTCGACGCCCGGAACTCCATGCAGCAGAATCGCGGTCGGACGCTTGCCGTTTCCGGCCCCGCGGTAGAAGCCGCCAACGAGCTTGCTTCCATCAGAGAGAAAAAGGACCTGATCGAGGCCGGCCTTGAAACGCTCCGATCCTTTGGGATCCATCGGNNGCAATCATAAAGCACCCTTCCTCCCCCTCAAAGCCGAGGAAAAGACCCACACACCAATTTAGTAAGTAAGTATTGACTTACTATTTGAAACCTGCTATTATTTAAGTAAGTAAGTTCCTACTTACTGTTTGGAGAGTGCAAAGATGCGCAAAAAAGACATGAAGGGCTCCTACCGAATTGCCCAGGAGCTGTTCAAGGAACGCCTGGGTGAACAGTCGCCTGAGGATCTGGAGCTGCTCGAGGAAGTCCATGCNNTGGTCAAGGGCGGCTACGACCACATCGAGCAGGTGCTCGATAGTGCGGAAACGCCCTACACTCTCGCGCTCCCGGAAACCATGGACGATGTAAGACTTCGACCCGATCAGGTTGTTTTCATCAATTGTCCTGGAACTCTGGATCAAAAAGGTCTCAGAAAACTCGAGTCCTTTGTGCGCATCGGGGGCTTCCTGTTCACAACCGACTGGGCGATCAGAAACGTGATCGAGCCAGCCTTTCCCGGCTTCATCGAATACAACCTGCAGGCAACCGCTGACGAGGTGGTGCGGGTTGAAATCCTGGATCATGAAGACACGGTCCTGCGGTCGGTTCTGGACGAACAGGACGACCCACAGTGGTGGCTCGAGGGAAGCAGCTACCCGATCCGGATCCTGGCTCCGGAAAAGGTCCATGTCCTGATCCGCTCAAAAGAGATCGAGCAACGCTACGGCGAAGCGCCGGTGCTTGTGAACTTCGAGTACGGCGAGGGGCAGATCTACCACATGATCAGCCACTTCTACCTGCAGCGGACNNGCAGCGCAGCGAGACTCGCACCATCCGCCACGCCGCTCCGGCAACTGACTTCGTTGCCTCAAAAGGCGTGCCCGAGGCAAGCCTTTCCAAGTTCCAGGCCATGGGATCGGACCAGTTTCCAACCAGCGACGTCGAGAGCGCTTATACATCAGTAGCCATGATCAAAGCGGTCATGCTGAAGAAGAAGAAGCAGGGAAAGAAATGAGTAAGCGAAAAGAGAGCCGGAGCCGCCGGCTTAGGACCGATCCATACATCGCGGCGGCCGCCCACCCCACCCGCCAGACGATATTGAAGAGCCTGCAGGAGAACGACTCGCTCACAACCATCGAGCTACAAAAGCTCACCGGCGAAGACCGCTACAACCTGTACCATCACCTGGCGAAGCTGCAAGACGCCGGACTGGTTGACTCTGAGTTGGAAGACAGTCGGGCTAAGAAGTACTTCCTGAAATCTGATGGGGAATCGGTCGAAAAGTTCTTTTACCTTCAAGGCATGGATCCAAAAACCAAAGAAACCATCGCGGAAATCCTTGCGGTACTGAGTGGCTTGAGTATGAGCACTTTCCCAGACGTCGATGATATCGAAAGCGTCTCGGTGATATTCCGGCTGAAGAAGCGATGAGGGCGGCTGCCCATAGGCGTGTCGGCTTTGCACACACCCGAATATGGACCGCGGATCAAGCGTTGGCCCAAAGGAGATAAAGATGAAACATATAGTATTGATAGGAGACTCAATTTTCGATAACGGCAGCTATGTGCCAGAAGGTCGAGATGTACTTTCACATCTGGAGCGAAAGCTTGCACCGGATTCCTGCGCCACACTCCTGGCGGTTGACGGTGCAACGACCGATCAAATCATGTCCCAGATCGCCCGAATTCCCGGTGATGCGACACACCTTGCTTTGAGCGCCGGAGGCAACGACGCGCTCCAGAATATGGCAGTCCTCACCGAACCAAGCGGTACGGTTGCGGAGGCGCTCTTCACTCTATCGATTGTTCGCGAAAGATTTGCCGCTTCCTACCTCCAGCTCGTGAGCACGCTGGAGCAATTTAGGAAGCCGCTGGTTGTTTGCACGATCTACCACCCGCCGATGTTTGAAGAGCTGGCTCAACCCGCGGTTGGGGCGGCCTTGTCGATGTTCAACGACACCATAGTCAGCGTCGCGATTGAGAAACGAATTTCGATAATTGATACCCGGCTGCTTTGTCGCGAAGAGCTTGATTTTGAGAATGTTATTGAGCCGTCAGATATCGGTGGAGCCAAGATTGCTGAAGCACTGGCGAGGAGTGTGGTTGGTTTACCAGCCTATGCACAAATCTCGGTTTGAGCGGCATGCACCTTGGTGCTGCCCGGAAAGGCCTGGAGTCCTTGGCCTGATGGTTGGTACCTGCTCAACCAATGCGCTCAGCGGTCGCCAGGGCACATATCGGCAGGTGAGTAGGTCGGATTGCTGTAGCCGTAATCCAGGGGGCCAAACTCACCTACCTCTGGCATCTGCACCATGGGCTGTGCCGCGAGGCAGCTTTGCGAAATGCTTCCTGAGGTGGAAAACTGCTCCCAGAACGCCTCCCCCATGGATGCAAACATCGCTCCCGCTCCATCTGGCGGATGGAATGCCAGCAATTGTTCGTATAAAGACTCCGCTGAGGCAGCGTTGTCCAGCTTNNAAAACGGGCATAGGCCGCCAGTTCAAGAGCCCGATCCCCATCACTTTGCCCGCTCGGCCAATCCTGAAGCGACTCGTCCCGAATCGCCTGATCGAATAACTCCAGCGCACGCAGGTAATCGCCAGCTGCGTAGGCACGATCGGCATCATGTACCACGTGGATGCGCCAGGTCGAAGGCAGGTATTCCAATTCGCCGGGCTGGAACAGCTCGATATCGGGGCGCCAACCCCAGGTAACGGACTGTTGATGATAGGGACCAGCACCGACCGAAGCCACACCGTTCCCGGTCATCACAATTTGCGTGGATCCAGAGGCAGTAGGCCCCACGAGCTCGATGCTTGTACTTGGCAGATCGAAGGTTGTCTGCTCCATCAGGTTCTGAAGCGTGCCTGCCTTCCAGCCCACCACCTCGACCCACGAAGTACAGGTGTGTGCCCCGCAGGCTTCGCGGATCAGCAGCAGGTCATCCAGCCCATCCCCGGTAAGATCACTCGTGCTGCTGATCAGGACACTGGGATATGAAAAATCGGTCTGATAAGCAATCGAGTAGCGACCCTGGCTGCAAGAGGCAATGTATATCCGACCCTGCTGAAGTGGATGGTTTGAGTCAATCAGCGAAAGTAACACCTCCGGGATCCCGTCTCCGTTCAGATCCGGCAGGGCCAGCCCGGTAGCCACTCCAAAGGGGTTGATCACCTGATGTGCCTGGGAGAAATCCCGTAATCCTTCGATCTCACCCCCTGCATTGAGGTATTGGAGCAGCGCTTCTCCAGCTTCAAGCGGGGCATCGAAAATGGGAGCCGGTGCTTCGCCAGGCGCAGGTGGGCATCCGGTTTGGCTGGTCGCTTCCGCAGTCGGCTGATCATCGGTGGCGATGGAGGTAGCGACAATTTGAGTTTGATCCAGCGTTTCTGGATCCCGAGTCTGCTCCGCTGCTTGAGGGATCCCCCCATCAATGCAGGCGGTCATGAGAAATATCAGCAGCACAGCCCACCAGGGTTTACGCATATTGGCCGCAGTATAGAGAGCCCTTTTCAAGCCGTCAATAGGGCCTCGGCTCGCGTGGCACAGCGCTGAACCGTGTCGAAGCACAGGCTGGAATTTATCAGTGCAAAATATCAGGCAGGGCGTTCCCTTTTCGCTGGAGGCGAATCAGGAATTGTGGAGTCCATCAGGCTTGCCGCGCGCAGGCTAGGTCGCAAAACGTGTACGGCGGATGACTATGCTTACCAAAGCTGGAGTACTTGCTGCCTGAGAGGATGCCTATTGGGGATATCAACAACGAGATTTCGGAAGGCGCGATTCTACCAATCGATATCGGGTGAAATCCTTCCTGGTTCTGGCGGAGGGGCTATCGCGATTCTTCGCTCATCGATCAACTGCTCAACATGCTTGAGAATCCTGACCGCCTCCTCCATTTCTACCGCCGTCAGATGCGCTCCTGCATTTTGAATGGCGTATTTGGCAAACAGGAGCAGGGAATCCATCATTTCTCTCTCCTGTTTAACCGAAGGGTTGTCTGACCCCAGATTTTGCATCAGCGCACCAATTTTGCGTCGCTCAAGTAGCGGGCGAATACTTCCGATCGTAGAAAGAAAAACACAAAAAGCGCTCCAAAGAAACCCCCTAAATGGGCCCAGTAGGCGGTGGTGGACTCAGTTCCATTCTGCACGGCGAAAACGCCCCACCAAAGGTCGATCACGAGGTAAAAAAGGACCACAAACCCCGCTGGAATTCTAGGGAAGCGCGGAAAACGTCTGGAGATAATCGGGAGTCCCATACGCGAGAACGGAAATAGGATGAGGTAGGCGCCCATCATTCCGGAGATCGCACCGCTTGCCCCCACTACGGGGAATTCATCCCCGGAGTGGACGAAAGAGTAAAGAATCCCCGCGGTCAGAGCGCAAACGAGGTAGAAGGCGAGAAAGCGCCACGGACCACAGACGTCCTCGATTCTTGGTCCGAAAATCCAAAAGAACCACATATTACCCACGAGATGCATGATCCCCGCGTGAGTAAATGTTGAAATCAACAAGGCAACGACTCCTGCTCCTTGTTGTGAGCCAACCATCTTGGGAACGTATAACCAGGCCAGTACTTCCGCTTCGGAAGAGCTCTCGAACAGAAGGATCATTGCCGGAAAGGCGATCACGTTGGCCAGGATCAGCGCCTGAGTCATTCTTGGGGCCCCGTAGCGGGTGGGTTCGGTGTCTCTCAGTGGAAGCATGCGATCCTGTTCTATCCCTTAGCCTGCTTGGTGGAATCCGACTCGGCCTACTGCGTCCACGAACAGCAAAGCGAACGAAATCAGGATGATCATGACTCCTGCGATCCAGAACAACTCAGCGATCCTCGAAGGCGCCTGATGGCCTGACGGCCACAGCCCTCCAATCCAGGGCGGCTTCATCGGTCTTTCGTCTGCGGCAGCCACAAGCAGCCCACCAAATCCAACGGATACGATGCCTAACAGCCAAATCGGTTGTATCCCCTTCAGGCTGAAGCCGCCCTGCACCACCATCATGAGCAGGTACAGGACGATGGGACCTAGCGCAAGTCGAACGACATTTGCCATCGGGTAGATCAGGCGGATATGGGATTCCTGGCTGCGAAGGGTTGATTCCTTCCTGACCTGTGCCGCTCGATCGGCCAAGCTGACATCCTCCTCCTGTTCGGCTCGGTCTATCGCCTGGTTTGACGCTTCAATCGCCAGACCGTGTTGTCCAATCTGGCTGTAATAGTGTGCGAGGGCAAGCGGGTTCCGTCTGATTTTTTGAAGCGCCTTCAGATCAGAACGGGGTCTGGGATCTTTCGGCCGCAGCCGGACCAGCTGCTTCTGCGCATCGATCTGCTGTTCGATGCGGGGTTGATAGCGGACCAATAGGCGCCAGGCTTCTTCACAATCTGCATCGTAGTTCACCAAATCAAACAAGATCGCGACACCCTCCATCGTCTGACCGGATGAAAGGCTGGCCCGAGCACTCAGTAAGAGTTCATCCTGGCGAGATCTGGCTTTGCGAGAAAAGGGAATGGCTCTCAAGCGATAGCTTCTGTTTAGCTTTGATGTCGCTTGCGCGTAGAACTTGCGCTCGCTATGTGGTAGATCGACAAAAGATCGCACCATTGTTGCATTCAAAGCTTCAGCGCTGAAGACGGACATTGCTCCTAAGCGCTGACCTCTGCATCGGCGTGATCAATTGCTGCAACCTCCTGAGATTGACATGAAATTGCGCACCCCTGGCCAGCACACATACCAATTTGGATCTCCACAAGGGATAAATTCACACTCGGTCTCCAGCCCCCATTTCAACTTACGCCTTTCGATCGAGATTTGTAGGGGTCCTGTAGGTTCGATTTCGTTCACGGATACCTACAATGGAAACATTCTATGCATGGCGTAGGGGTCATGTGGCTATACGCAGTAGGTGCCGTGCAGTTTTTGATTCCTGCGAACCCGAAATGTGGGAAGCGTTGAGATTGATCGCCAGATACCCAGGTTGGAAAATGAGCGAGCCATCCAAGATATGACATGAGTCCCGAGATACAGAAGAACCCCTACCTGATCCTCGGTGTTCCCGATTTCGCGGACGAGAAACAGATCACTGCCGCCTACCGGAATCTGGCTCGCAGGTTCCACCCAGACATCAATCACGATCCGAGCGCCAAGGAACACATGCAGGAGATCAACTGGGCCTACAAGCTCCTCAGCGACCCGGCTGCCAGGGCGCGCTACGATCAAACCGCGTATGTACCATCCGCCGATGACTTTAGGCAGGACGACCTGGTTGAAGATGCCTGGAATCCGAGGGCTTACACCCGAAGAAAGATCCCAAAACCCATAGCCTGGCTGTGGACCAAGATCTTCGCACACGAGATCGGGTATATGCGGCGAAAAAGCTCCTCGGCAGTAATGGGCGTCTTTTTCGTTGTCACGATTTACTTGATTTGCTCGGTGCTCGCCAACCCTGCACTCGGGATCATGATCGCGCTTCCTGCGGCATGGTTGATACCGCTTTATCAACCGCTCGGGCCAGCTGGGCGCACAAGCAGCGTGATCGGCAGCATCATCGGACTCGTTCTATCCACCTTGGTGAGCGCGGCTTACGTGCTTCGACTCGCGGATGGAACAGAGATTTTTGTTGAAACGGGGCATGTCATCGTTCTCTTCGCAATTCCGATTGGAACGATCGGAGGAAGCCTGGTGGGGATGATGGGCAGCCAGGACTGAGCGGGAGGAAAGCTACGATCTGGCCTGACCCCACTCATGGTTTAGCAGTTCTGGTTCGATCATAGCCATCGCACGTTCGGTTGCCCACGCGATCGTATCGGGGTCCTTTGCAGCTTGAGTGCACATCTTCCGCGATTTGACGCTGATGCCTGGAACGCGAGCAAGATCCAATCGATCGGAATCCCAGCATACTTGAACCGTAAGGTCAGCCTCGGTCAGACCATCCGTGTGCGTCTCGCAGGCATAGCGTAGTAGTTCGAAATCTTCGTCTGGCAGCTCGAAGTACTGCCCTCGCATTTCAGCCGCAAGCTCCGCGCCTCTGCGACCGTGCCCCGGATCGATGGATTCATTCTCGCGGCGAGAGTCATGAAAGAGGGCAAATAGCAGAAGAACGGTCAGGTTGGCATCTGAACCCCTGGCGATGCGCAGCCCATTCTCATAAACCCGAGCCCAATGAGCAACACCATGGATACCGTACCAATTCAGCCTGTACTGGCTCTGTATTGCCTCAAGAAGATTGGGAACAGAAATGCTCATATCACGAAGAATTGTACCGATCACGCGCTGCTACGTTGAGCGGGCTATCAGGATCAGGCTATTAAAGCATAGCCATGTGGAGCGAATCAGCCACTTGATAGCATGCCGGGTGCCGCTTGACAAAGCAGTATAAATCGCTCAAGGTATCCAATATGATCGGTGACATTTTTCTGTGACCAAACACCTGCCCATGTCCAGGCGCCAGTTTGTCCACATGGCTGGCTACGCTGCGGCTGGTGCTGCGCTCAACAGCGCCTGCAGCGTGTTTCGTTTCGATCCGACTACTACGCCTGCCTCATCTGTATTACCCACGGAGGAAACCAGCGTGCCTACACAAACCTCAGCTCCAGCCTCAACCGCGCAGCCCACCTCCGTGCCCACCCCTGAATCATTGGTCGGCAAAGTCTCTCTGGTCAAAACCAACGACCGAGCCGCCGGGACACGGCGGGCCCTGGATTTGCTAAGCGTGAATCCTGTCCAAGGGAAGCATGTCTTCCTCAAGCCGAATTACAACTCTTCCGATCCAGCTCCGGGGTCCACCCATCCCGATGTGCTGCGGACCACGACGGAATGGCTCCAGGATTCAGGTGCAGAAACGATCACCGTTGGCGATCGCTCTGGAATGGGAAATACCCGCCGGGTGATGCAGGACGTCGGTGTCTTTGAACTGGCGGACGAAATGGCGTTCAATACGGTCGTATTCGATGATCTCGACGCCGATGGCTGGGTGATGCAGGAGGCCGGCCACTGGTCACGCGGCTTTGCAGTCGCGCGACCGGTTGCCGAAGCCGAATCTGTCGTGCAGGCCTGCTGTCTGAAAACCCACCGCTTCGGCGGGCATTTCACCCTCTCGCTGAAGAACAGCGTTGGGATCGCAGCCAAACAGATCCCCGGCGACGGCTACGATTACATGACCGAGCTGCATCGCTCGGCAAACCAGCGAACGATGATCGCCGAGATCAACGCCGCCTATGCACCGGATCTGGTCGTCATGGATGGCGTGGAAGCATTCACCAGCGGAGGTCCAGAGCGCGGAACCACGGTGCAATCTCAAGTCGTGCTGGCCGGAGCAGATCGGATTGCTCTCGACGCAGTGGGGGTAGCCCTGCTGAGATACTTTGGAACCACCAGCGAGGTTGCTTCGGGACCGATTTTCCAACTGGAACAGATCGCGCGTGCGGTCGAATTGGGGCTGGGGGTCACCGGGCCAGAAGGAATCGAGTTTGTCACCGACGACCCCGAAAGCGCGGCCTACGCAGAGGAGCTGCGGTCGATCCTGCTGCTGAACTGAAAGGAACAGCCAATCAAGCTCCCTGATGATTGTCAACTGATTGGGATTTAGATCCCGGGATTATTCAGGGGAGCGGGTACACCTACGCCACCCACAGTTGAGGCTCTACAGGCTCCGTGCGAGACACAGCTGTGTCGGCTACCCCACCTCCCGAACATCCACCAACTCCACCTCTCCCCGAGAATCCAGAAAGCAGAGCAGCCCAGCAGGTCTCTCGCCGAGTATGTTCTCCGCCGAACGG
>JABAOE010001910.1_pt1 | contig 17711 bp, 14 predicted proteins | sample 7062141 | NCBI WGS metagenome assembly JABAOE01 (sample SAMN14538627, study PRJNA623070) | marine sediment metagenome | biome: marine biome [ENVO:00000428]; feature: marine pelagic biome [ENVO:01000023]; material: deep marine sediment [ENVO:00002113] | place: India: Gulf of Khambhat ... | reverse complement strand
GTGGCACCAGCATTTCAACACCGGGCCGGAACCCCTCCTTCATCTGGCAGTAGGCTGGGGAAGTGAAAAGCCCAAGCGGGGAGGCGGCGCCTACGTCTACACCATGTCGGGTAGTCATGAGGGAGGTGTGAAGTGGGGTGGGGAAGACGTGATTACCATCGAGGATGAGGACCCCCAGATCCACCGGGACTTCGAAGCAGAGTTGGCAAAGAATGGGGCCCCCTGCAACATGGGGCATGTGTCCCCCCACTGTACCCAAAAATAAGTCGATGAAGGAGTTTGGGACCAGGTATCGGGATAAGCAGACCTGGCGGTAAATTTTTGAGGAGGCAAGAACGATGTCAAGGAAATACAATCTTTTCTCCGCAGATTCTCATCTTGAAATATCGACTGATCGTTGGACTCCCCGCGTGCCCGCCAAGTATCGGGATCGTGCCCCGCGCATGGTTAAACTTCCCGATGGGGGAGACGGGATCATTGTAGAGGGTCACGATGTATATGTGCTTGGACTTGCGATTACCGGTAAACCGTATGAGGAACACAAGCTCTCCGGTTTGACTTACAAAGGTAGCCCGGGCGCGGGAAGCCCGGAAGAGCGGATAAAAGAGCAAGACCAGGATAGCATCGATGGCGAGGTTCTCTATACTTCCGCTGGAAATTTGTCTTTTTGGCGCGGAATCAAACACGACGATGCATACAGGTCGGTCATTCGCGCGTACAATGAATTCCTCGCGGAGGAATACTGTGCCGTTGCACCGGATCGGTTGGTGGCTATGGGTGTGATTCCGACGACAAATGTCGACGACGCCATCGCTGAGATGGAGTATTGTGCCCGTGCGGGTCTCAAGGGTGTCGCCCTCAACACGTTTCCCAGCGGGAAGGGATATCCAACGCCGGAAGACGATCGGTTCTGGGCTGCGGTAGTTGACCAAGACATACCGCTGACCGTGCATGTTGGCTTTCTTGGGCGCCAGGGTCCGACTTTTAAATATCCCAAAACCCCCGGAGAGGTTGCCTTTGGCGGAGATCCCATGCGGGTACTCACGCGGTTTGGAGGATCCAGCGGCATGAATGCCATTCAAATTATGCTTGCTGGTGTGTTTGAGCGTTTCCCTAAGTTAAAAATCTTTTGGGCCGAGACTCAGATGGGTTGGCTTCCCTATTTCTATGAGCAGCTGGACGATATTTACAAGCGCAGCCGTTTCTGGATGGAGCGTGACTTCGGACTAAAGCCATTAGAACGCAATCCAAGCGAATACATAAAGGAGCATTGTTGGTGGGGGTTCATCTATGATCCCATCGGGCTCAGACTCCGGCATGATATCAATGTCGATAGGATTATGTGGGGTAATGACTTCCCCCATTCAGCCGGGGATTGGCCGCATTCGCGTCAAGTGATCAAGGAGATGTTCAAGGACATCCCTGAGGATGAGCAGTATAAGATGTTGGTTAGCAATGCGGTGGAGTTCTTTCACCTGGACAATAGCTCTACTTAAATGGACTGCCTATAAGGTGGTGATGGTTGGGGGTGAATTTAGAGTTGGAGTGGGTTGACACGAATTACAGGGTTTACTAAACGCTGGAGCAACCGTTGGGAGACGGCCTTGCATTTGAGTGGCGATAGCTTGCCATCATACGCGAGGTCTGATGGAGGGGCCAAGGAGTTCCTCGGAGGGGAGACGTCATTGGATTAGGCCGGCCATTCTTTGTGAGTTTTCGCTTAGAATGAGCTGGCCTTTTAGCTCTTTCAGAATCACGTTCGTCGGAGAAAAACCCATTCAAACAGACTAGTCAGAAGGATGTAACGACCATGTCACAGAAATACAGAGTTTTATCTGCGGACGGCCATCTCGAAATATCCCCTGAGCGATGGACCCCCCGTGTCCCGGCCAAGTTCAGAGAACGGGCGCCGCGACTCATCGACTTGCCCGATGGCGGCAACGCCGTGGCGGTGGAGAACCGGCCCCTGTATATCGTCGGTTTAGCGTTGGGAGGGCGGCCTTTTGAAGAGCACGCGCCGCGGGGTCACAGGTACGAAGATTCCGCCGGCGCGGGAAGCCCCGAGCAACGCTTGCGCGAACAGGAGCAGGACGGCGTCGACGGGGAAGTGCTTTTCCTTGGAGGCATCGGACCCAATATCTGGCGCGGCATCAAGGAGCATGAGGCCTACAAGGCCATGTTCCGCGCGTACAACGAGTTTCTCGGGGAGGAATACTGCGCAGTGGCCCCGGACCGGTTGATCGGTATGGGCGCGATCCCGGATACGGGAATTGGCGACGCGGTGGCGGAGCTGGAGCACTGCGCCAGGCTGGGTTTGAAGGGAATCGTTCTGTTCAAGTTCCCCAACGGGAAGAGCTACCCCACTGCGGAGGATGACCGCTTCTGGGCGGCGGCTCTGGACCTCAATATGCCGGTGACCGTGCACATCGCTCTGCAGATGAGACCCGGGGAGGCGAGCTTTAAGTTTCCACTGGACCCGGGGGAATTGGATTTCGGTGGCAGCAATCTGGTACGGCTGCTGGCGCGATTTGCCCCCGCCGGTCAAAACACGGTTCAGATGATTCTTGCCGGTGTCTTCGACCGGTTTCCCAAGCTGCAAATTTTCTGGGCGGAAACCCAGGTGGCCTGGGTGCCGAGTTTTCTGGAGTCCCTGGACGATTCCTACGAACGGAACCGTCACTGGGTACAGCGGATGCTCGGGTTGCAACCGCTCAAGCGGCGGCCCAGCGAATACATCGCCGAGCATTGTTGGTGGGGGTTCAACCGGGATGTGTTCGGAATGAGGGTGCGCCACGAGGTGGACGTGAACAAGCTCATGTGGGGAAGTGATTTTCCCCATGCCATCAGCGACTGGCCGCATTCGGATCGTCTGTTTGAAAAAATGTTCGAAGGTGTTCCGGAAGAGGAAAAACGCAAGATGTTAATGAACAACGCGGTGGAGTTTTTCCATTTAGACAACGGTTCCTAGGGGAGACATCCATGGAAAAGAGATTTGGTTTGATCAGCTGCGACTCCCACGCGCAGCTCGACAGGGATGCATGGACCAGACGCATGTCCAGAGCCAAATGGGGCGATCGCATTCCCGAGGTGGTGGAGGTGAAGAGGGAGGGCACGGACCGCAGCGTGGATCGGTGGAAGGTCAATGGAAAAGTCCAGGGAGACCCCTTTGGCGGCTCCGTGGTCAATTGCCCTGCGGTCATGAGTGGTCCCACCAAACCTTACTATCCCCAGCGCTGGGAAGAAGTGCCGCTCAAGGTTTACCAACCCCTGGAGCGCCTCAAAGCCCTCGATGAGGATGGAGTGGATGCGGAAGTGTTGTTTCCCAACACCCCCTCGGCAGGCGGTACGTTCTTTTATAATGATGCGGAATTCGAACTGGCCTGCGTACAGGCCCATAACGATGCTCTGGCGGAATGGCGCCAACAAAGCGATCGTTACGTTCCGTTGGCGCTGATTCCTTATCTCAGTCCGATAGAGACCATCGTGGCGGAGGTGGAAAGGGCGGCCAAAATGGGACATCGCGGCATCGTCATGCTGGCGGAGCCCAGCAAATCGTTGAAGGGGCTCAAGCACTCCAACGATTCGTTTTGGGAGCCTCTATGGGCAGCTTGCCAGGACCACGACCTGCCCATTCACTGGCACGGCTCGTCGGGTCTTTCCAGCGAGCTGGCGGTTCCCCGCTGGAAAGGCTACACCACCCGCCAGTTTCATACTTCGTCCACGGGGCGCCTTTGCTCCACACCCTGCCAGTTGATCCCCAACCTTTTCTTTTCCGGGAGAATGGACCGATACCCGCGCCTCAAGTGGATGTTTGCGGAAACAGGAATGGGTTGGTTCAACTTTGTTTTGGAAAGCTGCGATCACGAGTGGGAGCGGCGTCACCTCTGGACGGAAGGCTGTCTCACCCGGCCCAGTGACGCATTCCGGCGGCAGATTTATGTGGATTTCTGGTTTGAGTTCTCTGGTGTGGAGCTGCGGCATACCATCGGTATGGACAACATCATGTGGGAGTCTGATTACCCACACGTGAGTTCTTTCTACCCGGACTCCTGGAAGTGGGTGGAACGGGTCCTGGAAGGAGTTCCAAAACATGAGCGGGACAAGCTCCTGTTCGACAACGCGGCAAGGTTGTACAAGCTCCAGTGACGGTTTAGGGATTACGGAGACTGACTGAGAGGATCGTTCAGAAATGGAATCGAAGTTCGGCTTGATCAGCGTCGATGACCACGTGGTGGAGCATCCGGAGGTGTGGACCCAGCGTATGTCCAGGACCCGATGGGGCGACCGCATACCCCATATGGAAACCCAGTCAGACGGCGCCGAGCATTGGGTTATCGACGGCCGGTGCTATCCCATTGCCGGCACGGTCTCCGTGGGCGCTGCCATGTCCGATCGAAACCATGAGCCCCGGCGCTGGGAGGAGGTTCCTCCGGTGGCCTTCAGGCCGGGGGAACGACTCCGAGCGATGGATGCGGATAGTGTGGACTGCTCGGTGTTGTACCCCACCGTGGCGGGCCTCGCGGGTGAGACCTTCGGCAGGATAGCGGATCCAGAGCTCGAGTTGGCCTGCGTACAGGCCTACAATGACTGGCTGATTGAAGAATGGGCGGGCGCGAGCGACCGTTTCATCCCGCAATGCGTTGTGCCTCTTTCTCCGTCGGACGCCACGGTTAAGGAGATCAGACGTGCCGTGGCCAAGGGGCACCGCGGCGTGGTGTTTCCGTCCGTCCCCATGGAGCTTCGTGACCTTCCCCACTTGAATGACTCCTTCTATGACCCCGTGTGGAACACCTGCGAGGAGCTCGATGTGCCTCTGTGCTTCCATGCGGGTGCGTCGCGCAAGATCCAGATTGAGCCCCATGAGGCGTACTCCGAGAAGGTTGCCGGCGCCCTGCGGGCCATCACCCGATCCGCAAGCAGTATTTCCATCCTGGTGGATTTTCTCATCTCGCGGACCATCGTCCGGCATCCGCGGCTTAAAGTGGTGTTCGCGGAAAGCACCCTCGGTTGGGGGTCCTACCTCTTGGAATATGTGGACCACCAGGCGAGAGAAGACGGGCTGGCCAACGAAGGTTTCGAGCTTGCGCCCTCCGAAATGTTCAAGGGGCAATGCTACCTCGTGGGTTGGTACGACCGTGCAGGGATCAAGTCCAGGCGCTTCATCGGATTGGAAAACATCCTGTGGTCCACGAATTTTCCCACAGCGACGTCCACCTGGCCCAGTAGCCAGGACACCATTGAGCGGAGTTTTGCCGGAGTGCCCGAGTCCGAGCGGCGCAGGATCCTGTACGAGAACGCCGCAAGCTTATACAAGATTTCAAACGGTCATTAGATTGCGGAATCGGAATAAAGGTAATTCGCGCAAAGAGCCTACTCCGCCAAAGCAATACGGGCCTTCGCCCATAGGAGTCAGCTACGGCCGACGGAGATGGGTGCGAAGGCCGGCCGCGAAGCACAGGGCGGAAGAAATACCAGGGAATTGGAATTTTAGTTCGGCGGTATCTTCGAGCGAGAAACTTTATTGAATCGATTTGCTTGGAAAAATTCTGGACGAGGACGAAAGGGGGCGATTGGTATGGATATGGCGGAATTGAATGAGTGGCTTAAGGAACGGAACCTCAATGGTCACTGGAATCGGCAAGAGCGTGCCGCACCCATCAAGCCCTATCTGTGGAGATGGTCGGATATCTACGAGGGGTTGCAAACGGCAGCCGAGGTGGTCCCCATGGATCAGACCGGGAGAAGGACCATCCAGCTGAGGAACCCCAGCATGCGGGGAGGAATGAGCAATACCATTCACCTCTCTATCCAACTGGTGAAGCCGGGAGAAATCGCCACGGCGCATCGCCATACTGCGGCGGCGATTCGTTACGTTTTAAAGGGATCACCCAAAGGCTTTACTATCGTCGATGGGGAACGGTTCCCAATGGAGGAAGGGGATCTTATCACGACCCCTAACTGGACATGGCATGACCACATCAACAGCTCGGACGAGCCCATTATCTGGCTGGATGGCCTGGACGTTCGTCTCGTGAGTTATATGGGGGGAATGTTTGGGGAGCCCTATAAACAGGACCGGCAGTCCGTGGAGAAGCCGGACGGTTATTCGTCCAAAACTTTGGGTTATGCCCGGCCAAGCTGGATCAAGAACGAATACGTTTCGCCCCCGTTTCGTTACCGTTGGGACGACACCTATCCTACCCTGTTGACTCTCAAGGAGGGTGAGGGCGACCCCTTTGACGGCATCCGGTTGCAGTACGTCAATCCCTTCAACGGGGGTCCCACGTTGCCCACGTTTTCCTGTGAGATCCAGCTCCTCAGACCCAAGGAGAAGACCCGTTCCCACCGCCATACGAGCACCACCGTGTATCAGGCCTTTCGTGGACGGGGTACGACTGTGGTTAACGACGAAAGGTTAGAGTGGGAAGAGGGAGATATTTTCACGGTGCCCCCGTGGAACTGGCATGAGCACGAAAACCGACGTGACGAAGACAGTCTGCTGTTTTCCATAACTGATTGGCCCTCCATGGTTTCTCTGGGCCTCTATTGTGAGGAGAAACGTTAGAACCAGGCCCTCAGGCAAATTTTTTTGGAGGTGAACCGGTGAGCTTATGGCCAAAGGTGCGCTCAGAGCTAAATGAGTTGGTGAACCGCCAATTCGATACGCCGGAATTCAGGCTGCTTCTTTCCGTGCCGCTAAACCCCGCTCGCCTTCAAATTCACGATGTTCACATGACTCATTACTCCAATAATCGCAGGGACTGCTGGGCGGCGGTGCAATCCAATGCTCCGCTGGATGTCAAGCGGGCCATTTGGGAACACGAAAGGGAGGAACTCATCTTCGATGACAGAATAGGCAAGGCCCACGTGACGGAAGCCGATCTGGCATTCCATGACGAGTCCAGGCTTTCACCCGGGGCCAGAGCGTTGTTCTACGCGTGGCTCTACTGTGCTCGGGAAAAAGACTGGCTGGAAGGATTGGTCTATTCCCATATATTGGAGCGCCGGAACAACAGCCAGATTGTTCACGGCGGTGGTCTCATGGAAAGGTGGGTAAAAAAGCGAGTGGCAGAGCTCGGGAGTCCGGAACACACCGTCGATTCCTGGAACCGCGTGCACGCCGTGGCCGATATCGAGCACTCGGATATCTTTGAGCCGATCTTTGAGCGATATGTAAGAGATGAAACGACTGCCGAAAGCGTGCTCCGCGCCGCCAGGGATGGGTTGGTTCTGGACCGGGCGTTTCGCGGCGCCATTTCCACGGCGATGCTAGCGGAGGAAGGTTCCCCAGTTCCTTGACCTGGCCGGTCACTTCCTGCTCAAACGGCGGGCCATTTTTACGAGAAGCATTTATCTGCAGATTTCAAGTAAGAAGAAAAGGGCCAGAAAAAAAGTTCGAGATTTATATGACATTTAACTCGGTGGTATGTTCCTTGCAAAATTTCTCGATTGCTCATATGCAAACAGTTAAGGATATCGTCAATTTTCGGATAGCGTTGAACCGTTTAGAAATAAATAATATAGGAGGTAGGCTATGGCTGTTAAGAGTGACAGTGCAACCGGTCAGACAAATGAAGAGCGTATGGAAGAATTCCACAAGCGGCTGGCAGATCGCTCGCTGGCAGGGCACTGGGAGTCCCGCTCACAGATGGTGAAGTTGAAGCCATGGCTGTGGCGCTGGAAGGATATTTACTCGGCACTCATTGAATCGGGAGAGTTGGTGCAAATGGGAGATGCAGGAGAAGCTAACAACCGGCGCACGATACAGCTCATCAATCCCGCGCTGACTGACGTGAAATCCACCAGCCGAACTCTCCACGTTTCCATCCAACTAGTAAAGCCCGGAGAGAGGGCGGAGGCCCATCGTCATGCGTTTAATGCCATGCGGTTTGTAGTGCAGTCCAAGGGAATGTACACCACAGCCGCGGGTGAACAGCAGATCATGGAGCCGGGAGACCTGTTGATACAGCCTGGTTGGGCTTATCACGACCACACGAATAACACCGATGAACCTGCTATTTGGCTTGACCTGCTGGACCATCCGCTGACCCGCTATTTAGACTCTATGGCCGGCGATGTTTTCGCGAATGGGGCCTCCCAGCCTATCACCAAACCTGACGGCTATGGTCGCCAACAATACGGGACCGTACGTCCCCGCCCGGCAGATAGCGACGCCAAATGGGTAGCCTATTCATATAAGTGGGACGAGACCCTGAAAACGCTAGAAAAGTTGGCAGCAGTTGAGGGGGGAGGGGACCCCTATGACGGGGTCCTGTTGGAGTATACCAATCCCCTGACAGGTGGAACCACGTTGCCCACCATCGGTGCTTGGATTCAGATGTTGCGTCCGGGGGAGGCCACAAAGCCCCACCGCCACACCGCGTGCTCACTCTATCACACGATTCAGGGCGAAGGGATCACTACGGTAGGGCAGGGAGAGACGCAAGACCTGCAGTGGGGAAAAAGGGATTGCTTCTTTGTGCCCCCGTGGCAGTGGCACCAGCACCGTAACCTCAGCAAAACGGAGCCGGCGATTCTATTTTCTTTAACCGACCGCCCGACGGTGGAACAATTGGGATTCTACCGGGAGGAAAAGCGGTAACGCGTTGTGGTTAACCTTTGCACAGGAGGTGAAAAAAGTGAGCCTTTGGCCCAGGGTGCGTACGCAGTTGAATGAAATGGTAAACCAGCAATTCGAGACGCCCGAGTTCAGGCTTCTCCTGTCCGTTCCGTTAACCCCGGCGCGATTGGAAATCCACAACGTGCACATGACCCACTATTCCAACAACCGCCGGGACTGCTGGGCGGCGGTGCAGTCCAAGGCGCCGCTGGATGTGAAGCGAGCCATCTGGGAACACGAGAAGGAAGAACTGATCTTCGACGTCAGAATGGATAAGGCCCATGTGACGGAAGCCGACCTGGCCGCCCATGACGGGTCCCTGCTTTCACCGGGGGCCAGGGCGCTCTTTTACGCGTGGCTCTACTGCGCGCGGGAAAAACCATGGCTGGAGGGATTGGTTTATTCTCACATCCTGGAGCGGCGGAACAATAGCCAGATCGTTCGCGGCGGCGGTCTCATGGAACGTTGGGTTAAAAAACGGATAAAGGAGCTCGGCAGCCCCGAGCCCGCCATTGATTCCAACACCCGTGTGCACGCCGTGGCGGATATCGAGCATTCGGATATTTTTGAACCCATCTTTGACCGGTATGTACGGGATGAAGCGAGTGCCGAGAGCGCGTTACGCGCCACGAAGGACGGGTTGGTTCTGGACCGGGCGTTTCGCGGGGCCATTGCCACAGCGATGTTGGCCGTGGAAGGGCCGCCTGCACCTTAGGTTCGCATGACTCTTAAGCTTTTTTAGCAGGAGGGACGGAATGGCAAAACCGGAAGTAAAAATGGACGACTACAACAGGGAGGCCACCAAGTACAAATCTCCTTACGAGCGGTGGAAAGAGTCGGAAGGGTTGCCCACCATTCGGGGATATTTCATCAAAAACCTTTTGGACGTGGATCTCACGCCGTGGAAGTCAGGCGGTGATGGTCTGGCAACCTTCGTTAATTTGGAAGGGACGGGTGGATTCAACGATACTTACATCTGCGAGATCGCGCCGGGAAAGTCCCTCAAACCGCACAGACATCTATTTGAGGAGACTATCTATATCCTCAAGGGCCAGGGGGCGACGTCTGTATGGTTGGACGAGAAGCGGAAACAGACCTTTGAATGGCAGGAGGGAAGCTACTTTGCCATGCCCATGAACTCCTGGCACGAGCATTTCAACGTATCCGGGAGGGAGCCTGTCCGGTTCGTGGCCATGACCAGCGCGCCTCGGGTGCTGGACACTTTTAACAGCTGGGAATTTGTCTTTGACAACCCGTTTGTCTTTCGGGATCGATTCACGGGTGACGACAACTACTTTCAAACGAAAGACCGAATCGCCAACCAGTCTCGTTGGGAGACGAACTTTGTGCCCGATGTGAGGAGCACCTTCATGGTGGGGGGCGGGGAGACTCGGGGAAAAGGGACCAAGAGCACAGTCTTCTGTCTGGTTAACAATACCATGAGGTCCCACAGTTCCTCCTGGCCCGTGGGCACATACAAAAAGGCCCACCGGCACGGGCCGGGGATTCACATCGTCATCCTGCGCGGGCAGGGCTATTCCCTTATGTGGCTGGAGGGGCAGCCGGTGGAGCGGATTGATTGGCAGCCTGGAAGCATGTTTGTTCCCCCCGAAGGTTGGTTCCATCAGCACTTTAACACAGGGAATGAGCCGGTGCTGTTCCTGGCCATTGGCTGGGGCAGCGACAAACCCAAGCCCGGCGGCAAGGCGTATGTATATAAGAGCGTCAAGGAAGGCGGCGACCAGATCGAATATGAGGATGAGGACCCCAACATCCATCGGGATTTTGAAGCGGCTCTGGCCAAAGCGGGGGCGAAATGCGAGATGCCCTATCATCCCCTGTGCACGCAGAAGTGAAAACTTCAATCATTGATTGAATGAACGATGGCGGAAATCCTGAACAGGAGGCAAGTCATGAAAAAATGCACCGTTTTCGCATGGGCGGTGGTTTTGCTATTGAATCTGACCGTTCCGGTGCTATTGGACGCACAAGAACGGAAGCGCGGGGGGACGCTTACTATGGCGATCCGCCGGGGTCCCTCTGTGTTGAACCCGTTGGTGAGCACGCGTTCATCGGACGCCAGGATTCGCGACCTCATGTTTGAGTCGTTATTGGGCATCGATTCGAAGGGAAGGATTCAGCCCAACCTGGCGGAATCATGGACAACCTCGCCGGATGGTAAGGTGATCACCTTCAAACTTCGCAGGGGCGTGAAATTTCACAACGGCCGCGAGATGGTGGCCACGGACGCGAAGTTTGCCATTGATTACAGCCTGAACCCAAAGAATGGAGCTTACGGTATTTCCGATCTTGCGGCGGTGGATCGAGCGGAAGTGCCCGATAAGTACACGTTGAAGATCTATTTGAAAAACGTCAATCCAGGCTTTCTTTACTCCCTGACGAGTATCCGGGCCTTTTCCGTTATTCCCGAGGGATCCCTGGAGGAAGGGGTTCGCAGGACCACGACCTTTCCCCCCGGCACGGGACCGTTCAAGTTCGTCGAGTGGAAACGCAGGCAGAGAATCGTCTTTGACCGGTTTGACGATTATTGGGGGCAAAAGCCTTTCGTTGACAGGGTGATTCTCCGGTCCATCGCCAATGCCGCCGTTCGTTTCACCGCTTTGCGGGCTGGCGACGTGGATCTCATCGAGCGGGCGCCTTATGAGTGGGTCAAAGCCGTGATGGACGGTAAAGTAAGGGGAATCGGTTTCGTCAAAGCCCAATACGCTGCTTTCCGCAGCATGGATTTCAACGTACTCGCGCCGCCTTTTGACAATAAAAAGCTCCGGTTCGCAGTGGCCCATGCCATGGACAGGGAGGAAATATTGAAGGCGGCCTATTTCGGCCTCGCGCAATCCACCGATCAGAAATACCCCAGAGGACACGCGGCGTATATCGATAGCGTGTCCTCGCCGTCTTATGACCCCAAGAAAGCAGCCGCGTTGCTGAAAGAAGCCGGCTACAAGGGGGAAACCATCGAAGTCATGCTCAATGAAGGCGAGGCCGCAGAAACGGAAGCCACGGTGCTGCAGGCCCAGCTCAGAAGAGTTGGAATGAACGTCCAGCTCAAAGTGATGGATCGCGGAGCCGCCCTTGAGCTTCGTCGAAAAGGCCAGTACGCGTTCAAATTTGCCGGCGGTTCCTACGACGTGGATCCGTTGAAAGCCTATGTGGGGTTGAAATGCGAGCCGGCGCGCAAGGTGACGCGTATCCGCAATGAGCCGGGATACTGCGATGAGGAATTCGATCGACTATACAAATTGGCCGAAAAAGAGGTGGATGACCGGAAGAGGATGGAACTGTTTTCTCGAATGGTAGCCAAGGCCAAAGCGGATATGCCGGAGCTCGACATCGGATTTGCCCCCAGGGTTTTTGCCTTCCGGGACTACGTCAAGGGCTATACCACCAACGCCGAGGGGGACTTTCGTCCATGGGGAGGCGGCTTGAATCATGTTTGGCTGGATAAGTAAGACGGGTCGATTCCCATTCTGACCCTGAATTGAAGATGGCCAATCCGAAGCTCCGCTTCCGTTGCCGGGAGGCCGCCACGGACATTAACATGCCCATCACGGATGGGACGGTGCGGGTTGAGGGATTCGATCTGGAGATGGTGTCCCAGGGGGAGACCGACGCCTGGGACGCCGGCTTCGGATCGCTTCTGCGGGCCAGAGTGGAAGGGACTCGCCACTTCTCTATTCCTGTCTTTACCAACCGCAAGTTCCGCCTGTCCTACATCTTTGTGAACAGTGGCTCCGGGATCGAATCCCCCCGGGACCTTGAAGGCAAACGCGTGGGAATTTCCAGCTGGGGGAACACCGCCTGCATGTGGGCGAAAGGCGCCCTGCAGAACGCCTATGGGGTCGACCTCACCCGGGTTTGCTGGTTTGCGCCGCGCCCGTATGAAACCTCCGTGGCGGCAAATATCCAAATTGCAAATTGGCCTGACGGTGGCGACAGCGATGCTCTGCTTCTGGCGGGGAAGCTGGATGCGATTATTGAGCCCAACGTGTTGCCCTCCGTCTCCAGAAAGGACCCCCGGGTGCGCCGCCTCTTTCGTGACTGGAAAACCGAGGAGCAGAGCTACTTCAAAACCACCGGAATCTTTCCCATCAGCCACATCGTGACTCTCTCCCGTGAGTTTGTCCACCGGCACCCTGAAGCGCCCGTAGCTCTTCTCAAAGCTTACCGCAGGGCACGGGACGTGGCTCTGGACCGGATTCGGGGATCGGATCCGCAGATCCTGCTGCTTTCATGGGCAAGCGCCTACCTGGACGAGCAGGAGGCGTTAATGGGAGATAACTATTGGGCCTATAACATCGAAAACAATCGACGGCCTCTCGAAGCCATGACCCGGTTCGCCCACCAACAGGGGGTGACTCCAGAGAGGATCGATTACGAAAGTTTTTTCCACCCGGAGGCGGGTGCCCTGCCCGGAGGGTAGCTTCCGAATGTATCCATTAGGATCACAGGCCGGCGACGGTGTTTCGAATTCGCCAGGAGGGGAGGCCCCGGGGGCGTAGCTTGGACTGGTGGACGGTATTTTTTCAATGCTGACAGTTTAAAGCCACAACATGATTGTTCGCGCCCATGGAAAACAGAGTTCCCCGGGCAAGCAAAAAAAATTCAGCGTCCCTAAATTGGCTGGTGTGCATTTGTCGATTCACGCTTTCACATGGCTAGCGAGCGCTTCGGGTATGGAGGGACCCTGTGGATCGCAGATCATGCCTTTAGGGAATGCTGGGGATTGACAATCCTGTCGTGTTGGTTTTATAGGAACCCTGGAAACATGCGGCGAAGAAAGGAGCTGGCATGCCACGTAAGTATCAAGTGATTTCAGCGGATTCCCATCTCGATTTAGCGCCCGAAGTCTGGGCGCACAGGGTCCCGGCGAAATGGCGGGACCGCGCGCCAAAGCGAGTTGAGATGTCTGACGGCTCGGATGCCGTCGTGTGCGATGGCAGCGAGCCAAGCACAATCGGGATCACGCGCAACGTGGGAGTTCCCTTCGAACAGATCCCCTTCGAGATACCCAAGTTTTCCAATCCTGTGGGCAACGGGACCCCGGAGCAGCGGGTACGGGAGCAGGACCGGGACGGGGTCGACGCGGAGGTCATGTTCACCTGGGCTGGCGGACTGTTCGAGAATGCCAAGGACCATGACTTTTACCTCGCTTTAGTGCGTGCCTACAATGAATACCTCGCCGAAGAATACATGGCGGTGGCACCGGACCGTCTTCTGGCTCAAGGGACCATTCCCACCAGCGGCATTGACGACGCCCTGCGCGAGCTGGAGCATTGCACGAAGCTGGGATTCAAAGGAGTAACGCTGAACGCGTTTCCCAGCGGTCACAGGTATCCCACGCTGGAAGACGATCGGTTTTGGGCTGCGGCACTTGACCNNGAGCTGGAGTACTGTACAACGCTGGGCTTTAAAGGAGTGACGCTCACGGCGTTTCCCAGCGGTCACAGGTATCCCACGCCGGAAGACGATCGGTTTTGGGCCGCGGCGCTTGACCTCAAGATGGCGCTGGCCTGCCATGGCGGCGGCCGCTTTGGGGGGTTCGGCGGCGGGGGACGCAAGAACGAGCCGGTCTTCAAGTACCCGCGTTTTATCCACTCACCGAACAACCACAAGAGCGACGCGCTGAGCTTGCTCTTCTCGAACCAAAACGGCAACCACGCCGGCATGGGTGTTATGCAATTGGCCTATGCGGGGGTGTGGGACCGATTCCCCGATCTCCAGATTTACTTTGCCGAGACCATGGCCGGGTGGATTCCCTTCGTCCTCTTCATGCTGGACGATAACTACCGCCGCTACCAGCCGATGATGCGTCATTTCTGGGGCCTCGAGGACCTGCGGCGCATGCCGAGCGATTACGTGAGGGAAAACACGCTGTGGGGAACCCTGTACGACCCCGTGGGGATCCAGTCCCGCAGCGCCATCGGGACCGATAGAATCCTGTTTGCTACGGACTTCCCCCATGCCGCAGGCGACTGGCCCAACACCCAGAAGGTGATTGACGACATGTTTGCCGGCGTGCCGGAAGACGAAAAGGCGTTAATGCTCGCCGGGAACGCCGTCCGGTTTTTCCATCTTGACAACGAAGCCGCGGAAAAGAGTGAAACGGCGGCTGCCGAAACCGTCGCAGGGGCTTGAGGCGGAGAGAATCAGCCCGGAATAAGAGAAAGGTCCTTATGGCTAACACAAGCGGAACCATCGAAGATCTCGCAAGCTTGTTGGCAGAGCACCATCTGGTCGGATCCTGGGCGCGGCAGAGCGCCCCGGCTGTGCGGAAGGGAAAAACCGCTGCGCACTGGACCTGGGAAGCCATCCGCGGCGCGTTGATGAAATCCGGCAGCCTGGTGGACATTGGCTCCGGGGGGCAGGCCGGTATGCGGTCGGTGACCGGCGTTGAGGCGCGACGCTGCCCCGTCTACATGAACGCTCAGATCCTGATGCCCGGCGAGCGAACCGAAGCGCACCGCAACCTGCGCAGCGAGACCCGCCTCGTCGTGGAAGCGCATCCCGGCGCCGTTTTCGTGTGCGAGTTCGAGGCCTATCCCATGGAGCGGGGGGATGTGGTGATCAGTCCTCCCTGGACTTACCACGATCACTTCAACCAGGGGTCCGAACCCGTTATTTTCGTCGACGGTTACGATAACGGTTATAACCCGAACGTGAACGTCAATGAAAAGTTGCCTGACGGCGCTCTCTACGAGGACATCACGAGGCCCGAAGGGTATACGAAGAGCACTCTGGGGCACGTGCGCGCGGTTGAGGGCGAGAGGCCCTTTCCGCTGCCTCCCATGCGCTACCCATGGAGCGAGACCCAGACGGCATTGGCGAATCTGCGCAAAAGCGAAGTAGCGCCGGACCCCTACGAGGGGCACTACCTCATGTTCGCCAGTCCCGTGGACGGCGGTGCGACCCTCCCCACCATGGCTTGGCACGTCCAATCGCTGAGCGCAAAGCAAAAGACCCTGGCCCACCGGCACAACAGCACGGCTTTCTACCATGTGTTTGAAGGCGAGGGGGTTACGATCATCGACGGCGAGCGGATGGAGTGGGGCAAGGGTGACATTTTCGGTGTCCCCCCGTGGAGCTGGCACCACCACGAGAACACCTCAAGCGGCGACACAATCCTTTTCTCGGTAGACGATTGGCCGGCCATGAAAAAGCTCGGTTTCTACATGAAAGAGGAGTCCGCACAGTAACCGGGAAAACAGAAATAGGACAACCTATTCGAGGAAAACGAACATGTCTCAGCCAGAAATCCGCTTCTATTTCCGTGAGCCCACCGTCGACACCAACAAGCCCATCAGTGAGGGGACCGTAAAGGTCGAGGGTTTTGATTTGCGGGTCGTGGATCAACTGGGTGACGCCGACGCCTGGGATTGCGGCTTCGGTGCACTCATGCAAAGCAAAGCCAGGGGCGCGAAGCACGTCTCGATCCCGGCCTTTCCCAACCGCAAGTTTCGCCTGTCCTACATCTACGTGAACAGTGCGGCAGGGATTGAGTCCCCGCGGGACCTGGAAGGCAAGCGAGTAGGGATCCTTTTCTGGGGCAACACTGCCGGCGTGTGGGCACGGGGAGCCCTTCAACATCACTACGGAGTGGACCTCAAGCGCATTCATTGGCTTGCCCGCATGACCGATGAAATCGGAGCAGCGCCGGGCATTCGCATCGAACCCCTGCAGCGTGGCGCCGACCTGGACTCCATGCTGGCTGGAGGTGAGCTGGACGCAGTCATCTTCCCCGATGTTCTTCCCTCCATTACCCGGCGGGACCCGCGGGTGCGCCGCCTCTTTCCCGACTACAAGCCGGAAGAGCAGAACTACTTCAAGCAAACGGGAATCTTTCCCATCAGCCACGTGGTGACCTTGCATCAGGAATTTGTGATTCGCCATCCGGAGGCGCCGGTTGCCCTGCTCAAGGCCTTCCGGCAGGCTCGCGATATCGCGATTGACAACATTCAAGGGTCCGATCCCCAGATCCTGGTGGTCTCATGGATCAATGCCCTAATGGACGAACAGCGCGCCCTGATGGGGGACGGCTACTTTGCGTATAACATCGAGGCCAACCGGCGGTCCCTCGATGCCATGATGCAGTACTCCTACGAGCAGGGGCTGACACCGGAAAAATATGACTATGAAGCTTTCTTTGCCGCCGATGCGGCCGTACTGCCGGGAGTATAAAAAGATGTGTTTCCAACCGCCGGGCCGGTGGAGGGTGAGGCACGTATGACGATTGGTTCAGGTGCCGCGCACCGATGTCCGTGATGAGAGAACAGTCCAAAATACGAAACGGAGGGAAGGTTATGCATAGGCCAACAGTGGAGCGCTTTCTAAGCATCCTTGCCATAGGGCTACTCAGCCTCAGTGCCCTTATCGCCGCCTGGGGCACCGCAGCCGAAGCCGCCGATCCAAGTTCGGGTCAGGAATGGGACAATTTGATCCGTGCTGCAAAAAAAGAGGGGGAGCTTGTAATTGCTGCCGGTGGCCAGCCGTCGCGAGAGTATCGGTCCACCTACAATGCTTTTAGTAAAAAGTTTGGCATATCCGTCCAGGTATCCTCGGGAAGCGCCACGGACACCCTCAACCGTGTATTTGCCGAGCGGAGAGCGGGGCTCTACAACGTGGATATCGGCTTGCTGAGCGTTCGATCGTCCAACGTGAGGCTCATTCCGGCGAGAGCCGTGGTTCCCCTCCCGCCTTTGATAATCCATCCCGAGGTGTTGGATCAGTCCAAGTGGCACAGTGGTAGGCATTGGTATGGTGATGCAGGCAAGCATGTGTTAATTTACGATGCCTCTGTCAGTCGTAGTGATGATTTCTGGTACAACACAGACAAGATCAGCGAAAAGGATATAGGGACCATAAAGGGGCCGTGGGACTTTTTTGACTCCAGATGGAAAGGAAAGATTGCGAGTCTTGGTATGGGAGATCCATCGGGGTTGAGAAGCATGGTCCTGCTCTGGCTCGATCCCAGCGCGGGTGAAGAGTGGGTGAAGCGGTGGCTTACCTCCAAATGGGTGAGGTTCGTGAATGACCGAAGACAGGTGGAAACCTGGTTGACGGGCGGCAGTTCCCC
>JABAOE010001882.1_pt2 | contig 17719 bp, 17 predicted proteins | sample 7062141 | NCBI WGS metagenome assembly JABAOE01 (sample SAMN14538627, study PRJNA623070) | marine sediment metagenome | biome: marine biome [ENVO:00000428]; feature: marine pelagic biome [ENVO:01000023]; material: deep marine sediment [ENVO:00002113] | place: India: Gulf of Khambhat ... | reverse complement strand
GTGTCCCGGATGGATTCGGACGCAACCAGGAGGAGGGGGGTGTACGGGGCGCTCCTGCGGAGCATGCAGGAGGGCGAGATCGACATCCTCGTGGGAACCCAGATGATCGCGAAGGGACACGATTTCCCCCAGGTCACCCTGGTGGGGGTCCTCCTGGCGGACCTTTCCCTCTCCTTTCCCGATTTCCGCTCGTCGGAAAGGACATTCCAGGTGCTCACGCAGGTTTCCGGCCGGGCTGGAAGGAGGGGGACGGTGGGGCAGGTGATCATCCAGACCTACCAGCCCGATCACTATGCGATCTTGAAGGCGGCAGCGCACAAGTACAGCGAGTTCATGGACATCGAGCTCTCCCACCGGTCGGAGCTCGGCTACCCGCCCTTCTCGCGCCTTCTTCTTATCCGCGTCTCGGGAAAGGACAAAGCCGGTGTTGAAAAGCGGGCCCAGGAAGTTGCCGAGACCCTCTACTTCCGGTTCGATAGCAGGACTGACCTGAAAATTCTCGGTCCCTCACCCGCACCGATCTGGAAGATCAAGAAGCAGTACATCTATCAGATTCTCGTGAAGTCGTCTCCCGATGCCGACTTCTCTCCCCTGATGGACGTGGTAAACGCCGAGTTTGGCGGGGGAAAGCGAAAAGGGGGTATCCGGGTCGACTTCGATGTGGACCCCTACCAGCTCATGTACTGATAGGCACGGATATTGCCGCCTCCTCCAGGAAACGCCAGGAGGTGGACGATGAGGATCAACTTTATCCTGAACAGCGGGGGTATCCCCGAAGGAAAGCTGGCCGACGTGGAGATTATCTTCGACGAGGGATGTCTTTCGGGGCTGAAGCTCACCGGCATGACCGTCTGGAAGGGCAACGGCGAGAAGGGCCCCTACGTGACCTTCCCCAGCAGGCCCTACCACGACGGCGAGAGAAGGAGGTTTTACGATTATCTGCGGGCGGGGAATGCCGGCAACCACGCAGCGGTGAGGGATTTCAAGGGCTACATCGTGGGGGAATACTTCCGCGTTGCCGATGAGCGCTAGTTCGTTCAGGTTCCCGGCCCTTTCCATCTCAAACGGGGAGCATCTTGAGGGCTTCCTCGGGGCGGACGTTTTCGTGGACCACGGCTCTCACCGCTTGAATCATCGGCACCGCATGGGGTGACTGCCAGATGTTCCTGCCCATGTCGACTCCCGCAGCCCCTTTCTGCACCGCATCGGCGGCAAGCTTCAGGGCGTCGAGCTCGGTTTCCAGCTTGGGCCCCCCGGCGATGACGACGGGAATGGGGCAGCCCTCGACGACCGTTTCGAAATCGTCGCAGTAGTAAGTCTTCACGAAGGTAGCGCCGAACTCGGCGGCGATGCGGCAGGAGAGGGCGAGGTAGCGTGCATCCCTCTTTTCGAGCTCCTTCCCCACGGCGGTGACGGCGAGAACGGGTATCCCGCAGGGTTGTGCGCTGTCTACGAGCTTCGACAGGTTGGTGAGGGTCTGGTGCTCGTACTCGGAACCCACGAATATCGAAAGGGCCACGGCCGAAACGTTCAGGCGTACCGCCTCCTCGATGGACGTGGTGATCGCCTCGTTTGACAGGTCCCCGCCGAGCGTGCTCGATCCGCCTGAGACCCTGAGCACGATGGGAACGTCCGCTTCGGGGTCCACCGATGTCCGCAGTATTCCCCGTGTCAGCATCAGTGCATCGGCGTAAGGCAGCAGGGGTTCTATGGTCTTCCGGGCGTTTTCCAGGTTGGTCGTGGGGCCCAGGAAATAGCCGTGGTCGACGGCGAGCATCACCGTTCTTCCCGTTTCCGGTTTTATTATCCGTGACAATCGGTTTTTCATTCCCCAGTCCATGGTGTTCCTCCTTTATTGGTTCATGAATGATTCCTTCTGTTGGGCTCTATGATAACCTTGATCGATTCCCTTGCTTCCGCGACGATCTGAAAGCCTCTCCCCGTCTCCTCGAGGGGCAGGCGGTGGGTGATCATCTCTTTCACCCTGATATGGGGTGAGCAGATGAGCTGAAGGGCCTGCCACGAGTCGTACGGGCTGGCGCCGTAGGAAGTGGTGAGGGTGACGTCGTTCCTGAAAAAGAGGTCGTTTATCGATACGGGGATCGTAACCCCGGGGTCCGTGGGCGCGAAGAAGAGGACCGTCCCCCCCCTCTCCACCGATTCAAGGGCCTGGATCTGGGCAGTTTCCGCCCCCGTGCAGACAAACACGACGTCGGCCAGCCTTCCCCCGCACATGCGGCGCAGGCAGGAGGGCACGTCATCTCCGGGCAGAATCGCCTCGTCTGCCCCGAAGGTGAGCCCCGCCTCCAGGCGGTAAGGGACGGGATCGACGGCCAGGATCTTTCCCGCACCCGATGCCCTGGCCAGGTGAATGCACAAGAGCCCCGCCATGCCGCTGCCGATCACCAGGACGGATTGAGAGGGTTTCACCCGGGCGACCCTGAAAGCCCGGACCACGCAGCCGAGGGCTTCGTGGAAAGATGCCTCTTCGAAGGAGAGGCCGTCGGGGATGAGAAACACCCCCCTGTCCACATTGATGGAGGGAAGACGCACGTATTCGGCGAAGCCGCCGGGGTCGAAGTTCGTGCTCCGCAGCGTGTCGCACGCGGTGTGGTGCCCCGTGAGACAGTGGGCGCAGGTGTTGCAGGGAACGTGATGGGAGGCGACGATGCGGTCCCCCGGCTTGAACTCTTTAACCCCTTCCCCTGCCTGGACGACCTCTCCCGCCACTTCGTGCCCCAGGACCACCGGGGCCTTCTTCAGGCGATACCATTCGATGACGTCGCTCCCGCAGATACCGCTGGCGATGACCCTCATCAACAGCTCGCCGGGCCCGATGGAGGGGACGGGCATTTCTTCGATCCTGATGTCGTCGTTCCGGTAATATCTGGCGACTTGCATAAAAGCGCGTCTTCTCCGAAAGGGAGGTTTAACGCTCAACCTCCCGGTTTTTCTCTTCTTTTCCTGCCCATTCCCAGGGATAAGAGGTCCCGGTGCCTGCGACCCTGCCGTGCTGCAGCGGCTCTCTCGATGCAGGCGCAACGAACAGGTGCGCCGAACAGCCCGTAACGCGAGATCTTTGCCTCCCCCTCGAGGAAAACGGGTGAGAATATCCTACAACAGCCCGGTGCTCCTTTCAAGATTTATGGCCTTAGCTTTGCCCCGGGGAGGGGTCTTTCGGGGGGAAAAGATTGACCGGATAAGGGGGCAGGGCGGGGCAGGTCCTCACTCTTTTTGCGCCTCGTCCCAGTCGATGGCGATGTGAAGGGCGTCTTCGAGGTCCCGTGCGTACATCTTTCGTGCAAGGCGCAGAAGCCCCAGGACGTTGTCACCTCTCTCCTTTGTTCTCCGCTCGATTACCGTTCCGATGGGTTCCCGCTTTTTCTTCTGGTAATCTACCCGGTAAACGGTAACGCTTCTCACGAAACCTCCCTTAACAAGGCCGTATGGAAAAAATCCTTTATATATTGCTAAGTTTATCCAAACTCCTCCTTTTTTGTCAACGGGAAGGAGTAAAATAAAGATCTGCACTTTTTTTGCGTCTGTGCCTGCTTCAAAGAGAGTGGAAAATTCTTCCGTGAGATATTAAAATAGACGCTCAGGAGTTTTAGAGAAAAAAAAGGGGTTGAAATTGATACAGAAAAGAGATCTGCACTTTATCCTGATGATGGCTCTCGTCGTGGCCCTTCTCGTTGTGTTCTCGCTCACCGGCAAGCCGAGGCTGTTGCCCTCAGATGAGGTGCACATGACGGCCACCAGCGATGCCCGATGCCTCGAATGTCACGGGAAGTCGTCCGAGTACCCGATGTCGGAGGACCACCCTCCCCGTGACAAGAAGTGTTATCTCTGCCACAAAAAGAGCAAAGGGTAGTCTTTCTTGAAAAGATTCGGCGTCATATCTGATACGCACGAGGTCCGCGGCGCAAGGGTAATCGAGGCGATCGGGGATCGTTTCGCGGGTGTTGACGGCATCATACACTGCGGCGATGTGGTCGGGATGGATGTGGTGGAAACGCTCCAGGAGGTCGCCCCCCTGATCCTTGTTGCCGGAAACATGGACACCAGCGAGATAAAGGAGCGGTTTCCCAGGAAGAAGATCGTCCAGATGGGGGGCGTGCGGATCGGGGTCATCCACGGGTGGGGGACTCCCCACGGGATCCTCTCCAAGGTGCTCCATGCCTTCAGGACGGACGGTGTCGATGCCATCCTCTTCGGGCACACCCACTCTCCCATGAACCGATACAAGGACGGGATCCTGCTCTTCAATCCCGGGTCGCTTCTCGACAGGGACTTCACGTCGGTAAACTCTCTCGGCATTCTCGATGTGGGCACACAGGTCAGGGGGCACATTGCGGAGATAACCCCTTGAAAAGCATACCGATTCTGGGTGCTCACGTCTCTGTCGCCGGGGGCCTGCACAACGCGCCGGATATCGGGCTCGCCTGCGGTTGCGACGCAGTCCAGATATTTGCCCGCTACCCGACCAGGTGGGAGACCCCGGAGCTAGCACCCGATGCGGTTGAGCGGTTCAAACGGGCGCAGGCAAGGACGGGCGTGTACGCCGTTGCCACCCACGCCAGCTACCTGATAAACCTCGCCTCTCCCTCACCCCTCCTCTACGAACGCTCCATCCGGGCGATGGCGGATGAGATGAGAAGGGCCGCCCTCCTCGGCATCGGGAACGTGATCGTTCATCCCGGGAGCGCGAAGGACAGGGACCTTGGCGGGGCGATCTCCCGGGTAGCTTGTGCCGTGCGGGATCTCTCCGGGAGGGTCCACGGGGCTGACATCTGCCTGGAGACGACGGCGGGACAGGGTGCGTCCGTCGGATACCGGCTGTCCCATATACAGGAGATTATCGATAAATCGGGATGTGACGGGAGGGTTTTCGTCTGTCTCGATTCCTGTCACCTCCACGCCGCGGGATATGATATTTCCTCTGCGGGGGGCTTTCGGAAATTCGCAAATGAGCTGGAATCCCTCGGTCTCTCAGGAAAGGTGCGGGTGGTTCACCTCAATGATTCCCGGAGGGAGCGGGGGAGCAGGGTGGACAGGCACGAGCACATTGGAGAGGGAACGATAGGCCTCAAAGGGTTCGCCCATCTTCTGAACTATCCGCCCTTCCGGGAGGTGCCCTTCATACTCGAGACCCCCAAGGGAGAGGATCCGGTCAAAAGCGACGCGGCCAATCTGAAAAAACTCAGGAGCCTCGCAGGAAAAAGGAGTGCCGGCTTTATTTCCCCCCGAACAGGGTGACATTGGGGTACCGGGGGATGACCTCGAAGTGGGGGTTCTTTACCGTCACCCGCTCCGGGGGGTGGGGCAGCCACTCGGCAAAATCGTGGTGTGGAAAGGAAAGGGCAAGGAGGGTCTCGTCGTCGGCCTTTTTCAGGGGTGATGCGAACACGAAGGCATTTTTCCCGTGTATATCGAGGATCTGGACGAGGGCCTTTGTCCCCGTCTTGTTGACGAAGTAGTTATCTGACCACCCGTCGGTCCCGAAGAAGGCGATGTCCGCCCCGCCCGCGCCGCTCATGAGGCCGGCATCGGTGTGCATCTCGAAGGCGATTTCCACATCACCGAGTTTCTCAAGGAGCCGTGCCCCGTCGCCCGTGGGGCGGCCTTCCGAGGTCATCACGGTGATGCGCGCTTTCCCGCAAAGGTTGGCGAGAACGCGGCAAACGGTGCTGCTGTAAGAGTACACGAGGATCCTGGATGCATCTCCATGGAAGAGCGGCTCGATGTCGCGGCTGATTTTTTCCGGTATCTCCTCCTCCTCCGAAATGGCGACGCGTATCCTTGCAAGCCCCCTTTCCACCCCGTCGCCGCTGAAGTCACCGGCCTCTTCCGTGAAAATGGACACGAGGTTCCCGATGGGGACCATCTCCCTCCTGGCAAGGGCGAGCTTCTCAAGCCACGCCAGAACGTTTTCCTCACCCAGGTGGCCCTTTTCCAGGGCAGACACCAGCTTTTCGATGCACCGGTGTGACTCCCTGACGAGCTCGGAGGCCCCCGAAGAGCTGTCCCCCGCGATTGATTCGATTATGGTTTCGATCTCTCTTACTTCCATGGGCCCGTGTCCCCGGCGCCCCCTCTGTCCTGCCCCGGTGGGTTTACCATCATCATATAGAGAAAAGACCTCCGGTGGAAGGGGGTCGTCGCAGTCCCACCCCGGGGAAGGCGGCTTCCGGTGCCGGAGGCGTTTCGGCTATTTAATGATTTCTCGCCGGCTAGAAGGGACGTATAATCAAAGACGATGAGAATCGAAATCGTAGCGATAGGAAAAGAGCTGGTGAGCGGCAGGACGAAGGACGCCAACTCACCCTACGCGGCGGAGAAGTTATTTCGTGCCGGCATCACGGTGAAAAGGATCACCCTCGTCGATGATATCGTCCAGGAGATCGCCTCGGTGCTTCGCGGTGCGATGAAGAGGGGGAGCCAGATGGTCATCACGTCGGGAGGCCTCGGCCCCACTCCCGACGACGTGACCCTGCAGGCTGTCGCCGACGTTGCAAAAGTGGCGCTGCTCCCCGACCCCGCTGCGGTCGACATGGTGAAGAGGAAATACGAGGAGCTGTTCAGGGAGGGGCTCGTTCCCTTTGCGAAGCTCTCCCCCGAGCGGCAGAAAATGGCGAATGTCCCATCAGGCGCCACGCTCCTTGAAAACAGCGTCGGCGTTGCGCCGGGGATAAAACTGAAGGTGGGCCAGTCGACCCTCTACTGCCTCCCCGGAGTGCCTGCGGAGATGAAGGCGATGTTCGATCTGGTCGTGTATCCCCATGTGGCCCTTCTTTTCGGGGGAGGGGCCGTGGTGGTGAAGAGGATAAGGAGCATCTTCGGCGACGAGTCTCTTCTCTCTGAAATCGTGAAGGCAGTTGAGGTAAAATATCCCTCTGTATACGTCAAGCCGCGGCCGTCCGGTTTCGGGAAAGAAGAGAAAATAACGGTCGAGTTCATTGCGTCGGAAGAGGAAAGGGCGGATCTGTCGCAGATCGAGGGTGCGGTGAGATACTTTCAGGTGCTGGAAAAGGAGAGATGGGAAAAAAGAGGTGATCATGGATGACAGGGTAAAAGAGCTGGCGGCTCTTCTCGTCGGCTATTCGCTGAAGGTGAAAAAGGGCGACGTGGTGAAGATTTCGGGCACCGAACTCGCCAAGCCCCTCGTGCTCGCGGCCTATGAGGAGGTGGTGAAAAAGGGGGGCCATCCTCTCGTCGATGTGTTCTTCGATGAGGCGGGAGAGATATTCTATCGCAGGGCGTCGGGGACGCAGCTCGATTACCTCTCTCCGGTAAAGCTCTACACGGCGAAAAAGATCGATGCGGCGCTGTTTATCCACTCCCCCTCCAACACGCGGATGCTGAGCGACGTGGGGCCGGCGAAGATCGCGAGGGTGCGGAGGGCGAACAAGCCCGTATCCGACATCATCATGAAGAGGGTGCGCTGGGTCCTGGTCAACTATCCCACGCGGGCACTCGCCCAGGAGGCGGAGATGCCCCTTTCCCGGTACGAGGATTTTCTCTTCAGTTCCTGCCTTGTCGACTGGAAGGAGATGAAAAGGGACCTGCAATACTTGAAGAAGGTGCTCGAGAAAACGGACATGGTGAGGATCGTGGGGCAGGAAACGGATATCTCTTTTTCCATACGGGGCAGAAAGGCTATCGTCTGCGCCGGCGAGAGCAACATGCCCGATGGGGAGATCTTTACCGCGCCCGTTGAGGGCTCCGTGGAGGGGAGGATATACTACGGTTTCCCCGCCATATTCGGGGGAAGGGAAGTGTCGGGGATACGGCTGCGTTTCGAGAAGGGGAAGGTGGTGGAGGCGAAGGCCGAGAAAAACGAGGACCTGTTGCTGCGTCTTCTCGACACCGACAGGGGAGCGAGAATTCCCGGCGAATTCGGGATCGGCTACAATTACGGGATCGACCGGTTCACCCGTGATATCCTCTTCGACGAGAAGATCGGGGGGACCATTCACATCGCCCTCGGCAAATCCTACGCGGAGTCGGGGGGGAAGAACGACTCGGCCCTGCACTGGGACATGATCAAAGACCTCCGGCAGGAGGGGGTGATCTATCTCGATGACAGGCCGATCATGGAAAAAGGATCGTTCCACTTCAAAAAAACCGCTAAAGGGAGCAAAAGATGAAAAACGGGTATCGCGTCGTACGGCTCTTCATTCTGGCCCTTTTCCTTCTCACGGCGGGCCCTCTGCTGGCCGCCGAGAGCCAGTTTACCCTCGCAAACGGGATGGGGGTGGTGATCAAGGAAAACCCTGTTTCCCCCATCGCTTCCGTGCAGGTCTGGGTGAAAGCGGGAAGCACGACGGAACCCCCCTCGTTCGCGGGGATTTCCCACGTGCTCGAACACATGGCCTTCAAGGGAACACAGAAGCGGGGCGTGGGAGAGATGGCCCGGGAAGTGGAATCTCTCGGCGGGGCGATAAATGCCTATACCTCCTTTGACCATACCGTGTATCACATCACGATTCCCTCCCGGTACGTGGAGCGGGCAATCGAGATGCTGGCCGATACGCTCGCCAACTCGGTCTTCGATCCCGTGGAGCTGAAAAAGGAGATAGAGGTGGTGATGGAGGAATACCGGATGAACCAGGACAGCCCGGGAAGGATGGTATCGAAGAACCTCTTTTCCGAGTTTTTCGAAAAGCACCCTTACGGGAGGCCGGTCATAGGGTTCCCCGAGACCCTTTCCCGGATTACCCGTGAGGAGATCGTCTCCTATTTTCGCACATACTACGTTCCCAACAACATGCTCCTCGTCGTCGTGGGTGACGTGAGCGTCGAGGCGGTCAGGCCGGCAATCGAGGAGCACATGTCCCGGTTGAAACCGGAAACATTGTCGCCTCCCGGGCGCCACGTCGAGCCCGAGAGAAAGGGGATCAAGATCATCGTAAAAAAGATGGACACGAAAAGGGCCTACATCGACATGGCCTTTCCCGGCGTCGCCCTGACCGACAGGGACGTCTACGCGTACGATCTCCTCTCCATGATACTCGGGCAGGGGGAGACTTCCCGGCTCTACTCACGTGTCAAGGATCAACGGGGGCTCGTCGACTCGGTCTACACCTATTCCTTTACCCCCCAGGATCCCGGACTCATGCTCATCGGCGTTACCCTCGAGCCCGCCAACGTGAAGGAGGCCATAGAGGAAATCCTGGCGGAGATCTACAGGGTGGTTGCCTTCGGCGTATCGGGGTCTGAGCTCGAGCGGGCGCGAAAAAAGACCATCGCCGACTTCGTCTATTCTCTCGAATCCCAGTCTTCCCTCGCCAGGCTCCTGGGATTCTACGGGACCGTTCTCGGCGACCCCTTCTTTGAGGAAAAGTACGTCGATATGGTGCGGAGGGTGACGAGGGAGGACATAAGCCAGGTGATCCGGAAGTTCTTCCGGGAGGACAACTTCGTTATCTCGCTGGTGATACCCCAGGAGTCGGATCTCTCGCTGACAGAAGGCGACGTGAGGGAGATGGCGAAGAGGTCCTATGCAGGGGTTGTCTCGGGGAAGAAAGAGCGTGCCGTAGCCATAGAGGGGAGCACCCTTGCAAACGGCATCAGGGTCGTGATGCGGGAAAACCACGCCGTTCCGGTGGTTGCCATCAGCGTGGGGTTTCTCGGGGGCGTCAGGGCCGAGACGCCGGAGGAAAACGGTGTCTGCAACATGATGGCGTACTTGCTCACGAGGGGGACGAAGCGCAACGGGGCAGCTGACCTCTCCGAGATCATAGAGGGTATGGCAGCAAGCGTCAGCGCCTTCTCCGGAAGAAACTCTTTCGGCCTCAAGGGGAGGTTTTTGAGCGAGGACTTCGAAAAGGGCATCGAGCTCATGTCTGAAATGATCCTCACCCCCACCTTCAGCGAAGATGAGATGGAAAAGAAGAGAAAGGAGGTGCTGGCGGCCATCAAGGCACAGCAGGACTCCCCGACGAAGGAGGTCATCAAACTCTATCTCGCGTCCCAGTACGGTCGACACCCCTATTCCCTCGATCCCCTCGGGACCACCGAATCGGTGACTTCTCTCACCCGTGACCAGATCGTGGCATCTTACAACCGGCTGGTGTTCCCGGCGAACATGGTGATCGTGATTTCCGGAGATGTCGACCCGGATCATGCCGGCAGCGTCGTGGCGTCTGCCTTCGAGGATTTCGCAAGGGACGGGGACACATCGATCGTCGAGAGCAGGGAGGTGTCGCCTCCGGAAAGCCCCGTGACGGTGGAGAAGAAGCGGGAAAAGCTGCAGGCCCACTTCGTGATAGGTTTCCTGGGAACGACCTTTGCGGGCACCGACCGGTATCCCCTGGAGGTCCTCTCTTCCGCCCTTGCCGGGCAGGGAGGCAGGCTGTTCAGGGAGCTGAGGGACAGAAAATCGCTTGCCTATTCCCTCAGCGCCTTTTCATCAGAGCAGTATGACAGGGGGTTTTTCGCCTTTTACATGGGCACCGGGGGAGACAAGCTGGCGGAGGCAAAGGATGCCATGTGGGAGGAGATCCTGAAGTTTCTGAAAGAGGGGATCACCGACGAGGAGCTGGAGAGAGCGAAAAACTACGTCATAGGGAACTTCGAGATAGGGCTGCAGTCGAACGGTTCATACGCCAACTCCCTCATGTTCAACGAGCTCTTCGGAACGGGAATCGATGAGTTTCTCAGGTTCCCCGAAAGGGTCAAGGCGGTCACGAAGGGCCAGGTGATGGAAGTGGGAAGTAAGTATATCGACGTGGACCGGTACATCCTGGCAATCATTTCGCCGTGAGGGGAATGTCCCGTGCAGGTAAACTACAGCGAGCTGTCGGATTATGAAGCCCGGGGACGGATCGAGAAGTTTTCGGCCATATTTTCCCTCATTATCCTCGGGCTTACCATCTGCCTGCTCGGCCTGTCGATACATGGCCTCTTCGATGTGAACGAGACGAGGTATGCCGCGTCTGCCGTTGAAATGGTGCGGTCGGGGAATTATCTCGTGCCCACCTTCAACGGTGAGCCGAGGATGGACCATCCCGTTTTCTACTACTGGCTTCTCGCCGGTTTCTACCAGATATTCGGTTTCTCGCCGGGGTCGTTCAGGCTCGTTTCCGCCCTGTTCGCCTTCGGTTTGATCATGGCCGTTGGCCGCATCGTGCACCGCGAGTCGAGGGTGGAGGGGGGGTTTCTCGCCGGCGTCATCCTGGCAACCTCCTCATTTTTTGCCTACATGGGAAGGGTTGCCGTGGCAGACATGGTCTTTTCCGTCTTCCTGTTCCTCTCCTCGCTCCTGCTCTATATGGGGACCTTCGACGCGAAACGGGTGGACAGGCTATTGGTCCGTGCCGGTGTCTGCATCATGGCCCTTGCGCTTATCACGAAAGGGATAGCGGGAGCCATTTTACCCCTTCTGTGCCTTTTCCTCTTCTCGTGGCTCAACGGGCGCCTGAAAAGGATGGTGAGGGCCCTGGCGGATTGGAAGGCCCTCGTGCTCTTTTTCCTCATCGCGCTTCCCTGGTACGTCGCGCTGCACCTCCAGATGGGCCCCGAGTTCTTTAACGCCTACATCGGGAAATCCATCGGAAGGATATTGAGCGCATCGTCGGATCACCCGGGTCCGGTCTATTACTACGTCCCCGTGGTCTTTCTCGGTATGTTTCCCTGGTCCCTTTTCCTTCCCCAGACCGTCTTTTCCATCCTCAGGGAGCGGGGGTTTTCCCTGAAAGCGGTGGGTGAAAACATCAGCCTCGACATGTTCCTGCTCCTCTTCAGCTGCGTCATTTTCATTTATTTCTCCCTCTCCTCAGAAAAGGTTGCCACCTACATCCTCTCCATATTTCCTGCACTGGCGATCATGGTAGGGCTCTTTCTCGAAAAGGTGATCCTGAACGAGAAGGTTTCAGATCTCGGTTTCGTGACGGGATCATACGCCTATTCCATCTGCTGCTCATTCCTGGGCATATTGATGATTTACCCGAAGGAATACTTTCCCGTAATCTCGGAGGCCGGGCTTTCAAAGCTCCTCTTTTATCCCGGGGGACTCCTTCTCGTGGGAGGGTTCTTCGTGGGGCTATTCGCCGTGTTCAGGAGAAACATAAAGAGAGTCAGGGTAAAGATCTTCGCGGCGATGCTGATACCCCAGCTTCTGTTTCTGTGGTTCGTCTTCTTCGCCGTTCTCCCCGGGGTGTATGAGTACCGGCAGATGGACCTGCAGAAGATTTCGCGGTTTCTGAACAAGGAAGAGAATAAAGATTCTCCCGTAATTTTTTACCGGAAGTTCAAGCCGTCGGTGGTCTATTTTACGGGGAAGAAAGTGCACAGCGCAAAGAGCTTCGAGGATGTGGTGGCCTACACGTTGCACAGGAAAAACGCCTATGTGATCTTTCCCGGTGCCGATCCATCGGTGAAACTCTCCTCCCTCGGGACCGTTTCGGCGGTGTACCGGGGCAAACTCTATTCCCTCTACAGGGTGCGTTTGAAATAGTGAGATGCCGGGCTTGGCGTGCAGCTGGATACCCGATTTTTTCGTCTTTGTGAGCCCCGGCCGGTGGCTGCCGGGATTTATCCGGTATATGTTTCCCTAAACGAGGCGGGAAAGGATCTCGTTCGAGACGAAAATGAAATCCCGGGGGATCCTCAGCACATCTCCGTCTTTTTGCAGCATCTTTGCCTCGACGAGGTGGCGTATCGACTTCCTTATGCTCCGTGGCGGCTCTCCGAGTTCTCCCTCTATCGAGGCCATGCATATGCCATCTGTCAGCCTGAGGCCCATTATCAGGCGCTCCTTCCACGCCGTCGCGACGTCATTTACCATTGATTCCGCCCGCGGCAGCTGCCCCCTTTCGATCGCCCGTATGTATTCCCCGATGGCCTCGTGGTTCGTGTACCGGAGCCCGCCGGGAGGGCGGCCCGCCTTCAGGTGGCCCGATGCGCTCGCTCCGAATGCGATGTACTCCTCCCCCGTCCAGTACCCGATGTTGTGCGCGCATTCGCAGTCTTTCCTGGCGAAGTTGGATATTTCGTAGTGGTGGTACCCCTGTTTTTCGAGAAGCCCGCCAAGGGTGCGGTAACACTGTGCATAGGCATCATCAGAGGGGGTTTCCAGTCCGCACCGCACCTCCTCGAAGAGGGGCGTCCCCTCCTCTATCGACAGCGCGTAGGCCGATATGTGGGCGGGAGAGAGGCTAATCGCCTCCGTGGCGTCACAAACAACCTCCTCCTCCCTTTGCAGGGGGATACCGAAAATGAGGTCGATGTTTACGTTGGAAAACCCGGCGTCCCGGACACGCCCCATCGTCCGGTAGACATCCTCCTTTCTGTGTATTCTTCCCAGTTTTTTCAGGTACTTGTCGTTGAAAGATTGCGCCCCCACGCTGATTCTGTTCACCCCCCCATCCCTGTAGGCGGAGAGCTTCTCCGCTGACAGCGTTCCCGGATTTACTTCTATGGTAAATTCCTTGAGCGCCGACAGGTCGAAGCGTTCCACGATGGTTTCCGTGATCCTGCTGAAGTGATCGGGGGTAAGGCAGGATGGTGTCCCCCCGCCGATATAGAGGGTGGTCAGGGCTCCGCAGGTGCGGGGGTCTGCATGGCAAGCGAAGATTTCAATTTCCCCGATGAGGCTTTCCACATACTTTTCCGCCAGTTCACGGGAGTAGGGGACCGAATAGAAATCGCAGTAGGAGCACTTTTTGATGCAGAAGGGGATGTGGACATACATTCCGCTCATGACTACATCATAATACAACTAATGGCGTTATAAGGGAAATGGGGAACAACCGGATGAGCCCCTTCGTGACGAAATGGCACGGGGGAAACGCCGTGGAGAGCCGGTGAGGGAAAAAATACAGAGTGCAGATTGGAGAATCCGGAACGAGGGATGATTCAGTGGCTGGGTCCGCTGGTTCAGGGGGTCAGCGCCGTGGGAGTGAATGGTAGGGCGGGCCGCGGAGTGAAGGGGCGGAGCAGATGGGGGGTGTGATGGGTTCCTTGCTTTGTGATCTGGCAGTTCGCTCCATTTCCCGTGGTCTGGGTTTCGGGGATATTTCCCGGATGTGCTAAACTTGTTGACATGAGGGGAGGGATGGTATAGTTTTAATGAGTGAACAATCATTCAATAATTAAGTGAAAGGGGGGAGCGATGAGACGGGAAATCAAGAGGGCAGCTGTTCTTGGCGCCGGGATCATGGGATCCGGCATTGCCGCACACCTGGCAAGCGCCGGGATTCACTGTTTCCTCCTCGATATCCTGCCCGGGTCTCTCACGCCGGAGGAAGAGAAAAAGGGGCTGACCCTCGCGTCCGGCGAGGTGAGAAACAGGCTGGCGAAGCAGGGCCTGGATAACATCGTGACGAGCCGTCCGTCCCTGATCTACGCAAAGCGCGACATCGACCTGATACAGGCGGGTAACTTCGAAGATGACCTCTACGTGGTGGGAGAGGTTGACTGGGTCATCGAGGCAGTAGTGGAGAACCTCGAGATCAAAAGGACCCTCTTTCGGAAGGTCCTCGAACACTGGAAGGCCGGCACCTGGGTTACCTCGAATACCTCGGGAATCTCCATCGGGCAGATGATGGAGGGGTTTCCCGAGGATTTCAGGAAGCACTTCTTCGTGACACACTTTTTCAATCCCGTCCGGTACATGAAGCTGCTCGAGGTCGTGCCGGGAAAAGACACGGATCCGGCGATTGTCGGGGACACGGCAGCCTTCGGGGAGGATATCCTGGGAAAGGGAATCGTCTATTGCAAAGACACGCCGAACTTCATCGCAAACAGGGTCGGCGTGTTCTCCATGATGCACGCAATGCACGTGATGATAGCGCATGGCCTCACCGTCGAGGAAGTGGACAGGGTGCTCGGCCCGGCTACGGGAAGACCGAAGAGCGCGGCATTCGGAACGGCCGACCTGGTGGGCCTCGACACGCTCCTTCACGTCTCCGGGAATGTCTACGAAAACCTGCCCGATGATCCGGCCCGGACATCTTTTCTGCCGCCCGATTTCGTGAAGGAGATGGTGGCGGGGGGGCTCCTGGGGAGAAAGTCGGGTGCCGGCTTCTTCAGGATGGAGAGAACGCCAGAGGGGAAGCAGCTCAACTATCTCGACTACACGACCATGGAATACCGCCCCATGCAGAAGCCCTCCTTTCCATCGGTTGATGGGGCAAAGAACATCGATGACCCCGGGAAGAGGATCAGATCCGTCGTCTTCGGCGACGATCGGGCCGCGAAGTTCGCATGGGACGTTATGGCAGAGACGCTCATTTATTCCGCCAGGGTGATCCCGGAGATTTCCGATGACCTGGTGAACATCGACAACGCCATGAAATGGGGTTTCAACTGGGCGCTGGGCCCCTTCGAGACGTGGGATGCGATCGGCGTCAGGGAGTCGGTGGAAAAAATGGAAGGGGAAGGCAGGGAGATACCGGAGAAGGTCAGGGAATTTCTCGGTAAGGGGCATGAGGGCTTCTACGACAAAGAAAATGGAAAGAGGCGATATTTCGATTTCTCCTCGGGAGACTACCGCCACATCCCGGTAAACGAGAATATCATCCATCTTCCCGATGTGCGGCAGTCCCGGGGTGTGGTAAAGGAAAATGCCGGCGCAACGCTCTACGACATCGGGGAGGGGGTCCTCTGCCTGGAGTTCCACACGAAGATGAACGCGATCGATGCGGATATCGTGGAGATGATCAACTTTGCCACCGGGGAGGTCACGAAGCACGAAGGGCTTGTCCTGGCGAACCACGGAGAGCATTTCTCCGCAGGGGCAAACCTGCTTCTCCTTCTGATGGAGATACAGAGCAAGAACTTTGACAACGTGGCGATGATGATCGACGAGTTTCAGAGAGCGTGCATGAGAATAAAGTACTGCGAGAAACCCGTGGTAGTCGCACCGGCGGGGATGACTCTCGGCGGCGGGGCCGAGGTAACGCTTCCCGCCCCGAAGGTGAGAGCAGCCGGGGAGCTCTACCTGGGGCTCGTCGAGGTGGGTGTGGGACTCATCCCGGCGGGCGGCGGGTGTAAGGAGATGATTCTCCGGGCCCTCGGCCAGATACCGGAGGACGTGAGTGCGGATCCGCTCCCCTTTTTGAGAAAGGCCTTCGAGACGGTCGCCATGGCCAAGGTATCCACCAGCGCGAAGGAGGCGTTCGCACTGGGGTACCTGAGAGAGGGGATGGACCGGATATCGATAAACAGGGATTTCCTCATTCACGATGCGAAAAAAAGCGTCCTCGCAATGGCCGCCGACGGCTATCGGAAGCCGGTCAGGGGTGCGAAGGTCAGGATGCCCGGAAGAGGAGCCATGGCCATGTTCGAGTACGCCCTCTACACGATGAGGGTGGCGGGTTATATTTCGGAGTACGACGCCCACATCGGCAGCAAGCTCAGCACTATTTTCTCCGGTGGTGACGTCGCCCCCGGCCGGGAGGTCGATGAACAGCATCTTCTCGACCTGGAGAAGGAGGCTTTTCTCTCCCTCTGCGGCGAGGAAAAGACCGTTGAGAGGATTCAGCACATGCTTATGACGAACAAACCCTTGCGAAACTGACACGTTTGGAGGTTGAAATGAGCACCGTATACATAGTGTCTCCAAAAAGGACGGCAATTGGCCGTGCGTTGAGGGGTACGTTGAAGGATACGAGGCCCGACGACCTGGCCGCGGAGGTCATAAAGGGCATACTGGAGGAAAACCCCGACCTCGATCCGGGCAGGATCGATGACATAATCCTCGGCTGCGCCATGCCCGAGGCGGAACAGGGGATGAACGTGGCGAGGATAGCCGCCTTCAAGGCAGGAGTACCCTGCGATGTGCCCGCCATGACGATAAACAGGTTCTGTTCCTCGGGGCTCCAGTCCATTGCCATAGCAGCAGACAGGGTCTTTTCGGGTGCTTCGGGGCTGATCGTGGCGGGCGGGACGGAGAGCATGAGCATGGTCCCCATGGGCGGAAACAAGGTTGCCTTCAATCCCGATCTCATCGAGAGCTATCCCGAAGTGTACATGCCGATGGGCCTCACGGCGGAGGAGGTGGTAAAGAAGTACGAAATTTCTCGTGAGGAACAGGACGCCTTTGCCCTGAAAAGTCACCAGAGGGCGGTCGCTGCGATCTCGGGGGGCAGGTTCGGGGAGGAGATAGTTCCCGTCGAGACTTTCGTGTTCATTGCAGACAACGGCGGTCCCCCGGTCAAGAAGCAGGTCCTGTTCGACACCGACGAGGGACCGAGGGAGGACACCTCCCTGGCGGCCCTTTCCAAGCTCAGGCCCGCCTTCTCTTCCACGGGAACGGTCACCGCGGGAAATTCTTCCCAGATGAGCGACGGGGCCGCGGCCGTCCTGGTCGCGTCCGCCGAAGCCGTTGAAGCTTACGACCTCAAACCTCTCGCCAGGTTCCTCGGTTATGACGTTGCCGGCGTTCCCCCCGAGATCATGGGGATCGGCCCCGTGAAGGCGATACCGAAGGTTCTTCAGAGGCTCGGCATCAAACAGGGGGATATCGGTCTGATCGAGTTAAACGAGGCATTTGCGGCCCAGTCGCTTGCCGTGATGCAAGAGCTCGGCCTCGATCCTGAGAGGGTAAATGTCAACGGCGGGGCCATCGCGCTGGGTCATCCGCTGGGGTGCACCGGCGCAAAACTGACGGCGACGCTCCTTTACGAGATGAAGAGGCAGGGCGTTTCCCTGGGCATGGTAACCATGTGCATCGGCGGCGGGATGGGGGCAGCCGGGGTGTTCGAACTGATGTGAT
>JABAOE010013355.1_pt1 | contig 17723 bp, 21 predicted proteins | sample 7062141 | NCBI WGS metagenome assembly JABAOE01 (sample SAMN14538627, study PRJNA623070) | marine sediment metagenome | biome: marine biome [ENVO:00000428]; feature: marine pelagic biome [ENVO:01000023]; material: deep marine sediment [ENVO:00002113] | place: India: Gulf of Khambhat ... | reverse complement strand
CAGTCGTAGAGCGCCCACTCGATGCCGTTGGACAGCGGCGTGGCGACGCCCGCCAGCTCCGCAGAAACCCCGTCCGGGACCTTGTGGACCACGGCGTTCCACGGCAAGTACATGTATTCGGCGAACCCTCCCCACAGATGCGGCGGGATATCTGCGGAGGTGTAGCCGTAGCGGAGAGCACCAGGATTGGCCCGCCAGTCCGTCGCCCAGCAGTGCCGGTACTCCCCCTGATGGCACCATTCGCACACGAAACACGGCAGGTAGTGCTCGACGAAGACGCGGTCGCCCTCGGCGACGCCCTTGCGCTCGACGAACCCGCGGCCGGCCTTGGCGATCGTGCCGACGTTCTCGTGGCCCATGATCACGGGGCTCGCCGAGGCAGGATCGGCGTAGACCTTCACGTCGGTCCCGCAGATCCCGGCGACCTCCACCTCGAGGAGCGCCGCATCGTCCGAGATCTCGGGCAGCGGATACTCGCGGAGCTCGGTCGTGCGCGGTCCGGTCCTCACCGCGGCACGGACCTGCGCTGACATCGGCGAACCTCTCTCGCTCCTGCGATACGGGGAATCAAGCCCCGGTAGCATCGCTGGACCTTGTCATGAAGGTGCGGGCCCGCGCAAATGCACGACAGCGCGAGGGCCGGAGACCGGTGAGAGGACATCGCGTGGCGGCGACGAAGCTGAGGACGGTGGCCCGGACACAGGGCAACAACCGGGCACTGAAGGACGGCACGGTGGTGCCGCGCGGCTACGACCTCCAGTTCGTCGAGGTCCCCGTGCTCATCGACGCCTTCCGCTCCATGGTGCGGCATCTGGAGTACGACGTCTGCGAGATGGCGATGNNGAGATGGCGATGGCCACCTACATCTGCGCCAGGGCTCACGGCGCACGCTTCACCGCGCTCCCGATCTTCGTCCTGCGTGCGCTGCACCACGGAGCCATCGTCTCGGCTACGACCTCCGGTGTTGCGAGCCCGCGAGACCTCGAGGGCAAGAGCGTCGGTGTCAACCGCGGGTACACGGTCACCACCGGCGTGTGGGCGCGCGGCATCCTCCAGGACGAGTACGGCGTCGATCCCAACCGGGTGACGTGGGTGTGTTCGGGCGACGAGCACGTCGCCGAGTACCGACCTCCACCGAACGTGGTGGCCATCGAGGAAGGCCATGATCTCGTGGACATGCTGCTCACCGGAGAGCTCGCCGCTGCCGTCGGCGGCGTTCCGGCCCACCCCGACCTGGCTCCCCTCATCCCGGACCCCGAGGAGGCGGCGTTCGCAGCGTTGCGGTCCCGGGGTCTGCACCCGATGAACCACCTCGTCGTCGTGCGGGATGAGCTCCTCGAAGCCGAGCCCGATCTCGCCGAGGCCGTCTTCGACGCCTTCTCTGCCGCCAAGGCCGTCTACGTCGAGGAACTCCGCAATGCGAGGCTCGAGGACCTGGCGCCTGCAGAGCTCGTACACCGGCGGGTGATGGACGTCATCGGCGATCCGTTCCCGTACGGGATCGAACCCAACCGTCCCATGATCGACAAGCTCATTGCACACTGCGTCAGCCAGCGGATCATCGACCGACCGGTCCCCGTCGAAGACCTGTTCGCGCCCGCGACGCACAGCCTCATCGGCTGAGACGCCGGCGGGGGCGACCGGAGATCAGGACACGGACTCGAGGAACGCGAGCACCCGGGGCGGCACCGACTCCTCGGTCTGCTCGTCGACGGGGACGTCCCAGTAGACGGCCTCCGGCAGGCATTCCTCGAGGTACCGAGCGGCCGAGGTGGCGTGGGAGGCATCCTGGCCGGGGACGATGAGCGCCGGGATGTCGAGGCCGAGCAGATCCTCCGGCTCGGCGCCGGGGGCGCTGTCGCGATCGAACAGGGTGCGGGCCATGCCGGCAACGCTCAGCCGGTAGCGGTCTGCGTCGAGCGCGCCATACGCGTCTGCGAACGCGCCGTCGCGACGTATCACCGACGCCCACGGTCCCACCCTGGGGTCCCGAGCGAACGGCTCGTCGTGGCTGCGGGCCAGCGAGACGACGCCGTCCAGGCCGTGCTCCTGGACGAAGCCGAGATGCTGGGCAAAGCGGGCCTGGCCCCGGATCCGGTACCGGGCGCCGCCCACGGGGAAATAGAGGACCATGCTCTGGACGATCTCGGGATGGGTGACCGCGAACGCGGTCACCGGCGGGCAGCCCATGCACCCCCCGATGAGATGAGCACGGTCGACACCCAGGTGATCGAGCAGTCCCTTTGCCTGGGCGACGTAGTGACCCCAGGTGATGCGCTCGACCCTCCCTCCCGACTGCCCGCTCTCACGACGGTCGAAGACGATGCACGAGAAACGGCCCGGCAGATGGTCCATCAGCTTGACCTGGCTGTAGATACCGAGCGTCGTCCACTTCTCCACCGTGGCATCGAAGCCGCCGGGCGCAAACATGAGGAGCGGGGGGCCGGAGCCGATGACCTCGTAGTGGGTCTCGATGCCGTCTGTGATCGCGGTGGGCATGGTGTGGCGTCCTTCCTCGTGACCCGGCTCGGCCTACGTGCCGGCCGTGGCCGGTGGCGAGCCCTTGATCTGCCGTCCGGCCCTGACGTCGTCGGCGTAGGCGGAGATGGCGTCCAGGGTGATGCGCGCTACGTCGGCGTACGAAGGGGTATCGGAATCCAGCGTCGCCGCGGCATAGCCGATCGCCGCGTGCGCCATTCGCATCCTGCCGTCGAGCCACGGGCCTCCGCCGAAGCCGCCGACCACGGGGATGGAGACGGCGGCCGTCACCTCCGGACCGACGACCGGACCCGAGTTCGTGAAGTCGAGCAGCGAGGCGCCCGCCGCCTCCAGGGAACGAGCCTGGGCGACGAGCTCGTCACGCATCTCCGCCGGCACCTCGGCGCCGCCTCCTGCCATCGCGCCGTAGTCGGCCCCGTAGCGGAGCGCCGTCTGCGGAGTGATCCCGAACTGGGCGAAGACCGGGATCCCCGCCCTTGCGACCGCAGACACCGCCTCGGGGAAGTCGGCCGCCCCATCCAGCTTCACCATGTCGGCACCGGCATCCTTGACGAGCCGGATGGCGGCGCGCACCGCGCTCTGTGTGCCCTCCTGCAGCGGACCGAAGGGGAAGTCACAGCTGACGAGCGCCCTCGTCACCCCTCTGCGTACTGCCCGGCAGACGATGACCATCTGGTCCATCGTCACCTCGAACGGGTCGGAGTGTCCCCACAGGTTCACTCCCACCGAATCTCCCACGGACACGATGTCGACACCGGCGCGGTCGACGACCTGGGCGATCTGATGATCCCAGGCGACGACGCCGACGATCTTCTTGCCCTCGCGCTTGAGTCGGTGGAGATCGGGGACCGTGACCTTGCCATCCATGTGCCGCTGTCGCCTCTCAGTAGAACTCGTCGAAATGCACGCGCTCCGGAGATACACCGGCCTCGTGGAGCATGGCCTGCACCGCCTGGGACATGGCGGAGGGCCCGGCGAAATAGATCTCCATCTCGAGGAGACGGGGCCCCAGGGTTCCGGCGACGACATCGTGGATGTAGCCGGTGGGACCTGACCAGCCGTCCGCGTCTTCGCTGACGGCCGGAACGTAGTGGATCCGCTCTCCGTAGCCGGGGAGCGCGGCGAGCATGTCCTCGCCGCAGATGTCGCGCGGGCTCCTGCCTCCGTAGAAGAACAGGATCTCGCGGTCGGCGAACACCGGCCCCGCGGCCGCGGCCCGGGCGATCGAGATCATCGGGGAGAGACCGGATCCCCCGGCGACGAGAAGGAGGTCGCGCCCGCCGTCCTCCCGCAGGTACGCCAGCCCGTACGGCCCATCGATCGGCACGTCGTCACCCGGGGCCAGCGCGTCGAACAGCACACCGGTGGCGGCGCCGTCGGGTACGCGCTTGATCTGGAAACACCACGTGCCGCTCCCGGGCAGGTTGCACATCGAGTAGGCCCGGGCTCCGTCGACTCCGGGCGGTGCAAGCAGCGCGTACTGGCCCGGTACGAAGTCGTCGGGACCCTCGAGCGCGAAGCAGAACTCCGAGATGTCGTGCGTGATCTCGACGATGTCGATGAGGCGACCGCGCATCTGGACCGGCCGGTGCGTCGACGCCACCTCGGAATCGAGGCGCACCTTGATCCGGCAGTCCTCGAGCGGAACCGCCTGGCACCCGAGCCGGCGACCCCGCTGCCGGTCCCGCTCGCTCCAGGCGGGGGCATCGGCCCTCCGGTGCTCGACGGCTCCGGTCTCCAGCGTGAAGCGGCAGTTCCCGCACGAGCCGACGTTGCAGGCGTACGGGAATCCCAGCCCGGCCCGCAGCGCGGCGCGCAGGATGGTGTCGTCGTGATCGCACCCGAACGTGGTGCCGTCTTCGAGCACGATGGTCGGCATGATTCCCCTCGCGGTGGGCCCGGGACCCGAGCCTAGATTTCGACCATCACCCTGTCGCCCTCGACGACGACGGGGTAGGTCTTGATCGGGATCATGCACGGCGGCGCCGTCACGTCTCCGGTGCGGACATCGAAGCAACCCTGATGGAAGTCGCACTCGATCTCGAACCCGATGAGCTCGCCTTCGGACAGTGACCCGGGGCCGTGCGTGCAGTGGTCGTCGGTCGCATAGATGGAGCCGTCGACGTTGTACAGCGCCAGGGTCAGCTCACCCGTCTCGACCCGCAACGTCCCGCCCACGCCGACGTCGGCGGTCCCGCACACGTCGATGCGCCTCGGCTCGGTCACGCCGCTCCTCCATGGTCCATTGGTCTGATAGATGTACCGTTTGTCGCGCCTAAGCTAGCCGCGGTCCTGCGCGAGCCCCGCCAGGCGCGCCGACGGCCTGATGAGCGCCCGGAGGAGAGGGAAGAGGCGATGNNCGATGCTGCGGAAAGAGGTCAACGAACTTCTCACCCAGACCGGTCCCGGAACGCCGATGGGCGAGCTGTTTCGGCAGTACTGGATCCCGGCGATGCTCGCCGAGGAGCTGCCGGAGGACGATGCGCCGCCGGTGCGGGTCAAGCTCCTGTCGGAGCGTCTCATCGCCATCCGGGACAGCGAAGGCCGCTACGGGCTCATCGACGAGTTCTGCGCCCACCGCGGCGTCTCGCTGTGGTTCGGCCGCAACGAGCAATCCGGCCTGCGGTGCCCGTACCACGGCTGGAAATACGACTACACCGGGCAGTGCATCGAGGTGCCATCCGAGCCCGAGGAGAGCGGGTTCTGCGCCAAGATCCGGCTGACCGGCTATCCGCTGGTCAAGATCGGCGACGTGCTCTGGACCCACATGGGCGACCNNCCTCCCCGAGTGGGAGTTCGCGCTCGTTCCCGCCGACCAGACCTTCACCTCGAAGCGGTGGCAGGAGTCGAACTGGCTGCAGGCGTTCGAGGGCGGCATCGACTCGAGCCACGTCTCGTGGCTCCATTCCGACGGCCTCAAGAACGATCCGCTCTTCAAGGGCGCCGCCGGCAACAAGTACAACCAGGCGGACAAGAGACCGTTCTTCGAGGTCGTCCAGGCGGAGGGGGGACTGTTCATCGGGGCGCGTCGCGACGCCGAGGACGACCAGTACTACTGGCGCATCACGCCGTGGGTGATGCCGAGCTTCACGATGGTGCCGCCCCGGGGTGACCACCCGGTGCACGGCCATTTCTGGATCCCGATCGACGACGAGAACTGCTGGGCGTACAGCTACGACTATCACCCGGTTCGCGCCCTGACCGCCGATGAGCGGCAGGCGATGAAGGACGGCCACGGCGTCCACTGCGAGTACGTCCCCGGCACCTACCGGCCGCTGCGGAACAAGGACAACGACTACATGATGGATCGGGCCGCGCAGAAGCGTGGCGACACGTTCTCGGGGGTCAAGGGGATCGCCATGCAGGACGCGTCGCTTCAGGAGAGCATGGGGCCCATCGTCGATCGGACGAAGGAGAACCTCGTCTCGACCGACAACGGCATCATCATGGCGCGCCAACGGCTGCGGAAGGCGGTGATCGCGCTGCGGGACGACGGAGTCACCCCGCCGGGGGTGGACCCCGCACACCACAAGGTCAGGTCGGCCTCGCTCCTACTGCCGAGAGAGGACGCCTTCATCGACAAGTGCGGCGACGCGCTCACGGTCATGCCCGGCGTCAGACAGACGTCGGTCTGAGCCGTGCAGCGTCGCCCCACGCTCCTCGACAGCTGCGCCCGGGCTGCCACCGCCGCCGAGGCTCGATTCCGGGTCGCGTATCCCAACTCGCTGCAGCGGGCATCGCTGGTGATCGCCCTCGACGCCGGGGCCGAGACCGTGACTCGCGCCGTCGCCGAGGGGGACTGGGCGGGGGCACGGTTCCTCACCTACGTGGAGCGAGTGTCCCCCGTGGGGCCGGGGCCATCCGACGCGATCGTGCGCGGCCAGGGCGGCTCGGAGGCGCTCCTCGAGGACGAGCTCGACGGCGCGGACGTCGTGGTGATGATCGCGACCTCGGCCAGCAGCGCGGAAGCCGCCTCGATCATCGGCACGGCGTGCTTCGCTCGCGGGATCATGACGGCGGGCTGTGTCCTCGTCGCGCCCGACACGGAAGACAACGGGGTCGTCACTGCCCTCAGACCATATGCCTCGGTGCTGGTCGTGGCCGCGGACGACGATTACGTCGCGGAGATGCTCACCGCCCTGCGGGCCTGAACGAGGGCGATTGCGCACGTATCACGGCGCAAGCCGCGGGACCACCATGGGCCGGGACCGGGGACGACAGGGCGGATCGCTCCGCGGGCTACACGGTGAGGATGGCGGCGCTGGCGTTGCCGAGCTGCCCGTACGTCTGGGACATGCCGACCCGAGCGCCCTCGACCTGGCGGGCGCCGGCGGCGCCGCGCAGCTGCGTCACGAGCTCGTAGATCTGGAGCAGGCCCTGCGCCGAAACGGCTTCACCGAAGCTCGAGGCGCCGCCGCTGGGACAGACGGGCAACCTGGCCCCGATGAGGGTCTCGCCCTTCTCCAGCATGTGGTCGGCCTCGCCCGGCTCGCACAGCCCCATCGTCTCGATGTACTGCAGGTAGTGCCAGGAGCTGTTGTCGGGAACTTCGACGAAATCGAGGTCCTCCGGACCGATGCCGGCCATCTCGTACGCCCGCCGCGCCGACGTGTGGCTGTCGCTGAGCAGCGGCACGTCCTCGCCGACCGAGGCGCACAAGGTGCCGAGCTTGAGGGTGGGGTCGCCGTGGAGCGCGCTGGCAAGGGCCACCGCCGCCACCCGGATCGGCGTCGACGTGTAGCGGCGGGCCACGTCCATGCTGCACACGATGGCGGCGGCGGCGCCGTCGCGGGTGGCGCAGATCTCGTAGAGCCGGAGCGGGTCGGCGACGAGGGGCGAGGCGAGGACCTCCTCCTCCGTGAAGACCTTGCGGTACAGCGCCCTCGGGTTGAGGGATCCATGCTTGGACGCCGCCACCTTCGCCAGGGCGAGGTGCCGCTCGGTGGTGCCGTGGAGCTCCATCCGCTTGCGGGCCTCCATCGCCCAATAGCCGGGGTTGGTGACGCCGACCATCTTGAAGCGGAGGAAGTCGGTGTCGGTGGGGTCGGGTTTGCCGATGGGCCCGAAGAAGCCCTCCGGAGAGACGTCGAAGCCGACGGCGAGGCACATGTCCTCTTCACCCGACGCCACGACCTGGCAGGCGGAACGGAACACCGAAGTCGCCGTGGCCGACATGTTGAAGACATTGGTGAACGGGATCCCGGTCTCGCCGAGGCGGGCGGCGAGCGAGGTCCCTTGCCGAGAGGCCCGTCGTGCTCCCCCAGGCGTAGAGACCGGCGACCGCGGCGGGGATGTCGCTCCATTTCAGCCCGGCGTCCGCGAGGGCCTCCCGGACCGCATGCACACCGAGGTCGACGAACGTCTTGTCGGGGAACCTCCCCCACGGGTGCATCCCGATCCCGATGACGGCAACGTCCCTCATGCCGGCTCGAACCACCATGTCAGGGCCTCGCCGCCGTCATCGTCGACGAAGAGCGTGTCGATGACGACGCGCACCGGCATCCCGACGGCGAGCGCATCGTGGTCGACGTCCTTGAGCTGGCCGGGGATCTGGATGCCTTCGGGAAGGGCCACGGTGCCGACGGCCATCGGCACGAACGGGTCGGGGGAGACGAACGGCGGCGGCGGCGGGTACCGCTGGATCGTGTAGGCGATGAGCGTGCCTTCGGTGCCCAGCAGGACCTCTTCGACCCCGGCGGCATCACAGTCCGGGGCATGGCGCTCGGCGAAGCTCGGGAAACAGTACGTCGCGCAGGACCCGCACCGCCCCCCGATGAGGCGGGCTTCGTCGCTCGGCCACGTGAAAAGGCCCTCGACCGCCGGGTATCGGTTGGTCGTGACGTCCGCTCCCTTGGCTCGCGCCAGACTCTACGCCGCAGGCCGACCGGCGCGTCGACCCCTCCAGCTCAGGTTCCACGAGTAGCCTCGCTCCACCGCGACGAGGACGCACCGTGCCCACCGCCCGAATCGACGACATCGACATCCATTACCTCATCGAGGGCGAAGGCGACCCAGTGATGCTCATCACCGGTCTCGGCGGCGCCGGGCGGTCGTGGGGTGACCAGATCGGGCGGTTTGCCGACGGCTACCTCACCGTGGTGCCGGACCATCGCGGCGCCGGCGCCTCGAGCCACCCCGAAGACGGCTACACGATCGCCCGTCTCGCCGCCGACATGGCCGGGTTGCTGCGCAGCCTCGGCACTGGGCCCGCCCACCTCGTCGGCTCGTCGACCGGCGGCGCCATCGCCCAGGTCATGGCGCTCGACCATGCCGACGTCGTTCGGTCGATCTCCCTGGTGTCGTCGTGGGCGAGGCCAGACGACTGGTTTCGTCACCAGTTCGCCGTCCGCAAGGCAACGCTCGAGCGCGGCGGGATCGCTGCGTATGCCGAGCTCTCCGCGCTGTTCCTCTACTCGCCGGCACACGTGCGAAACCGCTACCCGGCGGTCCGTGCCTGGGTCGACAACGTCGTGGACGGCACCCGCGATCCGGCAGTCCTGGCGAAGCGCATCGACATGATCCTCGACTTCGACGAGGCGGCGAGGCTGCCGCAGATCGACGTTCCCGCCCTCGTCGTCGTCGGATCCGGCGATGTCTGCACCCCGCCGTACTGCTCGGAGGAACTGGCCTCGCTGATTCCCGGGGCGCGCCTCGAGGTGCTCGACGGCGGCCACCTCGTCGCCGCCGAGCGCCCCGATCAGTTCCACCACGTCGTCCGCGCCTTCATCGAGGCGAGCTGACGACCGTCGTCGAGCTCGCCAGGGCCTCATAGGATGAAGCCCCCGGCGCGTGAGGAGCGAGAGACGACCATGGAGCCCGGCCAGGCATCGGAGGAGCAGGCTCGACTTCGAGAAGCGGCCGCGCGACTCCACAACCGCTTCGGCGCCGACCTCGAGCCCGCCATGATCGATCGCATCATCGGCGAGTCGGTGGAGGCGACGCGACGCAGGTACGCTCCCACAACGCCGGTGCCGGCGTTCGCCGAGCGCGTCGCCGCCGACCGGCTCCGCGCCCTCGTCAGGCTGGGAGCCGGCGAGGATGATGCGACCCCCGGCGTTCTGTTCCTGTGCGTCCACAACGCCGGACGTTCCCAGATGGCGGCGGGATGGATGCGACACCTCGGTGGGGACCGGGTGGCAGTGTTCTCGGGAGGCTCCGAGCCGGGACCAGCCGTCAACGAGGCTGCCGTCGCCGCGATGGGCGAGCGGGGCATCGACATCGCCGACGAGGTCCCCCAGCCGTGGAGCGACGAGATCCTCGAGACCGTCGACGTCGTCGTGACGATGGGCTGCGGGGACGCCTGCCCGGTCCTGGCCGGCAAGCGATACGTCGACTGGGTCGTCGAGGACCCGGCGGGCAGGCCCCTGGACGCAGTTCGACCGATCCGCGACGACATCGAACGTCGGGTCCACGCGCTCCTCGAGGAGCTGGGGGTTCCGATCGAGAAGTGACGCCGCCGGCGGTCGGACGCCGCAGCCGCATCCCCTTGGATTGCGTGGGTTTTCGCGCCTCCACCGTGCCGCGGGCCATGGGCCCCGCGCCGAACAGGGCACGCAGATGACCGGGCGGTTTTGGGCCATTCGCCTCTTGTGCGCCGGGACCTCGGGTGAAACCGTGGTCCGCAGGAAGGAGGCACCGATGCAGGAGACCTTCGCCGCACTTCCCGATGCGGTGCGCCGCTTCCGACCGAAGTGCCCCGGCTGCACCCCGGCGCGGGTGACTCGGCCCGACGCCCGACCGTGCAGCTTCTACGACTGCTCCGGATTGCCGAAGGAGCTCGAGGTCACGTGCGACCTCTGCATGTACGACTTCGCAACCGACGACGGCCAGATCAAGTGCGACCACGACACCTGTGAGGCGGCCGTCCGCCTGAAGCAGAACGTCGAGACCTACAAGGCCTGGGTCCGCCTCCTCGAGGCGGAGTTGGCGGTTTCGCCGGTAGAAACCGGCACCTGAGCCGGCGCCGCGGCGGCCGGAGAAGCTCCGGGTCGCACCCGCCGGCCGTTTCTTGACGCGCCCGTGTGGCTCGTCGCCGCTCAGTCACCCGACAGGAAGACGGCTGCCCTTTCGGCGGCGAACACCGGGTCGTCGAGCCACGGCAGGTGCCCGGCGCCAGGCATCATCACCAGGTCCGCTGCAGGCATGAGCCCGACGATGCGTCTCGCGTTGTCCTCACCCCCGAAGGCGTCATCCTCACCCCAGAGGAACGACGTCGGCGTCGTGACGGAGGCGAGAAGCTCTTCACCGAGCGTCAACGTGTCGAGGTTCGGGAGCACCTCGGCGCCGATCATCTCGCCGTCGTGGCGCATCGTGTCGGTGTACTTCCCGAGGGCGAGATACCAGTCGAAGAAGACTTCGGGGATCCTCCCGGCGTCGAGGCTCGCCCCGTGGCCGATCTGGCGCATGATGTTGCGGTTGACTCGTCGGTTGGGAGGTAGCACGTTGATGACCCTGCGGGCGAAGCCCGACTTCAGCACCTTCATGAAGGGTGGGAAGGTCTGACCCGGTACGGCCGCCGGCGCCGCCATCTGCACCATGCGAATGATGCGATCGGGTTGAGCCGCCGCCGACCGCAACGCGACGTGGCCGCCGAACGACGACGCGACGACGTGGGCCTGCTCGATGGCGAGTCCGTCGAGGACGTCGGCGACGAATCGCGCCCCGAAACCCGGCAAGTTCTTCGCGGTGACGGGGTACGGCTCGCTCAGGCCGGTGCCCGGGCGATCGACGAGGTGGCACTCGAACCCATCGAGGTGCTCGAGCATCGGAGCCCACGTCGACCCGGAGTTGGGGCCGCCGTGGATGAAGAGGGCCGGCTCACCCGTCCCCGTCGTTTGGATCCGCACCCGGGTCCCGGTGCCGGCGAGCGCCACGAAGCGCTCCGACGGCGTCCGCCCGACCGAACGCCACAGCGCCTCCTCTGCGGTCCGGTACCGCTTCTCGTTCATGCCCCGTCCTCCTTGGGTCACACCTGCTTGATTCAATATAGTTTACTATATTCAATAGAATACGATCATGCCAACTGAACGTCCCTATCGCTCGGCGTTGCGCGAGGAACAGGCTCGCCAGACGCGGCTCCGGATCCGCAAGGCGGCACGGGAGCTCTTCGGGACGAAGGGCTTTGCTGCGACGACGATCTCCGAGATCGCCGCTGCGGCCGGCGTCTCCCCCGCCACTCTGTATGCCGCGTTCGACTCCAAGGCGGGCATCGTCACGGCGATGCTCGAAGACCTCGAGGAGGGCATCGACCTCGGCCGACGGCTCGGCGAGATGTTCGACGAGACCGACCCACGCGCCCAGATCCGTAGGTACGTCGCGGCACACTGCGACCTCTTTGCCGGCGGCCGGGACATCCTTCGTGCCGCGATGCGGGCGATCGAGGCGCCGGAGGTCGCCGCACTGAGCGAGCAGGGCGACGCTCACCGCCGCGAGGTCATCGATGCCCTCGTCCGAGGATGGGACGAGGCCGGCGCACTCCGTCCCGGGCTCAGCCCTCATGCCGCCGCCGACCGACTCTGGCTCCTCACCACGGTGGAGGGGTTCCTCAACGCCGTCGATCGCCTCGGCTGGACACCGAACGAGTACGAAGCCTGGCTCGGGGACCTCGCCGAGGCCGAGCTCCTCGGCCCGGGTGGCTGACGGGCGGACGATGGATGCCTCGAGCAGATTCGCTCGGGCGAGGTGGCGATAGGATCCGAGCGATCTCGAGTAGGAGCGAGCGATGGGCGTCTGGGCGGTCATCGGGGCCGGAAACGGTGGGAAGACGTCGGCCGCCGACCTTGCCCTCCAGGGTCGCCGCGTGCGCCTCTTCGAGTTCGGCGAGTTCGCCGCCAACCTCGATGCGCTGCGCGACGACAGGATGCTGCGAAGCCGAGGTGCGGTTTCGGGTGAGGCAACGCTCGATCTCGTCACGACGGACCTAGCCGAGGCCGTTGCCGGCGCCGACTGGATCATGGTCGCCACCCAGGCGCTGACGCACGAGCGGGCCGCCCGCGAGCTCGCTCCCCTCGTTCTCCCCGACCAGCCGATCGTCCTCAACCCGGGCTCGACCGGCGGCACCCTCCGGCTCGCCCGCGTGTTCCGCGAGGCCGGGATGACGACGATGCCGGTGCTCGTCGAGTTCGGCACCCTGGCGTACGGCTGCCGCGCCAGCGGCGCCGACGTCGAATGCGCCGTCAAGGCGGGCCGGGTCCTCTACGGGACGCTGCCGGCGGCGGCGATCGAAACGGTGGCGGACGAGCTGGAGTCGCTCTACCCCGGCCTCGTCAGAGCCGCCTCCGTGCTCGAGGCGGGGCTCAGCAACGCCAACCCCGTCATCCACCCGCCTATCACCCTCCTCAACGGCGCACCATTCGAGACGCGAGGCCATGAGCTGTTCTTCTACGGCGACGGTGTCTCCCCGGCGGTGGCCGCCCTCATCGAGAAGCTCGACACCGAGCGGATGGCGCTGCTCGACGCCCTCGGGTACCCGGCGCTGCCCGACCCCGCCAACTCGGTGGCCCAGGGCTACGCCACGAGCGACGACTACTACGAGTGCTACGCGAAGGGCCCGGGCTTTGCGAAGTTCCGGGCGCCGGACACGTTGGACAACCGGTACGTCCACGAGGACATGGGACTGGGCCTGGTCCTCTACTGCAAGCTCGGTGAGGTCCTCGGCGTGGCGACCCCGACCGCGGACGCGTTCGTCCGAATGGGTAGCGCACTGTCGGGCATCGACTACTTCGAGGAGAACGGCGACGTGCTGGCGAAGCTCGGCATCGACGGCCTCGAACGCGGCGGCCTCACCCGGTATCTCGAGACGGGCCGGCTACCGGCCTGAGCCGCACGCTCGACTCCTCGCGGAGCGGCATCATCCGATCGTCCGCGCAACGCCGACGGCGTACTTGGAGTTGCGGGCCACCCGGAACTGAAACCACCCGCAGACCCGATCGGCATCCTGGTCTTCTGCGACGTCGTACTTGACCTCGACGAGCACGGTGCCGTGATCGGTGTGCCGGCGGCGCCAGCGGGTCCGCAAGCGATCCACTCCATAGGACGTCACCTCGGAGTCGATCGTCAACCGGAAGCGGCGGTCGGCACTCTCGTAGTACTCCCGGCGGTAGTGGTTGGCGACGACGGCCTCGTCGCCGGGGATACCGCGCGGCCCGTGTCTCGCCACGAGGCCGGCGATCGCCCGTCCGGTGAGCCGCTCGTCGACGACGAAGCCGGGCAGCGGGAAACGCTCCTTGCTGCCGACGGCGCCGTGCTTCAGTTTGAGCTCGAGCACCGGATCCGTCGTCTCGCCGAAGAACGGCCCGTACCAGCGGATGCGCAGCTTCCACCGGTTGGGGATGCCCTCCTGGTTGCCCCGGAATGCGGCCAAGTTCGGCGTGTCGAAGTAGATGTTGTTGATCCACCGTGGCGGATAGGTTGCGACGAACCGGGCCGGATGGCGTCGCACCAGGTGACGCACTGCAGCCGCATCGGGCATAGGAGCGATGAGCTTGCGTTCGTAGCGCATGGCGGTCACCACAAGCCCTGGTCGTCGAGGAACGTGATCGCCACCTCGGGCGAGAGTCGGCGCAGGGAGGTCCGTGCCGCGTCGAGGTCGTCGGGATCGCGGAACTCGACCAGGTAGGCGGCCTCCGTCGCGGTGGCCGTCTCGTCGTAGCGGGTGAGCCGGAGCCGGGCACAATGAGGTTGCAGCGCTGCGGTCACCGCCGGAAGCTCCACCCGGCCAGGATTCGTGCTGGCCACGGTGAGGTGGAGGTTGGCGTCGGACTCCTTGCGGCTCCGGAAGGCGTGGAGGATCCCGACCAACGCGATGGCGGCGGCCATGGCAAGGACGGTGATGAGCCGCTGGTTGTCGCCGAGACCGATCCCGATGCCGATCGCCAGGAACATGTACGCCAACTCCTCGGGATCCTTGATCGCCGCCCGGAAACGGACGATCGACAGGGCGCCGACGAGGCCCAACGACAGCGCCACCGAGGACCGGACGACGAGGATGATGAACGTCGTGGTGACGGTGACCAGCATGAAGTTGGAGGCAAAGCGGCGCCGGTTCGACAACGACGACCCCCAGTGCACATAGACCCGGCTGAGGATGTAGGACAGGACGCCGGCGAGCACCAGGTTGACGGCGAACTCGCCGACGTCGACGTTGGCCGATTCGATGCGGAAGACGTCATCGAACAGCCCCCGCAAGCCGCCATCGCCCTGAGGGGCAGCGGTGGTGTCCGGCGCCGGTGCCGCGGGTTGCCCCGGGAAGACAGGCTCCGGTTGAGGGCCCGGCTCCGCTCCAGGGGCCACGGTGAACGTCGGCGCGTCTTGATCCCCGGGGGTTCCCGGCACGGCGACGCCGCTGAGCTGGACCTGATCGACGGAGACCGTGACCTCGCCGAGTGCCTGGATCCCGATCGCCCCTGGGCCGAGGGGGTTCGGATCGGTAACGGTCAGCGCCGTCTGGCCGTCGACGTCCACCCGATGCTCGCCCCTGCTGAGGGAGATGGTGAGATCGCTCCACGTATCCGCCGTGAGCCGCGGGGTCGGATCCGCGGCGAGGTCGGCATGCGTCCCACCCTCGGAGCGCGCCATCACCAACCATCCCTCGGCGGTGACGATCAGCGAGTAGCCGCCGGATTCGGAAGCAGCGTACGTGAACAGGATCTCGCCGGTGCCCGTGTAGCTGATCCGCCAGGTCGCGGTCAGCTCGTTGGACTCGGCGGGGTAGAACGCGGCTGCACCCTCGCCGAGGACCATGACGCCTTCCTCCACCGTCGCCTGGGGCGCAATGTCCCAGCCGGGTACCGGCAAACCGTCGAAGGTCTGGGTCGTCGTGGACGCATCGCCTGAGTCCGGGGCTTGGTCGGGTTCCCCGACCTCGCTGGGATCGGCGTCTCGGGGAGCCCCCTGATCCTCGCCGGCCTCGGTGGCCGTTGTCGTGGCAGGGGGCTCGGTGGTTTCGGTCTGGGCGGCGGCCGGCAGGGCCACGACGACGACGAGTACGAGCGCCGACAGGAGAGATCGGATCATGAGCTGCCTGCTTTCAGCTGTTGTGCGACGAAACGGGCGCGTTCGGTGGTGAGGGAAACAAGGGCATCGAGGCCGAGGTGGAATTCGTCGGGTGAGAACATCGCCGTCGGTCCGAAGAACATCTTGTCGCCTCCGGCCTTGGCGATGTACGGGGCCAGCAAGGAGCGATAGGTCTCGACGAGGCCTGAGAAGTCGTCGTCGTTGAACCAATGCCGCAAGAGGAGATCCAGGTAGGCCTCATAGGTGACCCGGTAGCGGGGCACCTCGAACACCTTGACGAACAAGGGCGCGTAGTCGAGCGGTCCCAGCGATCTCCCGTCGCCGTAGATGGGGAAGTCGACGCGTGACCCGGGGAACTGGCCCCACGAGCTGTTCTCGTCCCATGCGACGAACTCGAAGAGGTCGGTCCCCGGGTTGTGATAGATGTAGAAGTTGTTGCCGGTGTACGGGTACGTGTCGAAGTTGAGGTGGAGAAAGGTCGCAGCCAGGTAGCGCAGGTACGAGTCGACGTCGAGCACCTCCTCGACGGCCGTGGCGAAGCCGTCCGCCGTTGCGTACTGCGTCCCGTCGATCACCCTCGTCAGCTCGATGATGTCGGAGTAGTCGACGTCGGTCTCGGCGGGTTTCGCCCCGTAGGCCAGCCGGCCTCGCGGCATCGGGTAGTCGGCGATGTCCTCGCCGTAATAGGCGAGGTCGGCGGCACCCTGTTCGAACCACGCGTACGCCTTGTACAGGTTGCCGTGGTTGTTGGCTCCTCCGAACCTGTTGGCCAGGTACGTCCGGTCGGGACGCTCCACCATCGTGTAGACGCCCCAATAGCCCGCCGGAGCGTCGTCGTCGACCACGTCGATCCACACCTCGACGAACCGGGTGAACGCGGAGTTCGCCCCGGCAAAGCGAAGCATGTCGTATCCCAGCTTCTCCCGCAGCATCGAAGGGTCGGCGAAGTTGTTGTGGAGCAGGATCATCGCCAGGTTCTGATACGTCTGGCGCTCGACGAAGGCGTTGATGTCGAGCTTCCAGGACTTCTTGACTCCGGAATCGCTGAGCGAGGCGTTTCCCTTCATCGACACGCCGACCGCGTCCAGCTGAGTCCCGAAGATGTCTGCGGAGGCCTGCACCTCGGTCTTGGATTGGGGATCGGCCCACATCCGGTCCCACTCGGACTTGGTGAAGGCCAGGTCNNTCGTCCGCGAACACCGTCCAGTAGTCGGTACGGCTCGAGGCTGGGTGGCGCACCGAGACGGTCGTCGTGGCGACGGCGCGGGTGCCACGGTCGCTCGTGACCCGCAGCGAAACGGGGTACTCCCCGGGTTTGGAGTACGTGGTCTCCGTATAGCCGCTCGCCGACGTGGCGTCGGTCTCGAAGGAGCCGTTGCCGTCGAGGTCCCACTCGTATCGACTCAGTGTGCCGTCGGGGTCGGCGCTGCCGTACGGCGAGAAGTAGACCGTCAGCGGTGCCCAGCCCTGGTTGGGCATGGAGTGGGCGAACACGTCGATGTTGGGGTCGATCCCCGCCGCGGCGCTCCCGCCCCAGGCGAGCGAGGCGATCAGGAGAACGACTGCGATGCCCAGGAAGCCGAAGATGAGCGAGCGTTCGACGACGCGCTCCAATGCCTCCCCCTCCAGACTCCCGACACGTATCGCGCCGGCGAACACCCGGCGACCAGGGCATTTAGACCCGACTTGGGGAATCCCGGGGCTCGGGCCGCGACCGGCAGGCCCCGGGCGTGGCTCACCCCTGCTGACACCACTGCGAGCCGCGCCTCGGCAAGAACCCGACGAGAATCAGACATCATGTCGCGACACGACAGGAAGCGGGCCACGATGGCCGCCAACCTCCACGCCCAGACCGGGCGCAGCGTCGACGGCTGGGTCCAGATCGTCAATGACAAGCGCCTCGACGGCTTCAGCGACATCGTCGCGTGGCTCAAGGACCGGCATGGGCTCGGTCATTTCCAGGCCCGTCTGGTCGCCGAAGCGCACCGCGACCAATAGGCGGCGCTGCTCCAACGAGCAGACGTGCGAGTACGAGCTCGTTTGGCATCGAGTCCGTGAGAGGACCGGCTCGATGGAGGACCACCCGTGGGCGGCGCTCTGGCCGGTCACGCTTCGGCGTTCAGCGCCCCAGGGAGTGGGGGTAGTCAACAAAGAAACCCCTTGCAGTGCAAGGGGTTTCGTTCGTAGCGGGGGTAGGATTTGAACCTACG
>JABAOE010002610.1_pt1 | contig 17730 bp, 18 predicted proteins | sample 7062141 | NCBI WGS metagenome assembly JABAOE01 (sample SAMN14538627, study PRJNA623070) | marine sediment metagenome | biome: marine biome [ENVO:00000428]; feature: marine pelagic biome [ENVO:01000023]; material: deep marine sediment [ENVO:00002113] | place: India: Gulf of Khambhat ... | reverse complement strand
GTTTGAACTAAACAAACATTCTCATTTTTTGCTAACTGAAATTTTTGAAGAAGTTAATACTTTGTTTTTATGGCTGATTGGAATAGTGAATTCAAAACTTGCTCCTCCTTCAATATTGTTTTGAGCAGAAATTTTTCCATTATGTGCCTCAATAATTCCTTTACTCAAAAATAATCCTAATCCGGTTCCTGACTGACCATTTTTAACTCTCTTTGTTACAAACTTTCCAAAAATATTTGGTAAAACCTCTTCAGGAATTCCTAATCCAGTATCAGATATTTTTACCAGAATTTTATTTTCATCATGATATACATGAGTGTCTATACTAATTACTCCTTTAGGAGTAAATTTAATTGCGTTATTTAGAAGATTTCGTAAAACTTGTCCGATTCTTAATTTATCAACTTCAATTTCTATATTCTCATCAAAATTTTCTCTAATTATAATTGGTTTTTGGAGATTTATTTTTTGAGATTTTGTCACATCCAAAATAAGATCATTTATCTTTATTTTTTCTAAATTCAATTCTAACGCATCTCTTTCAATTCTACTTACATCTAAAACAACATTTGCCAAATCTTGTAACTTACTTGTAAGTTGTAAAACTCCATCCCAAGCTTCTTTTTGATCAATATCTCCAGCTTTTGCTAACTCTGCAAAACCCAAAATTGGCTGTATAGGGCTTTTTAATTCATGTGAAGCTATTCCAATAAACTCATCTTTCATTTTATCAATCTCCTTTAATTTCTCATTTGCATTTTTTAATTCAGTTGTCTTTGCCTCAACTTCTTTTTTCAAATCATTATTGATTTGACTAATAAAAAATCCAAGAGTAGCTGCAATCGCTCCTACTATGGTCATGATAATTATCTGCCCTGTAAGTGTATCTTGTTCGTTGATTCCTATTTGATTTGTAGATTCATCTGCAAGAGTAGATAGAGTACTTAGCGTAGAATCTAATTCAATTTCTAAATCATTTTCAATATTAGTAATTTGTTCTAATAACAAACTATCAGAACTTCCATCAGATGTTTCTTGAAATAGCTTCATGACGAGTATCTCATACTGTTCATGACTCGCATCAATTTTTGCTATTTTTTCTAACAAATTTATCATATCATTATTTGCTTCTTCAGATGATGCCATATCAATTCCAACATTAACAATTTTTTTACTTCTCTCAATACCCGAATCAATTATTCCTCCACTTGCCCAGAATTTTTCTTTAGCTTCTTCAACTTCTATTGAATTAAGACTCTCAGAATATTGAAGGATTTTTTCTAAATTAGACTCTTGATTTAATTTTTGAAATTTAACATTAGAAATTATTTCATATAGTGGATTGTATTCTTCTGAAATTTCAATTATTTCATTACTGACTTTAGACATTTGATAAACACCAAACATAATTGTAATTCCTAGAAGTAAAATGATTATTCCAACTGATCCTCCAATTTTAAAACTAGTTTTTGTATTTTCTAGCATACAAAAATAATTAGAAAATATCTAGTATCTGTAAATGTTTGATCAAAATGAACAGACGAGGATGCTTTAAAAAATTTCTAGTTTTCAGCTAGATATTTATCAACATCAATAGCTGCCATACAACCCATTCCTGCGGCTGTTATTGCTTGCCTATATCTATGATCATGCACATCCCCTGCGGCAAAAACACCTTCAATATTGGTTTTTGTATTTTCTTTTACTACAATGTATCCTTGATCATCTAATTCTATTTTGTCGACAAACAGTTTGGTGTTTGGTTCATGTCCAATTGCTACAAAAACTCCTCCTACATCAAGTGAAGTCTTTTCGTCAGTTTTTGTATCTTTTAATACAACTTTTTGTACTTTACCGTTTCCAATTATTTCTTCAATTGTTTTGTTCCAATGAAATTTAATTTTCTTATCTGCAAAAGCTCTTTCTTGCATTATTTTACTTGCTCTTAATTCATCTCTTCTATGTACAAGATGAACTGTTGATGCAAATTTTGTAAGAAATGTAGCTTCTTCTACAGCTGAATCTCCTCCTCCTGCAACAACCAATTCTTGATTTCTAAAAAATGGGCCATCACATGTTGCACAATAGGAAACGCCCTTTCCTCCATAAGTCGTCTCTCCTTCTAGTCCAAGCTTTCTTGGATTAGCTCCTGTACAAATAATGATTGCTTTAGCCTCATATTCTTGTGATGCTGTTGCAACTTTAAACGGTCTGTTGCTAAAATCTACTTTAACAACTTCATCATCAATGATTGTTGTGCCCATTCTTTCTGTTTGTTTTCTAAAATTAATCATAAGATCTGGACCCATGATACCATTTTCAAAACCAGGATAGTTTTCTACATCTGTGGTGTTGACTAACTGTCCTCCTGGCAAAATACCTGAAAGAATTAATGTGTCATGACGTGCACGAGATGAATAAATTCCAGCTGTATAACCTGCGGGACCTGCACCTATAATTATCACATCAAATTTTGTCTTTTTTTCATCTGACATAGTATCAAATTTTCAAATCATGAATTTAAATCAAGCACCAATTCTTCTAGAATTTTTTGATGTCTTTGGCAAAGTTTTCCAATTTCAATTTGTGATCGAAGCAAATCTTTCTGCCAATGAGGATTAAACAATCTACAATCTTCGTACTCACAAAAAGCCTCTCCAGTAAGATAGTAAAATAATGCTTGCAGAATATATCCCTCTGTAACCGTAGAAATACGACTATCGTGGTATTCCAAATATGTTCCATGATATTTTTTCTTTAGCGAATCAACGTTTAGGCCCTGAGCCATATTAGAGATTAATTCCATGTAATACTCCCTTGGCTTTGCAGGAGCTTCAATAATTCCTGTTGTAGAAATAATTGAAGGATTTGAACAAATGACAGCTCTTCCATGATAACGATAATCATTATTGTCAAAAGTACAAGTTAATCGATTAGTAAAAACTATGTGAAAATTATCTAAAGTATTTTCATTTTCTGAAATTAAATTTGAAATAATTTTTGAAAACTCAAATCCATCATACATTATTATATTTTTAATTTTTCTTGAATCAAGAAAACTTTGCTTTTCAAATTCAATTTCTTCTAAACTAGGTGAATGTTTTTCAAAAGATTTTCTAGTATTAACTATTCTACATGAAGCAAGTTTTTTTGCTATCTCTAAATCTTTATTTTGGAAAATATTATTTCGAATTTCAACTTCTATCGAAAAAGTATTTTTGATAAACTCTGCAAGATCTTCGATTTTTAATTCTGGAACTGATTCTTCATCATATAGAAAAATTTTAGAAATTTTCAAGAATTATACTTATTTTCAGTAGGTTATCTTCCTAACTCTTTTATTTTTGCTGCAGTAATTTCTGCTGCTTTTTTACCCGAAAACAACATGGAACCAAATGTTGGCCCCATTCTGGCTAGTCCATGAGTTTCTGTAACCGACATTCCTGCAGCTACAAGACCTGGATAAACTTCTCCTGTTTTTTCAACTACGTGTTCTTCTCCTTCATCCACGTACATTGGATTCATTCCCTTCCATTCTACAAGATTTCTATCCACTAATCGTTTTACAGCTACTGAATCATGACCTGAAGCATCAATTACCATTTTGGATTCAAATGCTACTGGATCAACACAAGTAATGTTTCTTGGTAATGCTGATACTGGCATCCAATTAACAACAATTCCTGCAACTCTTCCATTTTTCAAAACTAAATCATCAAATTTTGTTAAATTAAGAAATTTTACGCCAGCATCACAAGCTCCTGCAATTAATTTTGAAACTGCATGTGGACCTGGTGTAAGATACAATCCTTCTCCAGCTTTTTTATATGGGACTCCTAATTCATCCCAAATTTTTTGTGCAGGTTCTCTTACAGTTACTGGATTCATCATATATCCACCTAACCAATAACCTCCGCCAAGGTAATTGTTTTGTTCAATTATCAATACCTTAAAGCCCATTGTTGATAATTCGCGACCGGCTGTTAATCCAGCTGGTCCCGCACCAATAATTATGACATCTGATTCTGCTCTATCAATTAATACTGAATGAAATTCTTCTGCAATTGCTTTTGTAATATCTACCTCTTTTACTTCTGTGAAAATTTTTTTTGGCCTTTCTTCATTAACTGATTCTTGCATGCCATTTTCCCTTAGAAAACCAATTAATAGTTTCCTCAAATTTAGCAAAAATTACTGAAATTCTATTATTATTGAAGAAACTTTTTCATTTTTTGAGTATTAATCTTTTTAGGCATTACTCTAAGATCTCTTTTTTTCTGCTTTAGCAAATCTTTTGCCATGCTTTCTTTTAATTTTTTTATTCTTGATTGTTTGATTTGTTTTTCATAAATTTCTTGCAAACATTTTGTACAAATTTTATCCAATGCACTCATTCCTTCTGGAGGCGTTAATCCCATTTGTACCAATCTTGTCCTAGATGTTTTCAAACTTCCAATCTGAATTTTTCTTCTACAAGAATAGCAAATCTTTTCCACACCTAAATTTTATTTTACTGATAAAAAAACCTGATGAACTCTTTTTGAAAATTAGTATTACCTAATTAAATAAAGTTTGAAAACTATAATGTATCGTGTTTTTTGGCAAGATTTGTTCATAATATAACAAACTTTGGTTAAAATTACTCCTATCAAAAATTTATATCTAAATTCAAGGAACGAACTATGACTATTGACTACAGCTAATCTAAAACAATCTCGCCCTGATTCTAAATTGCCTAGAGTAAATTGGGCAAAAATTGAAGAAGCAGAAAATTTTGCAAACACTGTAAAATTATATCGACAGGGAAAAATTGATGCAGATATTTTTAGACGTTTTCGTTTACAACATGGTGCATATGGGACACGTATGACTGATGATTATGCAATGGTGAGAATTAAAGTCCCTGCAGGCGAAATATATCCAGTACAATTAGAAAAAATTGCTCAACTAAGTGAAACTTTCTCGATTGGAAGTGCTCATGTTTCTACTAGACAAAATATTCAACTCCATTGGGTTATCTTAGAAGATGTATCTGAAATAATGCGAGGATTAAGTGAAGTTGGATTAACTTCTCGTGAAGCATGTGGAAATACTGTTAGAAATGTAATGTGTAGTCCTTTAGCAGGAGTATGTCCTAATGAAGAATTTGATACAACACCTTATGCCATTGCTACTGCAAAGTTTCTATTAAGAAATCCATTAAACCAAAACCTTCCTAGAAAATTCAAATTCAATTTTACTTGCTGTGAAAAACATGGAATGGCAAGAATTGTTGATGTTGGTTTAATTCCTGCAACTAGAGAAATAGATGGAAAGATACAACGTGGGTTTAAGATCTTTTTAGGTGGAGGTCTTGGCAACAAATCATTTGTTGGACACCATCTTGAAGAATTTACTCCAGAAGATGATTTACTCTACACATCAATTGCAGTTCTTAGAATATTTGATAGAATGGGTAACAGGAAAAACATGGCAAGAAATAGAATGAGATATTTAGTTGATGAATTGGGATGGAAAGAATTCCAGAATTTGATTTTAAAAGAAAGAGCAATTGTAAGAGCTACTCAATCTGTAATCGTAAAACTTGATGTTGATGATACTCCAAATGAAATAAAACGACCTATTGCAGTTTCAGGTACTGATGGAAAACCAACTCCAGAAGGTTATTCACGTTGGATGAAAACATCTACCTTTAAACAAAAACAAGATCAACATTATTCTGCTTTTATCAATTTAGAAGCTGGAGACATTACTGCAAATCAACTTTATTCTTTGGCAGAAATATGTAGAGAATTTTCTGCTGAGGGTTTTGCTAGAAACGGATTTAATCAAGAAGTTGTTTTTCGTTGGATTCATGAAAGTGATCTGCCTAGATTATATTCAAAACTCTTAGAAACTGGGCTCGCAAACCCTGGTTCCTTGACAATGGCATCTCCTATAGGATGTTCAGGCACAACTTCTTGTAATTTGGCTCTCACAAACTCTCATCGTTTAGCAAAAGAAATTCAAAGAAAATTTCTAGAATTAAAATTAGATGAAGATGAAGACCTCATGGATTCGACTATCAAAATTAGTGGATGCCCAAATTCATGTGGTCAACATGAAATTGCGACAGTTGGCTTTTACGGAGGAGGTGGAAGGGTTGGTAAAGACATGTACCCATTATACCAGATGTCATTAGGTGGAAGATCTGATCATGATGCAATGTTAGGCATTACATGTATGAGGGTTCCAGCTAAACGAATTATTCCAGTACTGTTAAAGTTAATTGAAATTTTCAAGAATAATAAAAAATCTGGAGACACACTTTCTTCTTGGATAAATAGAATTGTTAAAGGACATGAAAACTCTGAAATTAAATCTGTAGATGATTTGAAAAAAATTCTATCCCCTTTGACAGTGCCTCCAACAAAAGAAGATGATGCTGATTTTTATTCAGATTTTGGAAGCGACACAAACTATCATACAATTACTGGAAAAGGTGAGTGTGCTGCTTGAGCAAAGAAAAAACTATGAGAGTTACTACCGATGCAGATGTCTTACGTTCTGAGATCCGAGATAAAAGTGTCAGAGTAATAGATGTACGTAGAGAAGAAGATTATAAAAAAAACCACATTCCAACATCAGTAAATCTACCTTTAGCAGATTTACTTTCAGATGATTCTCCTGAAAGAGTTGTAAAGCTAGTTAATAATTTAGGAATTGATGATGAAACTTCTGTTGTAGTTTATGATGACACATTTGGTGCATTAGCATCCAGAGTGGCCTGGACTCTGGAATATCTAGGCCATAATGATGTATCATTACTTGATATGACTTTTGGGCAGTGGAATTCCTTAGGATTAGAAACTGATGCAAAAATCCCATCAATTGAATCTAAAAACCATTCAGTAAATCTTAGGCCAGAAATCATGGCAACTGCTGATTATTTAGAAAAAGCAAAAGAAAAAGATGATGTAATTCTGTTAGATAACAGAGAACGTCTAAATTTTTTAGAACAGCATATTCCAAAAGCAATTAACATTCCATATCGAACGCTTGGCACAAATGAAAAAATCCTACGTCCTAAAGATGATATGAAAAGACTTTTTGAAAATAGAGGCATTAAATCCGATGCCGAAATTATTACCTATTGTGGCAGTGTCGGTACTCTATCAGGATTAGCATACTATGCATTAAAATCTGCAAATCTTTCAAATTTGAAATTATATGTTCGTTCATTTAAGGAATGGAAAAATCTTAAGAAACCTATTGATAAACAAGAAAACGCGCATTATTGGGATCTTTCTGCTGAATAAATTTTAAAATTAATTCTGTGCTACTTCATTTCTGAGTTTTTGAGTAACCGTTGCTTCAATATTATCAAAAATGTCTAACATTTTTTGTTTATTTTCTTGTAAATAATCAATCCCTCTATCTTTCAATCTAATTTTCCACAGTCTAATTTCTCTATGTTCTTCAAAAAATTGTTCAATCATTTGTTCACCATGTTTGGTTGGATCAATAAACAAATCAAAATTTTCGATTGTTTTTTCAATATCTTCTTCTTCAATTGATGACTTAACAGTTTGAATTGAATGACTGATTTCTTTAAGATTTTTTATTGAACTTGGTAATTTTTTCTTCTTGACTCCAAGAAGTCCTTTTTTCTCTACGCCAACTTTTTTAGCCATTTCAGGAGCAAGATCATAATGATCTATTTTACTAAATCCTTGAAGTTTTTGATGTTTTACTATGAGACCTTTTTCAATTAATTTTCCTAATGCATCTAGCGCATCAGCTTTATCGAGAAATGTTGTCCAAACAATAGAACCAATAGTATGATATCCTTGTCTGACTGATTCTAAAACAACAACTTCTATAATTCGTTTAAAACCTTCTTCGACTCTAACATTAACAAAGTCTCTATCCTTAACTGCTTTTTTTGCATTTTTAACATCAATTTCAATAGCTCGTTTTAATGCTTCAAGTGATTCTGATATTTGATTTAACAATGAAAGAAAACATGCTTTGTTATACCATGCCATTCCAAAAGTTGGTTCTGATTCAATAGATTTTTCAACTGAATCAAGTGCTTTTGCATATTGTTTTTGTTCATAATGTACTAGTGATTTTAAATTCCAAGCTTCTGCATTAGTTACATCAATATCTAAAATTTTATCATAAACTCTTAAGGCATCTGAATAGTCGTCTAAATGAAATCTAGCATAACCTAGCTTTAGAAGGGCATCTACATTATCAGGATCTATTCTTAAAACCTGTTCAAAAACTTGCGCTGCATCCTCAAGCTTTTCATCAGCCATTAGGTTAATGCCTTTTTTGAAAAGCTTGTTTCTATTATAATCCGCATCAGTAAGACTGGTTTCTTCTTTATTTTCTTTAGGCTTCTTAAACGGCTTTTTCATATAGATTACTTAGCCAATTTTCTCTAGATAAATACTATTCCTAAAATTTCTAAAAATGCCTAATTTTTCACTAATTTCCAAATGGTAAATACAAAAATACTTCGTAATTACACCTTCGGTAGTGGCTACGAATCCCAAAATTGAAGTTCAGGGCACCTCTCCATTTAAACAACCTTCGGGAGTTTTTGAGGTTCAAATTGCCATATGTGACAAAAAACCTTCAGAACAGGATCTTGCTTCAAAAAAGTTTCCAACACTCTGGAAGGAAAATTTTCATTTAAAAGTAGACAATAACAAGTTTAAAGAAATCTTAGGTAGTAGCGAAAATCCTCTACCAAAATCTGTTTTAGACTCTACAATGGTATGGGTAGTTGTTTCCGATCAATTTTCATCATTAAATTCTGTTTTTGAAGTACAAATTTCTAAAAGTTCTGCAAAAACTCCTAAACCTGAAAAACCTAAAACTGAACTCCCAAAGCGAGATTCCGAATTAAAAATCCCTCCTAAAAGTCCAAAAATCCAAAAAGAAATTCCACCATCTAGAGGAATGCCTGGCATTCAAGGAGAGCGAGGTTCTAGAGGTGCATCTGGAGAAAGAGGCGATAAAGGACAAACTGGCGCACCAGGACCACAAGGTGATCCTGGCCCACCAGGACCAGAGGGACCGCCTGGTGATAAAGGAGATGATGGACCGCCAGGAGACAAAGGTGACAAAGGACTCCCAGGCCCAAGAGGAGAAAAAGGAGACAAAGGATTAACTGGAGATAAAGGAGATAAAGGAGACAAAGGCCCAGCAGGTCTTCCTGGAGAAAAAGGAGAAAAAGGTGACAAAGGCCCCCCTGGTGACAAAGGTGACAAGGGTCCTACAGGGGAACGGGGGTCCAGGGGCCCTACCGGTGACAAAGGTGCTACTGGTGAAGCTGGTGCTAAAGGAGAAAAAGGATTAACTGGTGATAGAGGTCCTGAAGGAGATAAAGGAACTCAAGGACCTCAAGGAAAACCAGGTGATAAAGGATTAACAGGAGTTCCAGGAGCTCCCGGTGATAAAGGAGAAAAAGGACCTCCAGGTTCTCAAGGAGAAAAAGGTCTTACTGGTCCACCAGGACCTCCAGGTGATAAAGGACCAATAGGTCCGCAAGGTCCGCAAGGTCCACGTGGTCCAGCTGGCGCACCAGGAGAAAAAGGTCCAGGTGGTCCACAAGGAATTCAGGGTCCGCAAGGAGAACGTGGACAAGCTGGAACACAAGGTCCTCCAGGTGAACAAGGTCCACGAGGTGAACAAGGTCCTCCTGGCGCAATTGGTCCAAGAGGTCCACCAGGTCCACCAGGTGAACAAGGCGGAGCTGGAATGTCAGAGGAAAATAAAATTCTCTTTAAGGAATTACTCCAAATATTAACTCAAAAAAATATTATCACTACTCAAGAACAAATCAAATTGATGAGTTACTTGTATTGATTATATTCAAATATGATTAAAAACGAGATAATTATTGATGAGTCAAAAACCAAACAAAATTGAATTTAAGATGCTAGATTATGAAAGATTAGAAAATGAATTTGTATCTTTCAAACTAGAAGATGGAACTGTTGTTAAAGTAAAAGTTGATTTAGATAGAGTTGGAATTGCAACAAATTTTACAAATCCTGATGGAACGCCACATTATGCAATTAATACATCTGTAAAACTATCTGTAATTCCTAATGACCGGAAATTTTCTGTCGAAAAAACCAATATTAAAGGAAAACAATCTTCTCCCCCTTCCCAAATGTTTAGTTAATTCAAAAATCTTCGGAATTAGTAAACACTCTCAGCTGATGGTCGTCTTCCTTGTAACCAGGAAGTTTTTCCACAAACAGTGCATTTGTATTGCCTTCTACGCTTGTATGTGGGAATTTTTGGCAAGTAGATTATTTCTTGCTTGGTCTTATTCATACAATATTTGCACCATCTTTCTTCAAATTCTTTTACCATCATAATCCACGAGTTTTGATAATTGTTAAAACGTCTTCATCCATTAATACATGATTTATTCCAACTCTTTGTCCCTCAAACTTTACACTTTTTCCAGAAACTAGAGCATATCTGAATTGTTTTTTCATATTTCTATGTAATTTATTACAAATATCTAGAACTGTTGAACCTTCTTTTGCAATCAATGGTTCTTTGTAATCAGTTTCTCCTCCTTTCGGCTTCATGTAAATTCGCATAAAATTGAGTTTTTCATAAATACTATCTTTGAGAATGTCAATATTTTTACTTGAATCTGCAGAAACTGTAATGTATTCAGATTTGATTTTTGTTTTCAAATCTTTTAAAAATTCATCATCCACAAGATCGATTTTATTTATCACGGTCAATGCTTTTGCGTAAGTTTTGCTTCCAGATAAAAAATCAACAATTTGATCAGAGGTAACATCTTCTCTAATTACTACTCTGGCACTAGTGATTCCATATACGTGAAGAATATCTTTTAGAAGTTTTTCACTAACTTTTGTTAGTTTAACTTGTTGTGCTACTGAAATTCCCCCAATTCCTGTTTTTTCAATTATGATATTTGGTGGTTTCTGGTTTAATCTAATTCCAATATTTGCCAATTCATTTACTAATACATCTTCATGATATGGCTGAAATACATCCAGTACTAAAAGAACTAAATCTGCATTTCTTGCAACTGATAGAATTCTTTTTCCCAGTCCTTTTCCACTTGATGCACCTTTGATAATTCCTGGCAAGTCAAGAATCTGAATTTTTGCCCCACGATATTCCATCATTCCAGGTACAACCGTTAATGTTGTAAATTGAAAAGCTCCTACAGACGATTTTGCTGATGTTAATCTATTGAGTAAAGTTGATTTTCCTACACTTGGCAATCCAATGAAAACTACTGTGGCATCTCCTGCTCTCTTAACATCAAATCCGTCTGAAACTGTGGTTTTTTTTGATTTTGTTTCCTGCTCTCTTTTTAATTTTGCAATTTTTGCTCTAAGTAAACCAAGATGATGCTCTGTAGCTTTGTTAATTTGAGTTCTGGCCATCTCATCTTGTATGGCCTTTATTTTTTCAGGAATTCCCAATTAGATCAGCTGATGTTTTGATCTTCTAAATAAAAGGTTTTAACGACATAGATCAAAAATTTTTGAATCGTAATTATTTGAAATTTCTTACGGAGCAATTATTATCTGGTTAGAAATACGAGATTTATTGAAACAAAAAACATTTGCTGTTGATATAGATGGTACCATCACTGAAAATGGGATTGGTAGAATAAACCTTGATGCATTAAGTGCATTACGACATTTAACAAAAATTGGTCATAATGTAATTTTTGTCTCAGGTCGTTCCTCTGTAGAGGGCTATTTACTTTCAATTTTTGGCGGTACCACCCATATTGCTGTAGGTGAAAATGGTGGATGCATAACCACTGGACCTAAAAAACATAAATTGCTTGGTGATAAAGAAAAATGCTTAGGAGCATTTAACTTTCTTAAAGAAACAATTGAAAACGTTAAAGAAAAACCAGTTTTTCCAAGATTAACTGAAGTTGTTTTAGAAAGAACTTTTGATATAGATCATGCAAAAAATATTGTAAAAAAGAAGAATTTACCTGTAAGTCTTTCTGATAGTCAATATGCTTTTCACATCAATTCTGAAGGAATTGATAAAGCCTATGGATTTGGGGAAGTAATGAAAATGTTGTCAATAACAAAAGAAGATGTAATTGCTATTGGCGATAGCGCAACAGATATTCCATTATTTAAGATAGCAAAAACAAGTGTGGCTTTAGGAAATTCTTCTGATTTTGTTAAATCTCAAGCTAGCCTTTGTGTTTCTTCAAAATCTGGAGATGGATTAATTGAAGCACTTGATAAATTAGCCCCAACATTATCAGAGGTATAAAATGAGCTTCAAAATACTGCTAGATGAAATTAATACAAACATTCAAAAAATTATAGAGGATCTCAAACTACCTCCTACTTCTTTTGTTATTGAGCCTGCAAAATCAAACTTTGGTGATGTAATGTGTAATGTCTCTTTTTTACTTTCAAAACATCTTAAGAAAAAACCCTATGAAGTAGCACAGATTATTTCAGAAAAATATCAACCATATCTAGGAAAATTAGTAGAAAAAATAGAACCACATCCTTCTGGTTACATTAATTTTTTTGCTGATTATTCTAAACTAACAGGAATTATCATAAAATCTTCAATAGATGAAAATTATGGTTCAGTGAATTTAGGTAATAATTATAAGATTGTAGTTGAACACACAAGTGTCAATCCTAACAAAGCTCTTCATATTGGACATATTCGAAATATTGTCATTGGAGATACAGTTACTAGAATTCTTCGAAAAACAAAGCACGATGTTAGAGTTTTAAATTATGTAGATGATTCAGGACTACAAGTAGCTGATATAATTTTAGGCGTCACAGAATTGAATTTTTCTAAAGACCCCCCTCCGAATCAAAAACTTGATCACTATTTTGGAGATGAAGTTTATGTCAAAACCACTGAAGCGTATTCTAATGATCCTGCTTTAGAATCTACAAGACGAAAAATCTTACAAGATTTGGAAGAATCAGATTCCAAAAATGCAAAATTAGCAAATGAGATTACTAGAAAAATTCTTGCTGCACAGTTAGATACCTGCTGGGAATTATCTGTATTTTATGATTGTTTAAATTTTGAATCTCAAATAATTCGTTCAGGGCTATGGGATCAAGTTTTTGAAAAAATGAAAAACTTGGGATTAATTGAGTTAGAAAAAGAAGGGAAAAATGAAAACTGTTGGGTAATAAAAGGAGAAAAAAATGAGGAAGATAAAGTACTAGTTAGAAGCAATGGCACTGCAACTTACATTGCAAAAGATATTCCTTACGCTGCATGGAAGTTAGGGCTACTCCCAGATCCTTTCAATTATACTAAACGTGAAATGCAAGAAAATGGAGAGCCACTTTGGGAAACTACTTTAGAAGAAAGTAAAGATCCAAAACAAGATTTTACTGGAGATAAAGTTATCACAGTAATTGATTCTAGACAATCAAGACTACAAAAAATTATTACAAAATTAATGTCTCAATTTAAATCAGATACAAAATCATATCTCCACCTTAGTTATGAATCAGTAACTCTTAGTCCCGACGCCGTAAAACAATTAGGTACAGATTCTGGTGGAAAACAAGCTCAAATGTCTGGCCGAAAAGGACTCTATGTCAATGCTGATACCGTCTATGATATGTTAAAATCTAAAGCACTTAATGAAACAAGAAAAAGAAATTTGAATTTAAATGAAGATGAGCAAATCGAAATAGCTCGTCAAATAGCTGTAGGTACCCTTCGATATGAGATGATTAAACAAGATTTAGACAAGATAATCACCTTTGATTTTATAAAATCATTAAGCCTTGAAGGTGATACTGCACCATATATCCAATACACTCATGCTAGAGCGTCTAGAATTATGGAAAAAGCTGATTCAAAACCAAATTTTGATACATCATTTGAATTATTGACAAATCCCTATGAAATTGAATTAATTAAGGAAATTGGAAAATTTGAATTAAATGTAATTGATTCTGCAAAAAATTATTCACCAAAAGTTATTGCAAAATACTGCCATATTCTTTCTGTCAAGTTTAATGCCTTTTATGAGCACGTTAAGGTTTTAGATGATTCAGATAAATCTATAAAAAATGAAAGACTGTGCTTGGTTTTTTCATTCAAATCTACAATTGAAAAAGCTTTGAATTTATTAGGAATTTCTGCCCCCGAACAAATGTAGTTTTTTTATAAATAAAATTCTGAATTAGGTGTGGTCTGTTCATGCCGGACATACAAGAGGATAATATCAAAAATTCGCATGAATATTTCATGGTTTCACGCGTAAATAAAGCCATTTTAATTCAGGAAACAAATAGCACAAAATTTTGCGCATTTTGTAATTCTGATTTAGATATGGATGAAGGAGTCACGATTTATGATAAAAATTGGTATCACGACACATGCTGGAATTCATTTGAAAGTCAAAAAGGAGTTGTAGTTAATGACTAGTGTAATTGTTGTAGATGATGATAGAGATACAGTAGAAGTATTTTGTGAATATCTGTCAATTAAAGACATTAAAGTTCTAGGCAAAGGATATGACGGAAGAACCGCTGTAGAATTGTATAAAGAACACAAACCAGATGTTGTCCTACTTGATGTAATGATGCCTGATTATGATGGATTTTATGGTTTAGAAAATATTAGAAAATTTGATCCTAAAGCAAAAATAATTATGGTCACTGCTGATTTGACATCTGACACTGAAAAGAAACTAGTTGATCTAAAAGCTTCTGCAATGATTTACAAACCATATGAAATTGATAGTGTAATTGAAACCATTGAAAAAGTCAACAAAGACAATATGGTACTTTCAACTGCCCCTTCAAACTAACTTTTATAAAAAATTCCTAAATACTATATACTATAATATGTGATAGAAATGAAAATTTTAATCGCTGAAGACGAAGGTGATCTGTTATCTCAATACAAAGAAATTCTTGAAGAAAATAACCATCAAGTAATTACTACCAGTGATGGAGATCAATGTCTTGCATCTTACAGAAAAGAATATGAAAAATGGTTTAAAGAAAAAAACGATGACATTAACCAAGATGCTCCTTTTGATGCTTTAATTTTAGATTATAAAATGCCTAAAAAAAATGGGCTTGAAGTTGCAAAAGAAATAATTTCAATAGTTCCAAATCAAAGAATAATTTTTGCCTCTGGTTTTGTTGAATCTACTCTTCAAGAATCAATTAAAACTCTCAAAAAGATTGTTGAGCTAATGCAAAAACCCTTTTCACTTCAGGCAATGGTAGATACCATTGAAGATAAAGAAATCTATAGGGAATTAGAAAAACTTAATGTGGATATTAAAAACCTCAAAGAACTAGAACCAACACATGCTCAAGTAAGAGATTATCTTGATGCTTTGAAGAAAATTCAGAAAGGAAGAACCTTCTGATTCCATGTAAGAAAAAGCAGTACGTTATTATCTAAAACAATCTGGCATATTTTATGAATAAAATCAAACAAAACTCGTATGTTTTATTTTATTTTAATAATTCAAAAAAATGGCTGGGAAAAATATCCAAAGGAGAAGAACTACATACCCACATAGGGGTAATTCGCCACTCTGACGCAATAGGAAAAGAATTCGGCTCTAGACTAGTCACAAATAAAGACAAATACGTCTACTTGCTTGAACCAACAATTCATGATTTTATAATGAAAATTCATCATGGAACTCAAATTGTTTATCCAAAGGATTTAGGATACATAGCGGCTAGAGCGGGAGTTGAAAGTGGTCAAAAAATAGTTGAGATTGGAACTGGAAGTGGTTCATTAACCTCCTTTATGGCAGGAATTGTAAAGCCTCGAGGGCATGTCTATACTTTTGATGTGGATTCACAGTTTATGAAAATTGCCAAAAAAAATATCGAAAAAGCAGGTTTAACAAAATATGTAACTATGAAAAAACTTGATCTAAAAACTGCCAAAAAAGTTCCAATATCTGATGCAGATTTAGTTTTAATCGATTTAGGTGATCCTTGGACTGTCCTTGAAAAAGCAAGAAAGATGCTAAAAGGAAGCGGTGGCGTATTTGCTATATGTCCTACAATGAATCAACTTGAAAAATTTACAGCTTCTTTAGTTCAAAATGAATTTACAGATATTGAATGTACAGAACATATTATCCGAAACATTGAAGCTCGAGAAGGAAAAACCAGACACTCTTTTCAAGGTATTGGACACACTACATATCTAGCATATGCTCGAAAAGCTTTCTTTGAACGAAGCAAAATTAGAAAAACAAAATCCAAATAAAAATTACTAAAATTTTTCTATCAAGTGACGTCTGTACGATTTAAACAAACACATCCTAATACGATTTAAAACGATATTTCATTTAGACCTAAATTGTCATCCTATAAATTGGATAATGCAGTTTCTGCTAAAGATAGCACATCGTTAGATGAAAAAATTGAAAATTTAGTTAAAGAAAAAGAAAAAATCGAAAAACAAGATAGTTCTTTGATTCTTGATCCAATAACAAAAGAAGACCTTGAAAAACTCAATTTTTCTGAAGATTTAACAAAATTAAAAGCAATTCAGAGAGAACGTCTTCTAGAAGACCTTTCTACTTTACTAAATGATAAAATCAAAGAACTGGAACAAAAAGAAAAAGAAAGTAAGCAGAAAGAACAAATTTTATCTGATCTTACATCTGCATTAGATTCAAAAATTTATAATCTCAAATTAGCAAACGCTCAACTTCAGGCAGAAAAAAAACATTCTGAGGAATTAAATGAGAGTCTGAAAACTGCATTAAAAAAATTAAGTGATGCTGAAATACAATTAAAAATTGAGAGAGATTGGTTAGCTGAGCAAGTAGAGAAAAAATCTATGGAAGTTTTAAAGACAATTGATCAGTTAATTAAGGCAGAAAACGCCAAAAGTTCCAATTCATAAACAATTTTTGTAACGAGAATTTTTATTCATCTAAAAAAGTATCAGTTCAATGGTTGCAAAAAACCTCCAATCATCATTAGTTAAAAAATTCATCCCAGAAAGAAAATCTGCGTCCCGAAAAGGAGATAATGGAACTGTACTCGTTGTCGGTGGGAGCTATATTTACCACGGAGCTCCGATTCTTTCTTCATTAGCAGCCTTGCGTGCTGGCTCTGATCTTGTTTATACAAGTGTTCCAAAAATTAATGCACAGTCAACTAGGGCAATATCTCCCAACTTGATTGTACTTCCGTTAGTTGATTCTAAATTAACACGAGGAGCTGCCAACAAACTATTAGGACAAATTCCACATGGATTGGATTCAGCTACAATTGGAATGGGATTAGCAGTTAAAGATTTAGAATCACTAAAAACTTTGATCAAACCTCTCTTAAATCGTGACGTTAAACTTTCTCTTGATGCAAGTGCATTAGTTGGAGGAATTCTTCCATTGATATCTAACAAAAATGTAGTAGTTACTCCTCATGCTGGAGAATTCAAAAGATTATTTGGTGAAATCCCTTCAAATTCAATTAAAGAAAGAATAAAGCTAGTTGAAAAGTATGCAAAAAAATATGGATTAACTATTCTACTAAAAGGCCCAACAGATATAATCTCTGATGGAAAAAAAACATTCCTTAATCCAAAAAAAACCCCTGCTATGACTGTGGGAGGTACTGGAGATGTATTATCTGGAATTACTGCTGCCTTTCTTGCTAGAAATAAAAATCCTTTAGAATCAGCTTCTGCTGCTGCATTTGTAAATGG
>JABAOE010005477.1_pt1 | contig 17732 bp, 16 predicted proteins | sample 7062141 | NCBI WGS metagenome assembly JABAOE01 (sample SAMN14538627, study PRJNA623070) | marine sediment metagenome | biome: marine biome [ENVO:00000428]; feature: marine pelagic biome [ENVO:01000023]; material: deep marine sediment [ENVO:00002113] | place: India: Gulf of Khambhat ... | reverse complement strand
GTGAATCATTGACCAGTGATCCCCGCCGTCGTCGCTGCAATAGACGTCGCCTCCGGTATTGGCAAAGAAGACAGAACAGGTATTGCCGTGGCTCTCCAGGCACAAAGCCCCGACTTCGTGTTTCATCCGGTCAGATAACCCGTTGTGAAGCACCTCCCAGGAAGAACCTCCATTGGTGGTGCGATAGATGCGAGTTCCGGAGACAGGATTATCACTCCCGTGCCACGTGGCGGGATTGTGTTCCGCCGCGGATACGAACATGGTGTCCGGTTGCTTGGGATCGAGAACAAATCCGTCGGGATAGACATCTGACGCCCAGTCCGGACAGGTCCACCGCTCCCAGCGTCCGCCCCGGTTATCCGAAACGTAAAGACCAGCGCCACCGCTCACAAGGATCCGGTTCGGATCACGCGGGTCGATCATCGCCTTGTGAACGTCATAAAACTGTTCGGCGGGACGATTCTTGTCTTTGAAAAATCCCACCGTATTGAGTTCTTTCCAGGTCTGGCCGGCGTCGTCACTCCCCAGAAGGGCCCCCTGTTCGATGCAGACATACATCTTTGTGGGGTCCACTGGGTCAAAGGTAATAAATTTCGTGTGTGCAATATGCGGCGGAGCTGGAAAACTCCATTTGGACGTACTGGGTACCGACCTGAGGGACGGCAACTCGGCCCAATGCTCTCCCAAGTCGTCACTGTAAAATAGATGCGCCGGTTCCGTACCCGCAAAAACACGAACTTTGCCGTTGATCTTTGCCGAGGCAAGGCTGTAAACATCATGCACGGAGAGTCCGTTGTCCCGTTTTTCCCAGCTCCTGCCCCCGTCCGAGCTAGCGTGGATGCTACCAAAGAAAGCCCCTGCGAAAATCGTTCCGCTTTCCGGTTCTATGACCATGGAGCTGATAAATTGACCGGGAAGGGCACGGTGAGCTAGATCCCAGTTTGAGCCTTTCCCACGTTTGAGTATAACAACCCCATCTTTCGTTCCGACCAAAACTTCTTCCGATCGCGAAGCTGAGGTGTACATATTGGATCCGCCGTGAGAGAGTGCAATGGCCATACGAGTACCTCCTTTTCCCAACTTGTCTGTGGTCTTACCAGGCTCCTATCTAACCTTATAGTTAGGCCAAACGGGTAATGCATTCTATGTCTGGATGCGACTAAAATTCAAGGGATCGACATAAAATCTCTACAAAGTTATTGAATCTCCCGTTTAGATCTCCTACAGATACCGGACAATCAGAATCACTGAAAAAGGGGAAAAATAATGACCCAAAATCTACCGGACCTCTTTAGAGTTACTCTACTGGGGACAGGAGGCCCTCCTCCGCTTTTGGATCGGTTCGGTCCAAGTACACTGCTGGAAGCGGGGGATGAAAAATTCCTCTTTGATGCAGGACGAGGTGCGATGCAGCGGCTGTTTCAGCTCAAAATCCCTTTTTCGGCGATCACTGGTTTATTTCTCACTCATCTCCATTCCGATCATGTGGTTGGTTTTCCCGATCTTTGGCTCACGGGTTGGATCAACCAGGAATGGGGAGGACGGCAAGTGCCGTTGCCCGTCTGGGGACCTAGAGAGACAAAGGAGATGATGTCTCATCTTCAGAATGCCTATCAGTTCGACATTCGTATCCGAACTCACTATCAAAAAGAAGGGGTAAAGATAATTGCAGAAGAATTCACCGGTGGAGTCGTGTACGAAAATAACGGTCTAAAGATAATTGCCTTCGAAGTCGATCATGGCCGGGTCAAACCAGCCTACGGATACCGAATCGACTATGGCGGCAGGTCTGTAGTCCTGTCGGGTGACACACGCTTGAATGAGAACGTTATCCGATTTTCACAAGGTGTGGACCTGTTAGTCCATGAGGTGGTTGGCATGTCGGATGAGTTTTTGCGAGAGAATCAATTTGCCAAGACCATTGCCTCGAACCACTCGACAGCCGAAGATGCGGGAGAAGTGTTCAGGCGCGCAAATCCGAAATTGGCGGTCTATAATCATATCCTTTCTTTTGGTGGGTACCAAGAAGAGAAACTCATTCCTTCCACCAGAAAGAATTACTCAGGCCCTTTAGAAGTCGGTCAAGATCTGATGTCGATTGACATAGGTGAGCAAACAGACATTAGTCGTCCATCTGCTTCCAATATTTGAGCTAACCAAAGTACCCCAGAAATCGCCACCAAAGGAACTGAAGTGGCAGAATGACAACCCAACCCAACAAAGCCATGGCCAGCATCAACCGCATGACTTGAGCCATTCGAAGCCCCCCCAGCTGGGCCGCGATAATCATTGGCGGTACCTGATAGGGGAACATGGTCATGATCCAACTTGGAACCAAGGCCATGATCACCGTGAGCAGTGGCCAACCGCAAGCAGTGGAGATCTTCTCGGCAAGGACCGTCATGATGGCGGGCTGACCCGGTACCGTGACTAGGATTCCCACGATCACGGCGATTGCGCTGAAAGAGATAAAGTTTCCGAGATCGTTAGCTGGATCAAATGGAGCGATCGATAATAGGAACCTTCCAATCAAGTCTCCCAGGCCGCTCTTGGCCGCGACGGTTCCCATACCGATGACGCCTGCCAAGAGTAGCCATGGTCCGAGGTTGATCTTGTTGACTAAAGACGTCGGAGGAATGACTCCGATCCTTGGCATGAGGCAGACCAAAGCCGCACCTAGAGCGATCCACGCTGGCGAAATACCATGGGCAAAGTCCAGTATCCATAGTCCCAGAGTGGTAAGGAGGATTGTTAGGAGTTTGCGTTCATCCGTGCTCCAGGGTTTTAACTCCTCATCCCGTGATGTCAGTCGTAGGACGTCAGGGAAGAGAATCCGTATGAATATGGGCAGGGCGATGACGCTTGTGATGGAAATAACTGGAAACTGCATGACCAAGTATTGCCCATAGGTCATCTGCATCCCATAGATGCTTTCAGCGGACCCTAACAGCACCAGGTTAGGCACTGCGGCAGTAAGAATTCCAAAACTTGGATACATGGTTCCCGCGCCAACTGCCATGGTCACACCCGCACGCCCACGACTCCCCTCGCCAAATCCGAGCCGTTCCCCCAGGCCAAGAAAGATCGGCAGCATGATCACGATTCTGCCCATATTCGATGGCAGAACAAAGGCCATTAGAGCGGACACCAGGACCGTCCTCGTGATCATGTTAAGGTAAGAGCCGCTGAAATACCCGACCAGGGACTGAGCGATTCGGGAACCAAGGCCGGTTGTCTGAACCGCAAAGCCGATGACTAGCCCGCCGAATACGAGCCATGTCGCGGAGGCGGAAAATCCGGAAAAGACCACTTCAGGGGGTTGCCCGGCTAGAGTCAAGGCAAGAAAAAAGAAGAGAACCGCGGTGAAGTACTCCGGCACAACGCCAGTGGCCCAGAGCCCCACCACCAAGACGATCACCCCGGCGGAGCGTAGAACTTCCGAAGGAACGCCTTGGGGCGCCGGGATGAGAACTAACCCAATCCCGGCAAGGGCGGCCATTAGAGCAACAACGCTGCTGAAACTCCAGAAAGAGCTCACACTAAAAGTCCGATTCTACACTTCCAGGGGAATTCCAGCTTCGCTCATAGCCTTTAGCTGCTCCCAGGTGGAGCGAATCCAGCGCGCGCATGCGACGTTGTGTTCGAAGAGCGAGTATTTTGCGTTTTTGCCGTAATCCAGGGTGTCAATCATTTCGGTATTAATGAATTGAAGAGGGCTTTCAGGGTTGGTCAGATGGTAACGCAAAACTTTTCTTATGGCTTCCTTGGATGCCTCCAGTTTCCATGCGTACCAAGGGGAATGCCACTGACCCGGCTCCGGCTTTAAAAAAGGATACTGGATGCCACGGCCCGGATTTCCATTATCATCCATGGCCCAGATATTCTTCGGATTGTTCGGAACCACCGGGCGAAATTGCGCGTAGACAACCATGTTCATGTTTAGCCATTGCTCGCAGAGACTGCGCTGTTGGAAGGGATCCAGCACCACCCGTCCTGACTCAACGTCTTCCTTGATACCAGAACGTTCTTGTTCTTCGGGATTTTCCATCTTGAAGACACAATGGCTGTAGTCCAGTGTAAAGTTGAAAGGGAGCCCTTTGGCACGAACCATCTCCGCGACCGGTGCCACCCGCCGAAAGTCCTCCGACCACATATTGACGTGAAGCTCAAAGGTGGGTTGTACGCTCAACCGCTCTCCCATTTCCCAGGTGCGACAATAGCAATCCACGATCTCCTTGTCTGTAACGATATGCCCATCGGCATGGTGAGTGAAGATCATAATGTTATGCATCTTGAGGCCCGCTCGGGCTGCGTTTTTCATGTATTCTTCGAGCAGCGGCTCATCACGCCCCAGCTGGTAGTACCAGGTGCCGGTATGTAGAGGAATATTGTATTTCTGCGAACAGCGAATGTACTCATCCAACACGTCCGTTGGGGGGAGACGGTCGAGATAGTCAAAGACCCCCGAGTCCCGGATCATCTGGAACTGGGTTTCGACGGGAACCTCCCTGGTATGCTGAACTCCCCTCCACTGGCAGCCAAGGAAAAACTCTTTCACCATCGGGATTCCTCCATGAACCGTACCTGGTTATCAGATTGGGAAGATTGACACAAAGTCCAATAGTATCCTATGGTACACGAATGGAGGATTCAGCCATGAGACAGACTGGAAGAATATTAATGATCTTTGGTCTAATCGTCGGCCTCGTCATTTCTTCGCAATTTGCAGTTGCATCGCAGGACGAATGGGAGAAGGTCATGGCTGCAGCCAAAAAGGAAGGTAAGGTCGGTGTGATGGGCCCCCTGGGGACGGATACCCGAGATTCGCTCACTCAACCCTTCATGAAAAAATACGGGATTACCGTTGACTACTTCGGCGGTAGGGGAGGTCAGCAATCTACCCGGGCGGGGCTGGAGCGGCGTGCCGGCAGATATATATGGGACGTTTTTGTTGGTGGGACGACCACGGGACTTACTGCGATGATCCCTATGAAGGCCTTTGATCCTTTGGAACCGGCTCTAATTCTGGAGAACGTCAAGAATCCCAAGAAATGGCGCGATGGATATCTCGAGTTTGTCGACCCACGGCGCGAGATGCTGGTGATGTTGCCCACGCAACGCGTAATCTTGAGCGTCAACCCAGAGCTTGTAAAGCCACGGGAATTCAAGTCATACAAAGACCTCCTCAAGCCCAAGTGGAAAGGAAAAATTGTATTTGCAGATCCCCGCCGACCGGGGTCTGCTCAGGCAACGTTCATGTTCTTTATGCTTCACCCTGAATTGGGAGAAAGTTTCATTAGAAAATTAGCCAATCATGATCCCGTCATTATTGGAGACCCGGCTCTGGCCATGGACTCAGTGACACGGGGAAAGTATCCTATCCTCCTGGCTCCCCGTTCAACCATCCTTGGGGATGCCCTGAGGCGCGGCCTGCCCATCAAGATCGTAACGCCCTCAGAAATAAAAGAAGGGTCTGATATAAGTCCCGGCGCCGGTGCGCTCGCTATGTTCAACAAAGCCCCACACCCCAACGCCGCAAAGGTTTATATCAACTGGTTGCTGACCAGAGAGGGCCAGTACGGATTCGCGAAGGCCGTGGGTTACGTAAGCCGGCGCCTTGACGTACCCAGCGATTACTATGAGTCCTGGAGGGTTCCCCAGGCCGGTGCCATCAAGACCTATGACCAGGCGGCCATGGATGGGAAACCCAGATTAAGAAAGCTGTTGAACGAGGTTTTTGCCGGTAAGAGCAAGCGTCGGCGGAAGTAAAAAAAAACCTTTTGTTGCGCTTCGCTGTCCAATCGGCAGCCTGTCTAGGTCGCCTTTGTGAGATCTCGCTTTCCCCCTCCGCGTAATAGAGACGTTGCAAGGCCGATGGTGCAGAGCGCCGATGCAATCAGAAAGGTAAAGTTCAGCGCGGCCACAAATGCACCGGGCATGGCGGCTGTTGGCTCTGCGGTGGGGATTCCAGAAGAAATACGAAAGCCAGTTGTCATCAACAGGCTCGCTAGTGCGACTCCAAAGACGACTCCCAAGCTGAACATGAGTTGAATGACTCCCGAGGCAAATCCAACATGATGTCTTGGTGTGTAGTGCATGATCCCCACGCTGTTGGCGGGGTTGAATAATCCGTTAGCGAGCCCTCCCAATCCTAGAATTAGAGTCGGCAGCAACCAGTGAGAGTCTATCTTTAGGACGCCTCCCAGAATTACTGACAGGAGCAGAGACGCTACGCCAATGGTTGCCGGAGTGCGTGGACCATACCGGTCTGAGAGAGAGCCGCTAACGGGAGCAAGAAGCACGGTGAAGACTGGTGGAACCATGAATAGAAAACCTATAACACTGGGTGAAAGCTGTAAGATATCCTGAAGATAGAAGGGCAATATGATGCTACTCAGCACATAGATGGTTGCCACGATGAGTAAGCTAACCGTGCTAAAGGAAAACATCCGGTTACAAAACAGATCGAAATTGACGATGGGACTGGGAGTACGCCGTTCCCAGAAGACGAAGCTAAGACAGCCTGCAATCATTACCGGGATCAATAGCATCTTCCAAAACATCTGCTCCCAGGTGACGAGCCGGCGGTCTATGAATAAGATCAGCGCCATAGCAATAGCAAAGAATAACGCGGCGCCCAAATAGTCTACCCTCGGCCTTTCAGAGCTTACGGATGTTGAAGGGGATCGCCTGATATTAATCAAAGTCAAAACAGCGCCTAACCCGGCCAGGGGAATGAATCCGAAGAACGTCCAGCGCCACCCCACTAAGTCTATGGTGATCCCGCCAAGGCTAGGACCAAGCAGAAATCCCAGGTGGAAAGCGGTGGTCATGTAACCTTGGGCTCTACCTCTGCTTTCAGGGCGGGCGCCTTGCAGAGCCAAAGCCCGTCCCACCGCCTGGTTCATGGCAACACCCAATCCTTGTANNGTAGATTTTTAAGTGCCCGTAAATATCACCGATTCTTCCGAAGACCAGAGAAAGTCCGCTGGCAGCAAGAGAAAAACTCAATACTGCCCATACCACCCCCACCAGGTCCGTATGTAGATCGGCGGCAATCGTAGGCATGGCAATATCGAAGATACGTATGGATGCGCCGGATAGGAATGCGCCCAGCAGCGCATTGGCAAGCAGAGGGGGATCCCCGCGCGGACTCAACTGTTGCACGTAGACCTTCCCTGAAGAAGCTCGACTGCTTGTGAGAAAACCTGAAAGTAATAGGACGTCCGCCACCTGTCCCGGATTGAAGGGAGGGCATAAGGCGAGGAAAATCCCCAGGAGTTAAACCACCACCAGGTGAGGGAAGACAAATGTAGCCAGGTCTTTCGTTTCGAGGGCTACCTACCGCCGTTTAGAGGGTGACTCATTCGAACGGGGGTGCCACGCTTCTCGCACTCGCGTACAAAGGTTGAATGGATATAATCAGCCAACTCGGGATCGAGATCTTCCATGTCGTACTGGTTGCCTCCGTCCTTGACGCTCGTCACGGTACCATCATGCATGTGGGTGAGCGGCCGACGCCAGCTATTTAGTTTGAGGGCGAGATGCTTTCCCGGTTCTTTGGAGGTCACGCAGTGTATGTGCCACCACCAGGTGGGGGGCACGAGCATGGTGCCGGGCGTCCAGTCTACTTTTCTCTTTTCACCCCCATCGGGAAAGGTGATGGTATAGCCTTCTCCTGCAAGCCAGACCACATGGGCCCCGGGCCCGTGGCGGTGGAGTTTGCTGTATATTCCTGGTGATATCTGCAAAACATGGGCTCCCAATATTCCATTGGCCATATCAATCGTGGTGAACGTCGTACCTTTTCCCCGGCTCGCTTTTGTCTCTTGCTCATCTAACAGTTTTAAGTTGTTCACGTTGGCTATGAGATTCGTGTCCAGTACCTGGTTCAGGGGGTTTTCAGAGCGGGTGAAATAATCACTCTTCCCATCGTAACGTTCCGGGAATACGGAATCATTGTCAAAGATGAAGTCGAGGTTACGATAGAGACTCAAAACAATGGGTGCCGTGGTGACGGAAAGAAATCGTAGAGGCGCGTTCCCCTCGACGTTAAAGTGTTGATGCCAGGCATTCAATGGAATCGCGAAAAGGCTTCCCGGCTCCCATTCGAAGGTGAGCTTCGGCATGCCTTCGTACCAAACGGAAGTGGCACCTCTCCCCGATAGCACGTAGATCATCTCTTCGTAGATATGGCGCTGGGGTTTGAGTTCCTTTTTCGCGTCGATCTCTGCTACGTAGGCACCCGCCAGGTCCCCCGTCCCTTCCAGGTCAATGTGAACGGCGTTGCCGCCCATCCGGTCCCACCAGCGAAGGTCGAGTTTCATCATGTCGGCGATGTGAAAACCGCGGATGAGTTCCAGGCCCTCGTGTTCGACCCATTCTTCGTAAAATGTTTTTCGCCCTTCAAACATGGGTATTCCTCCTAAAATAACCGACCACTCCCGCTACAGCAGGGATTGGCTCTCGAACCAGCCAGGTCCAAGCTCGCGAAACAGAATTCCGGTAGAAAAAGTTCTTTGATTAGGCACCGCCGTTAAGTGGATGGCTCATGCGGACGGGGGTGCCGTGCTTTTCGCACTCGCGGACAAAGGTGGTATGAATGAATTCTGCCAACTCGGGCTCGAGGTCCTCCATGTCGTACTGATTTCCGCCTTCCTTGACGCTGGTCACCGTTCCGTCGTGCATGTGGGTGAGGGGGCGTCTCCAACTGTTCAGTTTCAAGGCCAGGTGTTTTCCCGGCTCTTTGGAAGTGACACAGTGCATGTGCCACCACCAGGTGGGAGGCACCAACATGGTACCGGCCTTCCAATCCACTTTCTTCTTTTCCCCACCGTCGGGAAAAGTGAGGGTATAGCCTTCCCCTGAAAGCCAGACCACATGGGCCCCGGGCCCGTGGCGGTGGAGCTTGCTGTAGATCCCCGGTGCGATTTCGAGGATATGCGCGCCGAGAATGCCGTTCGCCATTTCGATCAGAATATTTTTGGTGCCCTTGCCCCGGCTGACCTTTGCCCCTTCTTCCGCCGGCATTTTTAAATTGTTAACGTTCGACACCAGGTTAGTTTCGAGGACTTGATTGATGGAGTTGTCGGAGCGTGTAAAGTAATCACTCTTACCGTCATAGCGTTCAGGAAAGACGCCGTTGTTGTCAAAGACGAAATCCACGTTGCGGTAGAGGCTCAGTACAATGGGCGCCGTCGTAATGGACAGAAATCGCAGGGGTGTGTGGCCTTCGACGTTGTAGTGCTGGTGCCAGGCATTCAATGGAATGGCGAATAGACTGCCAGGCTCCCATTCAAAAGTCAGTTTCGGCATGCCTTCGTACCACACGGAGGTGGCACCCCGCCCGGAAAGGACGTATATCATTTCCTCGTAGATGTGGCGTTGCGGTTTGAGCTCTTTCCCTCCCTCGATTTCCGCGACATAAGCTCCCGCCAGGTCGCCGGTTCCCTCCAGATCAATGTGGACCGCGTCGCCGCCGATTCGATCCCACCGGCGAAGGCCAAGTTTCAACATGTCGGCGATGTGAAAACCGCGAATGAGTTCCAGTCCTTCGTGCTCTACCCATTCTTCGTAAAAGGTTTTGCGCCCTTCAAACATCTGTAATCCTCCCGAATGACAGACCCCTTCCGTGTCGGCGAGAAGGGTTCATGTGACACCGAAGCTTACCAAGCGGGACTTGACTAGGTCAAGGACAGGATCATTAAATGCAGATTCACGCAGATTTTCGCATATTGGAACGGCAAAGCGCCGAGCGCATGGCGCAAAGCGAGCCGGATCAAAGCCGAAGATTAAGAGNNGGATTATCTCGCGCAAAGACGCCAAGAGCGCCAAGCTTGGAAAGAACCTCAGGGGAAGATCAGTAAAAATCAGGTGATTTCAAGCCGGACTTGCGTCGGGCCGTTGCCATGGGAACAGGTATTTTTTTCACGGTCAAAACGCAACGAGTAGCCCCTGCGACCGATGGGTAAAGAACGTATGATGACTGCGACGGATCTGGCCGGGCCTCCGACCTCGGCATGAATGGCAAAGGGTGGGACAAGGTCCACCTTGCCGGCCGCTCCTTCGTCCACGTAGTCCAGTTTGATTTCGGCATAGCCTTCCTTCTTACCATCATCGAGCCGCTTGTAATGCTCTAACTTTTCCGTGCCGTCGAGGAGACCGTAGGCGGTCCAGCTCTCGCCGTGATCATGCGCGCTCCCCACGCGGCCGGGAGTGCGTACCACGGCATTGATAGCGAACCCATAGTCGGGATCCTCGTAAAGGAGGAGGTTCTTGGTGGGAGGACCTTCAGTTGAGGGCCAACTCTTTGAGCTCTCCCGAAGGGTTTGATTGCTAACCAAGCCCTCAAGAATCTTCGCCGACCGTTTCATGCGCGATTCCACATCCTGCTCTGCGCCCCAAGCGGCACGCAGGTCTTGTACAAACTTGTCAAATACCTCTCGACCTTGAGACATGTTTATTTGGCCTCCATCAACTTTTCATAGGACCATTGTTTTGCTTACATCCCCCGGGGAAAACCATAGTAGGACGCGCAGTTGTCCCAGAGAATCTTGCGCTTCTCCTCATCACTCCACGGCAACTTGAGAAAGGTGTCGATGGAATCGGGAAACCTGGAGTCTACATGGGGATAGTCCGTAGAAATGACGAGGTGATCGCATCCCATACGGTCAATGACCGACCGGGCGACATCTTCGTCCGGTTCCACTGACACAATACATTGTCTCTTGAAGTACTCGCTGGGAGTCATGGTCATTCCCTTGGCAAAAACGTCGCCGTCGAGTTCAAAGGCTTCGTCCAGGCGCCAGAGCAGCCAGGGCAACCAGCTGCAATTGGCCTCCAGGAACGCCACCCGGAGTTTCGGGTGGCGGGCCAAGACGCCGCCGCCGCAAAAACTTCCCAATGCCATCATCTGTTCCAATGGCTGGGAGTACACCCTTCGAAGCATGAAGTTCGGTTCGAAACGCTCCCCTGGTTGGTTCACCCCGGTGCGTGAGGCCTCATGAAAACCAAGAGGAAGGTCCAATTCTTCAAAGGTTGACCAGAGGGGTTCGTAGTACTCATCGTACCAGTTCTTCCCGGTGAACGGGTTCGCGCGAATGAAGGCCGCTTTGAAGCCCAGTTCCTTGGAGCAGCGGTGGGCTTCCCTTATCGCCTCATCAATATCAAAAGGGGATATCATAGCTGCACCATAAAGGCGCTGTGGATTTTCGTTGCAGAAGTCATACATCCAATTATTGTAGGCCCGTGCGATGGCTGCCGCGAGACGCGGGTCCATGTTGGGTTCTGCCAGGGCAGTAAGGCCCCGGGTAGGGTAGAGCACGGCGATGTCGATTCCCTCAATATCCATAGCCTCAAGCTGTACTTTGGATGACCATCCATGGTCGTAGTAGTATCGAAATACCACTTGAAGGCGTTCAAAATTTTCGCCAGCGTTGACGCGGCCAAGATTGGGCCCTCTAGATGGGTTGTGGCCCCATGGCGTCCCATCGGGGTGCATCATTCTAAGTTCTCTCAAGTTTTCACCGGTAAGTCCTATCGGGGCGTACTCCCTAAATTCGGGCTCAATGTAGCGTTGCCAGAGATCGGGTGGCTCCATTACATGCATATCACTGTCAAATACCTTGAATCCGCTTTTAGCCATAGTATTCCCCCTTGCTTAGATAAGTTTAGTTTCGTGCCAATCCAAAAGAGTTTTTCGCGCCAATACGCTACCAAATTAAATCCAAAATTCGAAACAATTTCGAAATCTCAATTTATAAAATCTGAAACCTTCCAATTTTGTTTCGAGTTTCGGAATTCGTGCTTCGTGTTTGCAATGTTTTTTTACTCGGCCATCTTTGCGTCTTTGCGAGAGTCATCTTATTTCTGATCCCGCTTTCACCTATCTTGGATGGAAGCCATAGTAGGAGGCGCAGTTGTCCCAAAGGATCTTCCGCTTCTCAACATCACTCCACGGTAATTTTAAAAAGGTATCGATGGCATGCGGAAACCTGGAGTCCCCATGGGGATAGTCGGTAGAAAACACGAGGTGATCACATCCCATCTGATCAATTACGGTACGGGCAATATGTTCATCCGGTTCCACCGAAACAATGCATTGCCTTTTAAAGTATTCGCTGGGGGCCATGGTCAAGCCCTTTGTCCAGGTATCGCCCTCCAGCTCAACCGCTTCATCCAGCCGCCATAGCACCCAGGGCAACCAGCTGCAGTTACCTTCCAGGAACGCTACCCGAAGTTTCGGGTGGCGGGCCAGGACGCCGCCTCCGCAAAAGCTTCCCAAAGCCAACATCTGTTCAAGAGGCTGCGAAAAGGCCCGTCGGAGCATAAAGTTTGGTTCGAAACGTTCGCCGGGATTGTTAACCCCGCTCCGAGTCGCCTCATGGAAGCCCAGGGGAAGGTCCAGTTCTTCCAGAGTTGACCAAAGCGGATCGTAGTATTCGTCGAACCAGTTCTTCCCATTAAAGAGGTTGGCACGAATGAAAACGGCCTTGAACCCGAGCTCTTTTGAACAGCGGTGAGCCTCTTTAACCGCCTCGTCAATATCAAACGGGGAGATCATCGCGGCGCCGAAGAGGCGCTGCGGATCTTCATTACAGAAGTCATAGAGCCAATTATTATAAGCCCTGGCAATGGCCGTAGCGAGCCGGGGCTCCATGTTTGGTTCGGCTAACGCGGTGAGGCCCCGAGTGGGATAGAGGACGGCGACGTCGATTCCCTCCACATCCATCGCCTCTAGCTGTACTTTGGACGACCAGCCACGCTCGGAATAGTACCGGTAGATGGTTTGAGTCCTGTTGAAATTTTTGCCTCGACTCGATCGGACCTTATCTCTGGAGGGATTGTGGCCCCATTGTGACCCGTCAGCATGGGCCATTCTAAGATCCCTGACGTCGTCGCTCGTGAGTCCTATGGGGGCGTATTCCTTGAACTCCGGCTCAATGTAGCGCTGCCAGAGGTCGGGAGGCTCCATAATATGCATGTCGCTATCAAACACGTTGAAACCGGCTTTAGCCATACATGAATTCCTCCCTCCAAATGCAAGTTTTTAGGTTTCATTACCCCAGGCACGAAAAAAAGTCCAGAAATTCGACGAATCCAAGGAGTTGCGCGTTAGCATGGAAAAGGCTGCCAGCGCATACGATCTCTGATATTTACGGTCGTCTTTAGACCCCCCATAATGAGACACGATAACTGCCGATGCTACTTCCTTTGAGATACCAGTCCAGGCGGTGATTGGAGATTTGGGATTCAATGGGATCGGTGGAATTCGTTGGATTTCCGGGGCGGATGTTGCCCCACGAAAACTCCCTGGATTTAAAATTATATTGCTAACTCATTGGAATTGCGGTAAAATCATACTCAGCAACATCGGGTAGTCACGCCCGATACTGCCAGACACCACAGCAATCCGACCAGTGTTTTCAATAACTTAGGATACAGTCTAGCGGATATTTGAATCTGAGGAACGGGCCGAGAATCACTATGCCGAAAAGCAAGAAAAGCTCAAAGCCAACTAACAAATCCAATGGCAAGTCCAATGGAAATGGCGCACCGCGTACTACGCTGAGCGCCGTGGAGATGGGAGCACGTCAGCGAGAGATCTCAGTCTCCGAATTTTTTACTAAGAACCGCCACCTCCTGGGATTTGACAATCCTAGAAAGGCGCTACTTACGTGTGTCAAGGAAGCAGTGGACAACTCCCTTGACGCCTGCGAGGAAGCGGGAATGCTCCCGGAGGTAACCGTAAAGCTCGAAGTCGCGGCAAATGGCGGTCCAACTCCGTCGCCAAGCCAGGCTACTCGGTTTAGAGTCACCGTAACGGATCACGGGCCGGGTATCGTTCGGCAGCAGATCCCGCGAATTTTTGCCAAGCTCCTTTACGGTTCCAAGTTTCACCGGTTGCGCATGAGCCGGGGACAGCAGGGGATCGGTATCTCTGCCGCCGGCATGTACGCTCAGCTTACCACAGGGAAACCAGTGCAGATCATCTCTCGTACCAGCGCAAAAACTCCGGCACATTATTTTGAAGTCCAGATCGATACCAAGAAGAACGAACCCCTCATCCTCGAAAAGAAGCAAGTGCAATGGGAAAATTCCACGGGCACACAGGTCACCCTGGAAATCGAAGGAAAGTATCAAAAGGGGCGAGCGTCCGTGGATGAGTACTTGGAAGAGACCTCCATTGCCAATCCCCATGTGACCCTTGTCTATATCACGCCCGAGGGTGACACCAAACGTTACGAGCGCTCCATCAATGAACTGCCGCCTCCTCCGCGTGAAATCAAGCCACACCCCTATGGCATCGAGTTCGGCATGCTCCTCAAGATGCTTCAGGACACCAAGAGTCACTGGTTATCGGGGTTTTTGAGCAGTGATTTTAGCCGCGTGTCTTCCAACCTTGCCGAGGATATTTGCAAGACGGCAAAGCTCTCGCCCAAGTCGCGGCCTCGGGACGTGAAGGGAGATGAAGCCGAAGCGCTTTATGAAGCGATTCAATCGACAAAGATCATGGCTCCTCCCAGCAACTGTATTTCCCCCATTGGTGAGAAGGCAATTTTGTATGGTCTTTACAAGCAAATCAGCGGGGATTTTTACACCGCTGTTACACGTCCGCCCGCCGTATATAGGGGCAACCCTTTTGTGATCGAAGCGGGACTTGCCTATGGCAAAGGACCTGAGGAGTCTACCAAAAACCAGGATCAACAGGACGGGCCCCTTGCAGAGGGTGAAAGTCGGAACAACGGAAATGAGTTGGCCAGTGTGATCCGTTATGCCAACCGGGTTCCGCTTCTCTATCAGCAATCGGCGTGTTCCACTTTCAAGTCCGCATTGGAAACCAGCTGGCGGAATTACGGTATACCACAATCCAGAGGCGCCTTGCCGGCAGGCCCGATGGTGATTTTCGTGCACATGGCGTCTGTCTGGGTGCCTTTCACCAGCGAGTCCAAGGAGGCCATCGCCGACTACGACGAGATCCGCAAGGAGATCAAGCTTGCATTACAGGAGTGCGGCCGCCGTCTCGGGACGTTTCTCAGGCGCCGCGAACGCGCAAAAAGTGAGTTTCGTCGTCGAAACATATTCGAGCTCTATATCGAAGAAGTCGTCGAGGCATGCAATCACATGAAAGGCGGTAAGCTTCCCACGGAAAAGCTCAAACAACAACTTCACAAGATCGCCATGAAGCGCACCGGTGGAGAAAAGACAGACGAAATCCTGGGCAAGAACGGCGATGGACCAGAAGGACTGCCCTTTTCAATCATTGTCACGCCGGATGGAACGGAAGGGGAGGTGCCTGTCACCGGACGGAATGGACATGCGGAGGTGGCGGAGACCGAGGAAGACATCTCTGATAAGGCGGAGGCCAACGATTCCGAAGAAGAAACCGACGGACAGCAGATATTGAAGCTTAAGACCAAAGATGGGGCGCCGGTTGCCAAAAAATCGAAAGGTAAGAAGTCCACGAAAAGCGCAAAGCGCAGGAAGAAATAGGTAAACCCATGGCACGGAAAAAGGCTAGCAACAACGGTGTAGTGGCAAAAAAACTCGTGGGGGTCGCGGACACGGTCATTACGGCAGCACAGAAGAGCAAGGACCCGACCCTTGAGATCCCTGTGCGCTCCCTCTCCAATGTCAAGTTCAATGAAAAAAAACGCATCATTGAGATGGGCAAGAACAAGCAGGCGCGTACCTTTTTCAACGTTGGGATGGCAAAGAAATTCATGCAGACGGTACTGGTAGCAGACGCCCTTTCGGAGCTCCAGAGGTCAAATCTCACCACCTCACTCCGGGAAATCTATTATCGAACGAAGCACACCATCAAAGGGTCCCACGAGAACACCTTTGACGGCCAAAACGAATCCGATCCGGTTATCGAGGACTTGGAAGTGTCCCTGGAAGCTCTCCGTGAGGAGTTGCACGTCCGGGCGGACAACGGAGGTACCGTGATCGGACCGCTGGTGCTGGTAGACGACGGGGATCAAGTGGATTGCACACGCTTGGGAAAGGGAGGCTACTCCGTCCCTTCCATTGTGGAGCCGGAATACATTCAGATCAGGAGATGTACGGCGGATTTTGTTCTCCTGGTGGAAAAGGGCACGCAATGGAACCGACTTTCCGAGGACAAGTTCTGGCGCAGATACAACTGTGTTCTCCTTACGGGAAACGGCCAGCCGCCCCGGGGAGTCCGACGCCTAGCGCGTAGACTCCACGAGGAGAAGGGGCTTCCCGTCTATGTCCTGGTGGACAATGATCCTTGGGGCTACTACATCTACTCGGTGATCAAGCAGGGGTCCATCAACCTCGCCTTTGAAAGCCAGCGAATGGCCATCCCCAAGGCCAAGTTTATTGGTCTCTCCAGCGGCGACCCCGAGGAGTACGAGCTCCCTCGCAACGTCGGAATCAAGTTGAACGATAAAGACATCTCCCGTGCGAAGGAACTCCTAAACTACCCATGGTTCCAGAAGAAAGAATGGCAAAAAGAGATCAAGCAAATGCTCTCCATGGGCCTCAAGTACGAACTCGATGCCCTGGCTAACAAAGACTTTCAATACCTGACCAAGAAATACCTTCCGCAAAAACTGAAAGACAAAGACTGGCTGGATTAGCAATTGCACAAAAGATCGAGCTTGATACTGGCTCTTCTCGTAGTGGCATCGTGTTCAGGCGGGAAGAGTGACCATCAAGGCTATAAGACTCAATCGTTTCAGGCAGTCGTGAGGCAGGTACGACTCCAGTCTGAGCTCATCAAGCAAGGGAAGAAAAATACGGATAAAGTATCCGTGAAGGTTCCGGCCATTTTGTTTGATCAGCCCATTGAGATCGCTGATGTCAGGAGCATCAACAAGAGCTTTGGACCGGAAATAGATTTCCTCGCCGCCTACTTCAAAGCGAACATCGAAGGTTCGAAAGACGAAATTCTTTCATTCTGGCACGCCGGAGAGAAGGAGCGGATTCAGGAAATGCTAAGAAACGACGATCTGTTTAAAAGAAATCAAACCTACATGGCTAGGAATCCCGGCCTCGTGGTACATGGGTTGGTCAAGCAAGTGGATTCCATTTCTGTCCTTCAGGGGAAAACCGCGGTAATAGGTATCCCCATGAGAAAAGAGGATGGAAGGTTCTATATAATAAGAAAACCTTCCAATGACCTTGAGCTCGCCATTATCGAGGCTTCCTTTATTCGCTAGAGGCAGCCCTCAATTGTATCGGTATGCGTGCTGATTCATTCAAGAGCATTCCAACCTAACGCGGTGGGGGAGACAAACCGGCACGGCTCCGGGTGTATGTCATGCGATGGTTTCTAGTTTTTGTAGGCATCGGTGCCCTGATTCTGCTTCCCAATCTCATGTGGCTAGCCACATCAACTCTACGCATTGAAAACAAAAGTGGTTCGTCGCTATCTTCCTTAAGCTATCGCGCCTGTGAAACCGAGTATCCACTGGCGCCGTTAAAACGCGGCTCGGCGGATTTTGAGATCTTGCCTTCCTGCGGTGAAGACACCATCGTCATCATTCTGGGCGAAAAGGAGTTCTGCCAAATCTACGTCGAGGGAGAGATGTATCACGTAGACGTGGAGGTCCATTCCCCCGACAACGTCACCTGCAAATACGACGATCCGATTTCAGGGCTGTTCTTGGCCAAGATGCTTCTGTAAGAATTTAAAGGTTCAATTGAAATGATCTTTGCCCTTGCGGTGCTGGTGCCCGTACTGTTGGTTTCAGTTTGGTTGT
>JABAOE010005640.1_pt2 | contig 17740 bp, 14 predicted proteins | sample 7062141 | NCBI WGS metagenome assembly JABAOE01 (sample SAMN14538627, study PRJNA623070) | marine sediment metagenome | biome: marine biome [ENVO:00000428]; feature: marine pelagic biome [ENVO:01000023]; material: deep marine sediment [ENVO:00002113] | place: India: Gulf of Khambhat ... | reverse complement strand
ACGGTCCTGGAGCAACAGCGTCCAGTCCATGCGCACGAGCCTGGCGTCCACCGAGTTGTCGGCGGGGTTCTCCGCCCGCAGGTGCAGCCGGAGCTCCAGCGGGAGGTCGCGTCGGGACGCCGCCATCGCCAGCCGTCCCGCGTCCGTCAGCCCGAGATCCTCGAAACCGCGGATCCCGTCCAGGCGGACCCCGGCCAGCGAGACGTCCGAGACGCGGTCGACCTCGAACTCCACGTTCCGCAGGGCCAGCACCTGCTGCAGCGTCGCGCACCCGCCCGAGGCCAGGAGCAGGACGAGGCATGGAAGACGATACCGACGCATGGAGATCTCCTACGGGATGGGGGACGGCGAGCGACGAGCCCGAAGCGGCGCTCCTCCTCGAAGTTATGCGTCCTCGACGCCCACGGCCGAGACTTTCTCACGGCCGCCGTGAATGGCCGGGCCGGTGGCTTCGTAGGAGAGGGTGGAACCTGCCACGCCGAGGGGGCGGGGCTCGGCGCGCCACGAGGGCGGAGCCGCCACCGCCCCGCGGGAGGCCCGCGATGTACAAGACCTGCATGTTCTGCGAGCGGCCCCTGGGCGCGAACGCCGTGATCGAGGAGTTCGCGGTGGGCCGGCGGCTCGCCTTCGACGCCGAGCGCGGCCGGCTCTGGGTCGTCTGCCGCCGGTGCGAGCGCTGGAACCTGTCGCCGCTCGAGGAGCGTTGGGAGGCCGTGGAGGCCTGCGAGCGTCTCTTTCGCGGCACCCGTGTCCGCGTCTCGTCGGAGAACGTGGGGCTCGCCCGGCACGCGGAGGGGTTGGAGCTGGTCCGGATCGGTCGGCCCCTCCGGCCCGAGTTCGCCGCCTGGAGATACGGGGACCAGTTCGGCCGGCGGCGCAAGCGCGCGATCCTCTACGGGATCGGCGGCATGGCGGTCTTCGGCGGCATCGTCGTCGGGGGCGCGGCGACCGGGGTGATCAGCGGGGCGCTGCTCGCCCAGAGCGGGAGCTTCTGGAACCTGTGGGCGAACGGCCGGACCCTCGTCCGGCTGCGCACGGACGACGGGAGGGTGCTCCGGCTCAAGAGCCCGGACCTGCTGGGCACCCGCCTGCGGCCCGCGGAGGACGGCGAGGGCTTCCGGCTTCAGGTGCGAAAGGCGAAGAAGACCGAGTGGTTCACCGGGCCCGAGGCGGAGCGCATGGTCGCGCAGATCGTGCCCAAGATGAACCGCATGGGCGGCAAGCCGAACACCGTGCAGGCAGCCGTGCGCGAGATCGAGGAGCTCGGCCATCCCGAGGACTTCCTGGCCGACATCGTCCGGGGGAACCGTTTTCAGGACCGCAATGGCGTGCCGGGATACATCAACAAGATGTCGGCGCACCGCAAGCTCGCGCTGGAGATGGCGCTGCACGAGGAGCAGGAGCGCCGGGCGCTCGAGGGTGAGCTCTGGCGGCTGGAGCGCGCCTGGGAGGAGGCCGAGGAGATCGCGGCGATCTCCGACGGCCTGCTCCTTCCCGAGCGGACCGAGGAGCTCATCGAGCGGTACCGTCGGGAGTCGGGCCGGGGGGCGGTCGGCGAGCCGTAGTCGACGGTCGGCGCGCCCGTTATTCTTGTCCGCGTTCCCGCGGGAGTCTCGGGCTCCTCTGGCGTGCCCCTCGAAGTCGCAGGTCCCCATGCGTGTCATCCCAGCGTTCCTCGCCGTGTCCCTGGCCGCGCTCGCGGCCGTCCCTGCACCGGCCTCGAGCCAGCAGCGTCCGATGACGTTCATGGACGTGCAGGAGCTCGAGCGAGCCGGGTCGTGGACCCCCAGCTCCGACGGGGCATGGATGCTCTACACCGTGACCACCCCCGACTGGCAGGAGGCCGACGACCAGGCCGACGTCCACGTCGTGTCGCTCTCCGCCGGGGTGGCCTCGAGCCGGCAGCTCACGTTCACGGAAGAGGCCGACGAGCTGCGGCCCACGTGGGGACCGGGCGACGCGTACTTCGTGTTCTCCTCCGATCGCGAGACGGAGGACGGGGACGACCATCAGCTGTACTGGATGCGCCCCGACGGTGGAGAGGCCCGCAGGATCACGAGCGCTCCCGAAGGCGTTTCGGGCTTCGATTTCAGCCCGGACGGGCGATGGCTCGTCTTCCGGAGCGGCGAGCGCGGCCGCGAGCAGCTGCACCGCCTTCCCGTCGACGACCTCTTCGGCGCCGAGCCCGTCGCGATCACCGGCGGGGAGGCGGGCGTCGAGCAGTGGGAGTGGAGCCCCGACGGCGCGCGGATCTACTTCACCCGACCCGACTCCTTCGACGAGGACGAGGACCGCAGGCGCGAGCTGGGCTTCACGGTCGACGTCAAGAACGCGATCACGCCGCTGTCCGGCCTCTGGGCGGTCGACGTGGCGAGCGGAGACGAGCGCCGGCTCGCCGAGGACGCCTCGTACAGCGTGGAGGCCTTCGAGGTGTCGCCCGACGGACGCTGGATCGCGTTCCGCGGCGGATCGCCCGAGCGCTACGAGCGCAACATCACGGCCTCCGGTCTCTACGCCGACCTCTATCTGATGGAGGTCGCGACGCAGCACGTCGAGCGCCTGACCGAGAACCACGAGGTCTCCGAGAGCGGGGCGAGCTTCTCGCCCGACGGGCGCTGGATCGCGTTCTCGGCCCCCGACGACATGGAGCGCTACTCCATGACGGAGAACCGGGTCTACCTGCGGGCGGTGGACGACCGGAACGGCGGCTTCCGCAAGCTCGGCTCGTCCTTCGACAACAGCCTGAGCATCGACTTCTGGTCGGACGACGGGCGCACCATCTACTTCGCCGCCGGCGTCAAGGTGACGACGCAGCTGCATGCCCTGGACGTCGAGCAGGATCGCGTCCGTCAGGTCACGAGCGAGCGGGCGGCGCTCTCGGTGTCGCGGGACGAGGACTCGGGCGTCATCCTCATCGACTACTCCGATCCACGCACGCCGCCGACGGTCTTCACCGTGGACCGGCTCGAGGATGTGGCCGAGCGCGGACGCTGGCGGCAGCTCGTCGACGTCAACCCGCAGATCGAGGGGATCGCGCTCGGCGAAGAGGTCGAGGTCAACTGGACGTCGACCGACGGCAAGACGGTCGGGGGCGTCCTCGTGTACCCGGTCGGCTACGAGGAGGGGACGCGCTACCCGCTCATCGTCGCGATCCACGGCGGCCCGGCGTCGGCCGACGTGCTGCGCTTCAACGGCGGCTACAACGCGCAGGTGTACGCGGGCGCCGGCTACGCCGTGCTGAAGCCGAACTACCGGGGCTCGCGCAACTACGGCAACGCGCACCGCACCGACATCGTCGGCGACTACTTCACGCTCGGCTTCGACGACATCATGACCGGCGTCGACCACCTCATCGCCGAGGGCATCGTCGACGGGGACCGGATGGGCGCGCTGGGCTGGAGCGCGGGCGGCCACTGGTCGAACTGGATCCTCACGCACACCGACCGCTTCAAGGCGATCAGCTCCGGCGCGGGCACGATGAACTGGATCAGCATGTACGCGCAGAGCGACGTGCAGCGGAACCGGCAGTTCTACGTCGGCGACGGCTTCCTGTACGAGGACTTCGACACCTACTTCGACCAGTCGCCGCTGAAGTACATCACGAACGCGAGGACGCCGACGATGATCCACGTCGTGGAGGGCGACCCGAGGGTTCCCAGCCCGCAGTCGGTGGAGCTGCACATGGCGCTCAAGAAGCTCGGAGTCGCGACCGAGCTCTTCATGTATCCGGGCCGAAGCCACGGGATCCCGGACGCGCGCAACCGGCTCGTGAAGGCGGTGAGCGAGATGGCGTGGATGGATCACTACGTCCGCGGCATCGGCGACCGGTTCGAGTGGCGCCAGGTGCTGGAGACCCTGGAGGAGGAAGCGGGGCAGCCGAGGGCCGTCTCCGATCGATGAGGTCGGCGCCCCTCCCGTGTCCGGGGTCGGCGCCGCCGAGTCGTCTCCACCGGGGTCGTCGCGCACGCCGGGCGACATGACACGGCGGCCGATCCATCTGGCCTTTGTGGGCTGCGGCTTCATCGCGCGGGTGCACAGTCGGCACCTGCGCGCGATGGGCGGGGATTTCGTCTGCAGCTACGCGAGCCGCAGCGCCGAGCGCGCGGAGAGCTTCCGCAGGCGGTTCAGGGGTGAGCGGGCCTTCGGGAGCTACGAGGAGGCGATGCTCGATCCGGCCGTCGACGCGGTCGTCGTGGCCGTTCCGCCGCGCTACCATCTCGAGCTGACCCTGCGCGCGCTCAAGGCGGGGAAGCACGTTCTCGTGGAGAAGCCGGCCTTCCCGACCACCGACGACTATCGGACCGCGATGGCGGCTCGGGAGCTGGCCGAGCGGGTCGTGCTCGTGGGCGAGAACGACCACTACAAGCCCCTCGCGGTGGAGCTGCGCAGGCTTCTGGCGAGCGGGGTGATCGGAGAGCTCGTCTTCGGCCTCTTCACGACCGTGATGCACAAGCCCAAGACCGCCGAGGACTGGCGCAACGACGAGGAGATGGCGGGGGGCGACGCCTTCTTCGAGGAGGGCATCCACTGGCTGCACGTGGCCGGCAGCCTGGGGCCCCGGATCACCACGATCCAGGGATTTCGCCCGCCGCCGTCGGGGCGTGGCGCGCTGCGGGGCGACGCCCGCCGCAAGAGCATGCTCGTGGCCTTCCAATACGATACGGGGGCGGCCGGAGCGCTCTACTACTCCCGGGAGATTCCGTCGCTGCTGCGAGGCCTGCGCCTGTCCAAGCTCTTCGGCCGGGACGGGGTGATCACCTTCGAGTCCAACGGGGGCTTCATCGTGGTGCGGGGGGGAGGGGTTCCGAGGTTCTCCATGCCCGGATTCCGGGACATCCGCGGGTATCGCGCCATGTACCGCGACTTCGCCGAGGCGATCGTGACCGGACGCGAGCCGGAGATGAGCCTGGAACGGGCCCTGGAGGACCATCGCCTCATGGAAAACGTCTACGCGAGCCTGGAGCGCGGAGAGCCGTGACGGAGCGCTTCGATCTCGTCATCATCGGGAGCGGCGCCGGGGGCGGAACGGTGGCGCGTGCGCTGGCGGGGGCCGGGGCGCGGATCCTGGTGGTCGAGCGAGGCGATTTCATCCCGCAGGAGTCGGCCAACTGGGACCCCGGGGAGGTATGGGGCCGGCTGGCCTACCGAGCCGACGAGCGATGGCTCGACCGGGACGGTCGGGAGTTCCGGCCGTACACGCACTACTGCGTCGGCGGCAACTCGAAGTTCTGGGGAGGCACCCTCTACCGCCTGCGCAGGGAGGACTTCGGGGAGGTCCAGCACCGGGACGGCGTCTCCCCGGCGTGGCCGATCGACTACGAGACGCTGGCACCCTACTACGAGCGTGCGGAGCGGCTCTACCACGTGCACGGCGAGGTCGGTCCGGACCCGACCGAGCCGCCCCGCGGCGCGTTCCCGCACGGCCCGATCCGGCACGAGGGCCGGATCGCGGAGATCGTGGACAAGCTTCGGGCCCTCGGGCTCAGCCCGTCCCATCAGCCGCTCGGCTTGATCGACCCCGGGGGCGTGGAGGGGTGCGTGCTCTGCGATACGTGCAACTCGTTCCCGTGCCGGCTGCGCAAGAAGAGCGACGCCGACGTGGTCGGGGTGTCGCCGGCGGTGCAGGCGGGCGACGTGACGCTGTGGACCAGGGCGTTCGCGGAGCGCCTCGTCACGAACGGGACCGGCGACAAGGTCGTCGCGGCCGAGCTCGTGCGGGAGGGGCGGCCGGTTCGGGTGGAGGCGCCGCTCTTCGTCGTCTCGTGCGGCGCGGTCAACTCGGCGGCGCTCCTGCTCCGCTCGAAGAGCAGCGCGCATCGGGACGGGCTGGCCAACTCGTCCGGGCTGGTCGGCCGGCGCTACATGGCGCACCTGGCCACCATGCTGGGTGGGTTCTATCCGCCCCGTCACCGCACGCGCTTCTCGAAGACGTTGGCGATCAACGACTTCTACTTCCGGGGGCCGAACGGGGGCTACCCCCTTGGACAGATCCAGTCGCAGGGGCGGGCGCACGTGGACCAGGCCAAGTCCGGGGGGCAGGGCGCGGCCCGGCTCGTGCCCCGTTGGCTCTACCGGCTGTGGTTCTCGTGCGGAGTCGAGTGGATGGCCATGACCGAGGATCTGCCGCACCCGGACAACCGGGTCACGGTCACCCCCGACGGACGGATCCGTCTGGCCTGGAAGCCGGAGAACGCCCAGGCCCACCGGGAGCTCGTGGAGCTCGCCCGCAGCATCCTGCGGCGCGTGGGCTTCTGGTTCGTGGTGCCGGTATCGATGGGAGCGATCAACACCACGCACCAGTGCGGCACCGCCGTCTTCGGAACCGATCCGCGCACGTCCGTGCTCGACCCGTGGTGTCGCTCCCACGACGTGGACAACCTATTCGTCGTCGACGGCTCGTTCTTCCCGTCGTCGGCCGCCGTGAATCCGGCGCTCACGATCGCGGCCCAGGCGCTGCGCGCCGCCGATCACATCCAGGACACCCACCTGACCTGACAGGTCATCGAACCGGAGGCCCCGAGTGAAGGCCCGATCGTTCAGCCACACCGGCATCACCGTTCGCGATTTCGACAAGTTCGTCTCCTTCTACGCCGAGCACTTCGGCGCCCGCCTCGTCGGGGTCGGCGACACCCCGCCCGAGCGGGTCCGTGCCTTCTTCGGGGTGGATGCCGAGATGCCCGAGTGCAAGATCGGCTGGCTCCGCCTGCCCGGGGGCGGCATCCTCGAGATCTTCGAGTTCAAGCCGCACGAGCCTGCCGAGCCCGTGGTGTGGAACCGCGTGGGGCTGACCCACATCGGCATCGACGTGCGCAACACGCGGAAGTGGCACGACTACCTCGTCGGCAAGGGCGTCGAGATCGTGAGCGAGCCCGAGGCCTCGCCCCGCAAGCACACCTTCTTCTTCGCCAAGGACTGCGAGGGGAACCTCATCGAGCTCATCGACCTCCAGGTGAAGTACCTCCCCCTGAGGTGGCTCGGGTGGCTCGCCGGCTGGCTCTTTCGGCGGGGGATGTACAAGCACCACTATCTGCCTCCGGCGTGATCTGCTCCAGCCCGAGGACGCGGCGCCTCCGGGGTGTCGCTATCTTCGGTGGACTCCAGACCGACTCCGGGAGGTTCCATGTCTGCCCGACCCCTTGGCTTCGCCCCGATCTTCGTCGCCGCCGGCGCCGTTCTCTCGCTGTGCGCCTCGGCGGCCGCGCAGGGCGCCCCTGCGGGCTTCCTCGAGGAGTTCGAGGGTCAGTTCGGGGCCTCGGCCTCCAAGCTCGTCGCCCTTGCCGAGGCGATGCCCGAGGCCACGTACGATTGGAGCCCGGGTGAGGGGGTCGCCTCGGTCGCCCGGGTCTACATGCACATCGCCCGCTACAACTACATGTACCCGGACGAGAACCTGGGCCTCGCCACCCCGGTGACCGCGGCCGAGTACGGACGGTGGGAGGACGAGGTCACGGCGAAGGACGACGTCGTGCGGATCCTCGAGGAATCGATGGACTTCGTGCGCTCGGTCGCCTCCGGGATGAGCCCCGCCGCGTTGGACGAGCCGACCACGCTGTACGGTCGCGAGGTCGGCCGGTGGGCGGTGCTCCTCCAGCTGCTGGCGCACATGAACGAGCATCTGGGCCAGTCGATCGCGTACGCGCGCATGAACGACGTCGTGCCGCCCTGGTCGCGCTGACCGGGCCGGAGAGGCGACGAAGATGAGGATCGACCGCGCCCCGCTCCGGCGGGGGTCGGGACCGCGCGCCGTCGGGGCCCACGGATGGCTGCTCCGCTCGACGCTGGCGTGCGCGGGGCTGATGGCGGCGTGCGCGGGCGCCGAGGAGGGCGCGCCGCCGGCTGCCGCCACGACGCCGAGGGGCGTCATCGAGCTGTGGGAGCAGGGGATTCCCGCGTTCGGGGTCTTCGTGCCGAGCGAGCGGGAGCGGGGGGCCACGGGGCCGGACGGGGAGCGCCTGCCTCCGCTGTACACGGTGGAGGGCGGGGAGCGTCTCGCCGCCAACCCGCTGTACGACTACCTCTTCCTGAACCTGGAGGGGTCGTACGATCCGGAGGCGATCTCGGCGATCGCCCGGGGGCTGCGCCAGGGTGGGGCGGCGGGCGCGAAGACGCTCCTCGTGCGGATCCCGCCGATCTCGGCCGAGGGCGAGGACGTCGCCCGGGCCCGGGTCGCCGAGGCCCTGGAGCGCGGCGCGGACGGGGTGGTGCTGCCCCACGTGCGCAGCGCCGACGAAGCGAGGACGGCCGTCGGCTTCTTCGGGGGGGCCGACGTGTGGTCGCCCGCGAGCCCGGACGGCACCGTCCTCGCGATGCTCATGATCGAGGATCCGGGCGCGCTGGAGGAGGTCGAGGCGATCGCCGACCTGCCGGGCTACAGCGTGCTGGCCTGCGGCATCGGCAGCCTCACGCGGGCGCTCGGCGACCGGGAAGCCGGGGAGGCCGGCAACCAGGAGGTTCTGCGGCAGGCCCGGCGGGTCGGGCTCCCCGACATGATCACGGCGAACGCCGACGACGTGGCGCGCCGCATCGAGGAGGGCTTTCTCGGGCTCCTCATGTCGGGGCCCGAGTCCGACGAGCACATCCGCGTCGGCCTCGCCGCCGCCGGACGCTAGCCGCCGGCGGCGACGCCCGCCTCCAGCGCCTCCACCAGCCGGGGGATCTTCGAGGACGGCGTCGAGCAGAGGGCGACGCGCACCGCGCCCCCGATGGGGGTCACGTACACCCCGAGCTCCCGCATCCTGGCCGCGGCGGCCTGCGCGTCGCGGGTGAAGACCGTCACGAAGAAGCCCGCGTCGTAGCGAGGGATCCGCAGCCCGGCGGAGCCGGCGGCATCGTTGAACCGCTCGGTGCGCTCCTGCATCAGCCCGATGAGCTCGCCACGCTCGGCGTCGCAGCGCCCCGCCAGCTCCGGGTCGGTGAGGAGCTCCGTCAGCGCGACCTGCCCCAGGTGGTTGCAGTTCGACCACGTGGCGCGGCACGAATACCCCAGCGCGTTCGCGATCTGCTCGCGCTCCCCGCCGTCGCGGTGCAGCGCGACGAGGGCCCCGACGCGCGCCCCGTACTGGGTGTGGGACTTCGAGGCGGTCCAGGCCACGAGGACCGTCGCCGAGTCCAGGATCGAGGGCACGGCCTCGAGCCAGGTCGTCTCGGCGTCGCCACCGAACCGCATGTACGCGGCATCGATCAGCAGGGTCACGGGCACCCGCTCTCCGACCGCGCGCACCGTCCGGGCGAGTCGGCGCCACTCGTCGGCGCTGAGCGAGTACCCCGTCGGGTTGTGGCATGGAAAGTTGAGCGCCAGCAGCGCGCGCCCCTGCGTGGCCGCGTGACGCTCCAGCGCCTGTGCGAGGCCCTCGAGGTCGAAGAGACCGTCTTCGGCGAACATCGCAAAGGTCTCGAGGCCACGCCCCGCGTGCCGTGCGATCTCCGCGTACGGACCCCAGTAGTAGCTCGTCGTGAGCAGCTTGTGGCCGGGCTCCGTGAAGTTCACCACGGCCTCGTAGACCGCGCCGGTTCCGCCGGGCGTCGAAACCGCGATCGCCTGAGCGGCCAGGGGGCCGTCCCCGAACAGGTCCCGCACGACCGCCTCCCGGAAGGCCGGCGTGCCCGAGATCGGCGCGTAGCCGGCGGTGCGGCCGGACTGGACCCGCTGGAGCGTCTCAAGGACCGTCGGCATCACCCCGAGCGCTCCGTCGTCGTCGATGAGCGCCCCGAGCGTGGCGTTGAGGATCGACTCGCCCTGCGCCGCCCTCCGCGAGGCTTCCGCATTCAAGGCGAAGATCGGGTCGTTGCCCGCGCGGTCCCTGACACCGGGGATCACGGAGCTGAAGGTGGCCGACGCGGTCATCAACGCCCCTGGTCCAGCAGGCCGTCGATCTCGGCATAGACCTGCTGCAGCGCGCGATCGCCCTGGCTCTCGCGCAGGGTCCAGCTCTCCAGGTCACCGAACAGGGCTTGCTGCTGTGCGTCCTCCAGCGCGTAGCCCTCCTCGTGGAGGCGGTGCGCCTCGTCGATCACGACGCGAATGGCTCCCTGGAAGAGCTCGAGCTCGTCGGCGAGGATGTGCGGGGCGTCCACGAAGCCGTGGCCCGGCACGTAGGTGTCGACGTCCATCTCCTGCGCGCGCTCGATCATCTCCACCCACTCCGACGGGTACGCGGTGCGCATCGCGGGAAAGATCCGGTGGAGGAAAGCCTCGCTCATGAAGAGGATCTTCTCCTGTGGCAGGTACACGACGAGATCGCCCCCGGTGTGGGCCCGGCCGAGGAAGAGCACGTGGATCTCCCTGCCGCCCATCGTGAGGACCTCACGGTCGTCGACGAGCCGGGTCGGGACGACGACCGGGGGCGCGTCCGCCGGACGATTCGGATTGCCGGCGCTGGCCTCGAGCGTGGCGGCCGACGTGGGGTGTGCGAGGAAGACCGCGTCCGACGGGAAGGCGGAGTTGCCGGCGGTGTGGTCGCCGTGGTCCGAGCAGACGACCACGGTGCGGATCGGCTGGTCGGTGATCTCGGCGATGTGGCCGATCATCCGCTCGGTCTCCTCCACGCTTCCCTGACCGTCCGCCACCAGAACGCCCTCGTCGGTCACCACGAAGAGGCTCACGGTCGTGAACCTCTCGTCGCCCGCGGAGCGGAGCTGCTCGTAGGAGTACACCCCGTCGGCGAGCTGCTGCACCCGCGGGAAGTCGTCGTCGGTGTAGCCCCGCGCGTAGGGGTCGGCGGTGCGCACGAGCTGANNGCGTCGGCGTCGGGCGCCGAGCACCCGGTGAGCAGGGGCAGGAGGGCGAGGTAGGGGATCGCGAGTCGGCGTGGCATGTCGGTCTTCTTCTCGGTGTGGAGGCTCCGCCTCGTGGACCGGCTCACTATGTGGACGCCGCTCCGGGTTGTCACCCCCGGGAGAGCTCCGGCGCGGGCTCGGCCCCCCGCCGGGCTTTCCAGGCGTCGTAGCGCATGCGGAGCGTGATCACCGGGTTGGCGTTCTCGTCGGGCTCGATGTTCTCGTCGGTCACGTCGATGAACAGGTGGTAGTCGCCGTCGTTGAACGAGTCGCCCTCGGTGTCGTCGGGGTCGGCGGCGAGGACGTAGGCGACGTGCGCGTTGCGGCCGTCACAGGGTGCGTCGGGGACGGGCTCCGTCTCGCAGGTGCACCTGGCGTCTCCACCCGCGGCGTCGGCTGCCTCCATCGCCGCCATCACACGGTCCACGACGTCGCCGTCCGCCGCCTCCAGCGCTGCCGCGGCGTTCCGAACGACCGCGTCCGACGCCAGGATGTTCCCCTGCACGGAATAGTGGATCCCGGTGCCCGGCACTCGACCCTGCCGCGCCAGGGATGCCGGCCGGTTCTCCCCGCCGGAGAACCCGATCGAGCGACCCTGCATGTCCACGATGCCGAACTGCCGCCGCTGCATGTCCGGGTCCGCCCTGAGCATCTCCAGGATCAGACGGGGATGCGTGCCCTCCTTGAGCTGCTCGTAGATCAGCTCCTGGTTCGCTCGCGTCCGATCCACCCCGGCCTGCGCCGCGGCCACGCCGATCCCCGGCACCACGATGGCCTGGATGTCCATGAGGCCTCTGGACGGGAAGCCCTCGAGCCTCTCCTGGGATACGCACGTGGCCGAGGCGATCACGACCCGTCCGGTTCGTGTGTCGACGGCGATGACCGACCACGTCGCCGCCGCGGGCCGAGGCAGGAGCAGGAGGCCCAGAAGCCAGAGGGGGGCCAGGACGGCCGAACGGGGCAGGGAGCGACGCATGAACGATTCCTCGTACGTCCGGGGACACCGCGGAAAGGCGGCACGAAGATGCCGCCCGACTCGGGTCGCCGGCAACGGGACGGGGAACACCGCGGGGCCGGGTCCCGAGCCCGCCCGGCGCCCGCTAGCCGCCTCTTTCGGTCTCCGCGTTGGCGGCCGTCCACGCCTCCACGAGCGTGGTGAGGGTCTCGTCGAGCGCGTCCTGCAGGTCGGCGGCGGCATTGGCGGACGTCGTCACGCCGATCACCGAGGTGTACCAGGTCACGGCCTCCGAGAGGTTGATCTGGTTGTCCCGGAGCATCTGGGCCGCCTGCTGAACCCTCAGGCTCACCACGTACGCGTGGGCGTCCCCGCTGCCCCCGGCGCACTCGAACGAGACGCGCAGCTCCGGCAACGCCGGGTGCTCGAGCATCTCTTCGCGGGTCAGCACCCCGACCTCGGACTCGATGAGCCGCAGGGACGTGGCCGCCTCGAAGGACGAGGCCGTGACCCCGATCGCCTCACAGGCGGCGTTGGCCTCGATCCGGATGAACACGCCACCGAGATCCTCGAGCGTGTACCGGTTCCACTCCGTGTCCTGCGCGCTCGAGGCCGCGGGCGCCAGGCACGCAGCCGCGACGGCGCCGGCGGCCAGCCACCGACTCATCCTTCGACCCCCCTTCCGCGTCGGGACCCCGGGGCCCGTCAGCGGCCCTCGCCGCACGATCGGCAGTTGTGGTTGTTCTTGGAGCCGAGCTTCTCGAGCAGCGCGATCGTGGCCGGATGGGGCTGGGCGCGCTGCTCGGGGCTGTTCGCCATGTCGGCCGTGGTCTGCCCGCTCCGGGCGATCAGCGTGACGTCCGCCCCCTTCGAAACGAGGTACAGGATCGTCTCGTTGTCCCCGCGAGCCGCGGAGTGATGGAGGGGCGTGTAGCCGTCCATGTCCCGCAGGTTCGGGTCGATTCCGAGCTCCTCCACGAAGTACTTCATCGAGGCGAGCCATCCACCCGGGACGCTCCGATGCTGCTGCGCGACGCGGGACGTGCCGAAGCCCACGCCGGCCGCCGCGTGCATGGGATGCACGGCGGGCCCGCCGACGGGAACCGGCGGGAGGCCGGAGGGATCGGTCTCGTCCTCCTCCTCGTCCTGGTTCGCCGTCTGGTTGGGCGGATCACCGAAGAAGCGTCGCCTGTCCGGAAGCTTCGTCGTCCAGATGTTCGGGTTCGCGCCGTACTCGGCCAGGAGCCTCATCGCGGCCACGTCGGCTGCGTAGGCGGCGCGCCAGAACGCCGTCGCCCCCGTGAAGTCGACGCCCATGCGACCGGCGTTGTAGGAGGCGTACCAGATGTGCGTCGTCGTCTGCTGGTCCGGCTCGGCGCCCGCCTCGAGCAGCGCCCTCATCAGGTCGAGGTACGACGTCCTCTGAGCGCGGAAGTTCTGGGGCTGGGGATACCAGGTCCGCAGCGACCACTCGATGTTCAGCGTGGCGAAGAGGGGAGCGGCGCCGTCGTCGCTGACGAGGTTCGGGTCGGCGCCGCGCTCCAGCAGCTCCATGGCCAGGTCGTAGTTCCCGTTGATGATCGACACGAGGAGCGGGCTCGACTGGTCGCCGCCCGACGGCTGGTCGATGTCCGCGCCCGCGTCGAGCAGGAGACGCGCCGTCTCCGCGTGTCCCTCGCGCGCCGCGTAGTGCAGCGCGGTGAAGCCGCCCTGGACGCCGATCTGCTCGATCGAGGACAGGGCTCGGATCGGGGGCTCCTCGGCCTTCTTCTCCTCGTCCTGCTTCTCTGCCGCGGGCTCGTCCGGATCGGGGGCGGGGGCCGGGTCGGGTGTCGCGGCGGAGTCGGGCGGTGTCGCGTTCGGTGGCCCGCCGCGCCCCGGAGGCCCGCCGCCGCGCCCGCCGCGCGGCTCCTCCGGCGGCTCGCCGGCCTCGACTCGGCGCACCCGGGTCCGACGGGACTGCTCTTCCTGGTCCCGCGACGAGCGCTGCGTGTAGTCCGTGAGATCGGTCTGGAGCGAAACGTCCGCACCCGCGGCGAGCAGCGCGGACACGGCATCCGTCGCATTGCGCGACGCCGCGAAGACGAGAGGAGTCCGGGCCTGGAAGGCGTCCGGGGCGTCGACGTCGGCGCCGTGCTCGACGAGCGCGCGCACGGCGTCCGCCGAGTTCGCCTGAGCCGCGAAGTGCAGCGCGGTCACCCCGGTGCCCGTGGGAGCGTCGGGGTCCGCGCCCGCCTCGAGGAGCGCGCTCACGATCCCCGCGTGCCCGCTGCGTGCGGCGAGGTGCAGCGGCGTGTAGCCGCCGACGCGCGTCAGCGGCTTCAGCGTCGCGCCGGCGTACAGCAGGACGTCGAGGATCTCCCGATTGTCGTTGAGCGCCGCCCAGTGCAGGGCGGTGAGGCCGTCGGGCTGGGAAGCGTTGACGTCCGCCCCCTGCTGGAGCAGCGCCCGAACGGATGCGGCGTCGTCGTGCTGCGCCGCGTCGGCGACCGGCGACTCCGCGTACGGAGCGGCTGCGGCCAGAAGGAGGCTCAACGAGAAGATCGAGGCCGACCGCAGGCCCGTGACCCTGAGTTGTGCGAACATGTACCGTATCTCCCGGAAGTCCGAACTCCCGAAGCGCACCCCCGCTAGACGGCGAAGGTGCCCGTGCTGTTGCCGAAGTTCTCGATGTCGTCGATGCCCAGCTTGTGCAGGAGCGTGAGCATGACGTTGGCCATCGGGGTTCCCGCGTCGGCGCGGATGTGGCGCTCGCCCTGCAGCAGCCCGTTCGCCCCGCCCACCAGGAAGAGCGGGCAGCGGATGTGGTTGTGGAGGTTCGAGTCGGCCATCGCGGAGCCGTACATGACCATGGTCTTGTCGAGGAGCGTGCCGTCGCCCTCCGAGACGCTCTGCAGCTTCTCGAGGAGGTACGGGATCATCGACACGTGGTACCGGTTGATCTTCTCGAAGTCGCGAACGCGGTCCTCACGGCCGCCGTGGTGCGAGGACGCGTGGTACGGGCTGTCCGTCCCGCTCTCGGGGTAGACGCGCGGCGACGCGTCACGGCCCATCTTGAGCGAGAAGATCCGGGTCGTGTCGGACATGAAGGCCAGCACCTGCAGGTCGAACATGAGGTGCATGTGCTCGGAGAAGGAGTCAGGGACACCCACCGGAGCCTCGGGAATCTCACGCTCGTCGCCGCTCGTGTTCTGCTGCTCGATGCGCCGGATGCGCTGCTCGAGCTCGCGGATGTTCTCCGTGTACAGGTCGAGCCGCTGCCGGTCCGCGGCTCCGAGCTGCCGGCGCAGGCCGTTCATCTCGCCCATGACCCAGTCGAGGATGCTGCGGTCGGTGCGCAGGCGCTCGGCGCGCTGCTCGGCCGTTCCGCCCGCTCCGAAGAGCTGCTCGAACACGGCCCGCGGATCGCGGATCATCGGCAGGGGCTCCGTGGGAGAGGCCCAGCTGATCGTGTCCGTGTAGACGCAGGCGTAGCCGTAGGCGCAGCCACCGGCCTGGTCCACGTTCTCGATGGTGAGCTGCATCGACGGGATCGGCGTCTCGTCGCCGAAGCGCTGCGCGTAGATCTGGTCGAACGACGTCCCGACGAAGAGGTCCGAGCCCTCGGTCTGCTTCGGGTGGGCCTGCGTCAGGAAGACCGCCGTCGTCCGGAAGTGATCGCCGCCGATCTCGGAGGGCTGGAAGGCGTCGGCCATCCTGCAGTCGGTGTCGCTGACGATCGTGAGGTATTTCCGGAACGGGTCGAGCGGTTGCATGCTGCTGAGCGAGAGGTCGAAGTCCTTTCCCTCTTCCTTCGGCGACCAGAGGCCGAGCGACGCGCCCAGGTCGTTGCAGCCGGCGGCTCCGTGCACGTTCTCGATGCACACGAGCCGGGTGCCGTCCGCGGCGCGCGCGGCCTCCGACCTCGACCACGGGCGAGCGGCGGGGATCATCGCGTCGAGGAGCGGCAGTCCGACGCTCGCTCCCATGCCCTTCAGCATCGTGCGTCGCGAGATGTGCTTTCCGGTAATGAAGTCCATCGTGTTCAGGCCTCGCTCGAGGGTTGGTCTCGTCGTGGGTCTCAGCTCGTGGTGACGGGAGTCTGGGCGACCACGGGTTGCGCCGCCCGACTCTGCGTGAAGGCAGGGGTGTTCACGACCCCAAGGATGAACTCGGACACGCGGTAGCCTTCATCCGCGGCCCTGCGGGTGATCCGGCGGATCGCCGGCATGTCGTAGTACTCGACGCGGCGGCCGAGCGCGTACGCCATCAGGTTCTCCGTGAAGATCCGGTAGAACACCTCGGGCCGGCTCAGCAGGACGTTCCGCAGGTCGGTCGGGCCCGCCAGCTGCGTGCCATCGTAGAGCTCCCCGACCGGATCCACCAGGTTGCCCCCGTCGCGCTCCCGCCACGCGCCCGTGACGTCGAAGTTCTCGAGCGCGAGCCCGATCGGGTCGATCATGTTGTGGCAGGACGAGCACGCCGGATTGGCCCGGTGCTGCTCCATCCGCTCGCGGACCGTGAGGAATCGCCCGTCCTCCGCGCCCTCGGTCTCGTCGAGATCCGGCACGTTCGGCGGCGGCGGCGGCGGCGGCGGCGGCGGCGGGGCGCCGAGCAGCACCTCCATCACCCACTTCCCGCGCAGCACCGGCGAGGTGCGGTTCGCGTGCGACGTGAGCGTCAGGATGCTGCCGTGCCCGAGGATGCCCCGGCGCTGCTCCGTGGCGTACTCGACACGCCGGAACTCGGTGCCGAGCACGCCGGGGATTCCGTAATGCCGGGCCAGCCGCTCGTTGACGAAGGTGTAATCCGCCGAGAGCAGGTCGATGATCGGCCGGTCCTCGTGGACGATGTGATTGAAGAGGTGGACGGTCTCCTCGTGCATCGCCTCGGCCAGCGTCTCGTCGAAGTACGGGTAGCTGAGCGCGTCGGGATGGATCTTCTCCAGGTCCTGCAGGCGCAGCCACTGCGCGGCGAACCGGCCCCCGAGGGCCTCGGCGCGCGGGTCGGCGAGCATGCGCAGCACCTGGCGCTCCAGCTCGTCGTCGTCCGAGAGGTCCCCGCGGTCCGCGAGGTCGATGAGCTCCTGGTCGGGTGGGGCGCCCCAGAGGAAGAAGGAGAGCCGCGAGGCGAGGTCCGCGTCGCTGATCTCGTAGATCTCCCCGGGTCGCACGCCGTCGGGCACCTCCTCCATGCGGAAGATGAAGTGCGGGCTGGCGAGCAGGGCCTGCAGCGCGAGCCGCACGCCGCCCTCGAAGCCGCCGCGCTCCTCACCCTCGTCGTAGAACGACATCAGGCCTTCGACGTCCTCGTCGGTCGCGTCGCGGCGGTACGCCTTGGTGGCGAGCCGGCTCACGATGCTCTCGGCGCACGGCCGCGCCTCCGCCGCCGAGGTGGGGCGACACGAGAAGACGTAGCGTCGCGTCGGCGTGTCGGAGACGCCGGTGACCTCGAAGGGGCCCAGGATCGTCAGCCTCTGGAGGTGCTGCTGCGTCGTGACGCCGTACCCGATGCCGATCTGGCCGTCGGCCAGCGTGTGGTCGATCGGCCGGATGAGATCGTCGAGCTCCCCTTCGAACTGACGGATGAACGCCGCCGTGACCCGGTGCGGTCCCGCCGGGACCTGGATCGAGTCGGTGCGGATGTTGAGACCCGTCGGCTCGGATTCGCGCATCCAGCGGTCGATCTCGAGCAGGGCGACGCGCTCGCCGTCGATCGAGATCTCGATCTGCTCGGTGCCGAACGTCCGCCCGAAGACCTCACCCTCCACCGCGTTGTAGGGCATGATGTGGAAGACGTACTTGCCGTCCGCCGGGAAGTTGTGGACGACCGACAGGCCGCCGCGCGTTCCGAAGGGCGCGCCCTCCACCTGATCCCTCTGGGACTGGATGCGGGAGAGCCGGTAGATCGTGTTGGCGATCTCGGCATCGGGATCTCCGAGGGCGAGGCGCGCGATCTGCCCGGCCGCCCGCAGGTAGCCCTCCATCACGGTCGCGGACGGCATCTGCACGTCGGCGATGTTGTCGAAGT
>JABAOE010019458.1_pt1 | contig 17742 bp, 19 predicted proteins | sample 7062141 | NCBI WGS metagenome assembly JABAOE01 (sample SAMN14538627, study PRJNA623070) | marine sediment metagenome | biome: marine biome [ENVO:00000428]; feature: marine pelagic biome [ENVO:01000023]; material: deep marine sediment [ENVO:00002113] | place: India: Gulf of Khambhat ... | reverse complement strand
GAACTCCCAGAACGAGCCGCCGATCGTGTAAATACCGGCAGTAGCCATGTTGACCGAACAGAAGCCGCCGTGAGCGGCATAGTTCGGTGTGCCGAACTGTTGCGCCCACCAACCGGTGAACGACTGGCTCTGATCGCGCCCGGTAAAGAAAGCCAGCTTTTCAGGCGACGATTCGCGCAAAGGCTCCAGCCAGGAAACCGCGATCTGCAGCGCCTCTTCCCAATCGATCTCGCGAAACTCACCGGCTCCGCGCGGCCCGCTCCGCAGCAAGGGCTTGCGCAATCGCGCCGGGGAATAATGCTGCATGATGCCGGCGGATCCCTTGGCGCATAGCACACCACGATTTACCGGGTGATCACGGTTACCTTCGATATACCTGATCTTGCCATCACGCAGGTGCACGTCGATGCCGCAACGGCAAGCACACATATAACAGGTGGTCTTGCGAACCTCGTCGCTGATTTTGGGACTGGTCTCCGTCTGGTGAGTGTCGGCGAATGCCGCGGGCGCAGCTTTAGTCATGGATGACCTTCAAAAAAACCGGAGCCGCAGTATAAACCAGCCTCACCGGCAATTGGACCGGCGACGAAGGCGCGCCCGCGCTTCATTAACGGCCCGGGTACCCCTCCTTATCGCGAATAGTCGTAATCGTTCGGACTATCAATCCGAAGCTGTGGATTTTTCCCGCGAGCGGCGTAAAGTCTTATGCGGAGAGATATCATGTCCATAATTCTCGGCAGCGAGCGCGCGCTCTATAACCATTACATCATCGAAGTCCAGCTGAGCATCGACGACTTCGATGTCAGCAAGCAACACGATATTCCCGGAACCAGGAAAGGTCCCGGCACCGGCACGGTAACAGTGACGTATATGCCGACGGGAATAGCGCGCCAGTATCGCGACGGGGTTATTCCGCCGCCGCACCTCCAATTCGAGCGCGACCTAAAAGAAGGTGTGTTTGCAACGCGTTAGCTACTGCCATTTCCTATCCGTGATCCAGTCGTAATTGTCTAAGCAGTGATATTGTCATCAGGATCCCAACGAGAAGGATGGGTAAGGAAACGACCAATGTGGCGGTTTGAATAACCGTAAGCCCGGTACGCGGATCGCCGGTGAACCTGCCGATGAACATCAAGGTCACGGGGACCACTGCCAGCGCGATGGCCCAGAACAGCCGGTGCCAGCGCGCAGGATCATCACCTGCCTCCAGGCGCCGCGTCGCGCTGGAAGCCAGGATATACGATGCAGAGTCATAGGTGGTCGCGGTGAAGACGACGGTAACGACACAAAACACCGCGACGACAATTCCCGGCCAGGGCAACTGATCGAGGATGGCCACGATCGCACTCGCCTGGCCCTGCTGGTCGAGCACGGCCGTAACGGACAGGGATTCAGACAATTCCAGGCTCAGGCCGAAATTGCCGAGCGTCATGTAGAAAATCACCGCGCCCAGCGTGCCGAAGCCGATCATGCCTAGAATCACCTGGCGGATCGTACGGCCCCGGGAAATGCGCGTCACGAACAAACCGACGAAAGGACCATAGGCAATCCACCAGGCCCAGTACCAGATCGTCCACGTCTCGACGAAACCCGAATCCGTAAATGCGTCTGTCCAGGTATTCATGCGGATGAAGTTTTGCAGCATCAGGCCGAGACTTCCGACGGAGGTCTTGAGAATAAAAACCGTGGGGCCGACGACCGTAACGAACAACAGCAAGGCCAATGCCAGCACCATGTTGATGTGACTGAGGCGCTTTATACCTTTTTTGAGTCCGAGCCAGACGCTGATCGAAAAAAGGCTCACGCAAAGAAATACCGCGAACAGTTCCAGGCCGAAGCCGTTATCAATTCCGGTCAGGCGGCTGATGAGAGTCGCGATGAGCGGTGTGGTAAAACCGATCGATGATCCTGCGCCACCGAGCAGCGCGATCATGAACAACAGGTCGATTACTCTTCCCGAAGCTGATTCCTTTTCGGCGCCGACGAAGTAGTCACAGCTGACCGAGAAACGCAGGAACGGCAGTCGCCTGACGTAGTAGGGATACGCGATCGCCAGCGTCGGCAGGCAATAGAAACACCAGGCGCTCGGCCCCCAGTGAAATACGCCGTAGGTCGACGCCCAGTCGGCTGCCGCAGTCGAGCGTGGTTCCACGCCGAATGGGGGTGAATCGAAGTAATAAGCCCATTCGACCGGCGCCCAGAACATCAGGCCGCCACCGACGCCGGCACAAAACAGCATCGCTGCCCAGCTCACATCTGAAAATTCCGGTGCGTCGCCCTCGGCTCCCAGGAGTACGCGTCCATATCGGCCAAAGGCGAGCCAGGCAAGCAACACCATGACAACGGCGCCGGCCAGCATGTAAAGAAAGCCGAATTCGGACGCAATGAACTCGTAGGACTTCAGAACCAGCTGGCCGCCGATATCGGGAAAAATAGCCAGCGGCAGGCAAACAAGCAGAATGATTGTGAGGCAGGTCGCGAACGTGGCCCAATCTATTTGCTTTTGTTCCATACCGGTTTTTTCCGCGAAACCAGTCTAGCCGGGCCCGAGCCACAGACACAGCGTTGCGTCGACCGGTGGAATGACCCGGACGTGTTCGCCCAGTTCGAGCACGTGGGGTTTGCCGGCGCTGTGAACTGGCCACTCTGGCCGCCCCGGAGTATTGGGATCACCTGTCTTGGCAAACTGCGCCCAGTAATCCATGACTGCATCGGTCAGTTGCGCGTCAATGGATGTGACTGTCAGCCAGTCGTCATGCGTGCCGAAAACGTAGGGAATTTCCGTGCCGTGGTACGCGCCGAGTTTTTCGCCGCCCGGTCCCGCCCGCTGCCGCGTGAAATAATAGACCCAGGCACGACCGCCGATCGCGTTGATTCTTGCCGCGACACGGCTCGCGGGGCAGACCATATTACGCGCGGTGCGCAGTCGATCGAGTGCGCGGCGCGGGTCCGTTTCGTTCGCAACCTGGGCACGGAGTGCCTCTGCATTATCCGGCGCATGCTCTGCGAGCCAGCGATCGATATCTTCCTCGTCTGTATCTTCCGCCAGGTACATGTACCACTCATCGCGATTCGTGCCGATCAGGAAATCGATTCTGGATCGTTGCTCGCGCGACAGACTTTCCATTGGTGCCTCGACCAGGGTTTTGCCGTCCGTCACGACATCATAGTAGTGGCCGGGCAATGCCACGTCGGCCGCTGCCAGCAATTCATCGGCCGCTACCGCGCGCAGTCGATGTGCGGCTTTGCCGTCATTCGCGACACCCAGTTCGGCGGCGATTCGCAGACCGTCTTGATAGGCGTCGGCGAGCGTGTTGCGCTCGGCATAGCTCCCGCCCGGGCTCTGCGCGATCATGCGATGACAAAGATCAACGCTCGTAACGAACAGGTTGCCCAGGTCTCCGGCTCCGGATGACTCGCCGAAACAGGTGACGTTGTCGGGGTCGCCGCCGAACGCGTCAATGTGGGCGTGTACCCATTCGAGTGCAGCAAGCTGATCGAGGAAGCCGAAATTGGCGACCGCCTCACCGGGCTGGCTTGCGGCCAGCGATGGATGCGAGAAAAAGCCGAACGGCCCGAGTCGATAGGCCGTCGTCACGACGACGACGCCGCGCGCCGCCAGGTTAGCGCCCATGTAGTTGGGTTCGTAGGACCAGCCGCCTTTGTTGCTGCCGCCGTGGAACCAGACCATGACCGGCAGCCTGGCTGACTGAGAAAGACCTGGTGTCCAGACGTTCAGGTACAGGCAGTCCTCGCTAATTCCTTTCGGTTTGCCGACAGCCTCGCGCCCCGCGCCGAATTCCTTCGCGACGCCCGCATACCAGTCGACGATATGCGGACCCTGCATGCAGGCGGGCGCAAACTCCGTGGCCATCTGTTTGCCGCTGCGCGGCTTGTGTGACTTTGGGCTGCGCCAGCGCAACTCACCGACCGGCGGCGCGGCAAACGGCACGCCACGGAAGACGGCAATGGTTTCCTTGCCGTCCGCCCACTGCCCCTCCAGGTGCTCGCCGTTGGCGCGAACCGCGGGAGCACCGGAACTGAAAGCAACGGGGGCCGCAAGCGCGGCAAAAAGCACTACGGCACAGGTTCCAATGATTTCTTTAATCAAGCGCAAATCCGACGCCCCGCCGCGGAGATCAAGCCAACGTTAGCACGACACATCCGCGAAAGCCGCCCTGCTCGATCAGTTCGTGCGCGCGCGCCATCTCGGCCAATGGAACCTTATGCACGACCCGATGCTGTAATTGCTCGTTTCGCAGCTTCTCGGTGATGTCGGCAATCGCCTGCCGCTTTGCTTCCTCCGGCATCGCGTAGACGAGCACCAGACGAATCGTCAGGTCCATGTACAGCATCTGGAAGAACGGCAGCTTCGGTTCGGTAACCTGCGTCGATGAATAGGTCGCAATCACCCCTCCCGTTCGGATGACATTCAGAAGCTCGGGAAGGTTGGCGCCGAATTCGACATCGATGACCCGATCGACGGGATTGCCACCATTCAGGTCCAGTACCGCCGCTGCCCAGTCCGGCTCACGATGACTGACTGTCGCGACGGCACCTGCGTCGATGCAGTCGTTCCTGTCTTGCGGATCGCACGCGGTCGTAATTACTCGAGCGCCTGCCTGCGCCGCGAACTGGGTCGCGTAATGACCGACACGGCCGACGCCGCCGGTAATCAGTATGGTCTGGCCGTCGACCGGGCCGTCCGCGAACACGCAGCGATGCGCGGTCATGGCCGGAATACCGAGACAGGCGCCGACGTCGAAACCGGTGTTGTCGGGCAGCGGAACGGCCCGTTCTTCTTCTATTGCCAGGTATTCGGCTGCAGTGCCTAATCGCCTGCCGTACTGCGCCTGGTACACCCATACTCTCTCGCCTACCCGCGTTTCCGGTACACCCTCGCCGGTCTGTTCTATGATGCCGGCGCCGTCGCTGTGCGGGATCACAAGTCCGTCTTCGAGCAAATTGGGAAACGATCCGTCGCGTTTCTTGACGTCCGACGGATTGACGCCGCTGGTCATGATCCTGACCAGCACCTCGCCGTCGCCGGGTTCGGGAGTCGGCTGCTCGCCGACGATCAGCACATCCGACGCCGGTCCAAACATTTCAAACCATGCCGCTCTCATCAGTCGAGCCAGTTCGCCAAGGATTCCGTGTGTCCGTCCAATCCGATGGCTTGCCCGGATATCTTCGAAGCCCTATCAGAGGCGAGAAACAGGGCGAGTTCGGCAACATCTTCCGGTTGGATGAAAGTCCGGAGCGAGCTCTGGCGAAGATAAACGTCGCGAATCGCCTCGATGCTCCGGCCCCGCCGTCGCGCGTCCCGCTCGATAACCCCGTCCAGGCGGTCGCCAGCGACGCTCGCGGGACAAATTGCGTTGACGCGTACGCCATCGGGCCCGAGTTCCATCGCCAGGGTTTTCGTGAGGCCGATGATCCCCCACTTGCTGGCTGTATAAGGTGCCCGTCCGGGACAACCCGTAAACGCGACATTCGACGCAATGTTGATGATCGAGCCACGGGATTTCCTGAGTAAGGGAATCGCATGGCGAGTACAGTAAAAGTGGCCGTTGAGATCCACGGCAATAGTTCGATCCCATTCGACCGGATCGATGTCCTCGACATGTGCGGTCGGCCCTGCAATACCCACATTATTGACCAGCACATCAAGATCTCCGTATCGCTCACCCAGGTCATCGAAGACCTGCGCCACCTGGGAGCTATCTGAGATATCGGCTTGCGATGCAGAAGCGTCCGGATTGGCATGCAGGAACGAACCAATCGCCGCCGGATCAGAATCGCAAATATGTACCTTGTAACCCTGTGCAATAAATGCTTCCGCCATGACACGTCCGATGCCACCGGCGCCAGCCGTGACTAGCGCCACCGGTGAGTGTGCTGCCGGATTCTTGGCATCATTCGTCATTTGATTAACTCAAGAGCAGATCTTGCTCGGCCTATATGGTCCCCGACTACGCTACCTTGGGGATCGACGTATGTGCCGGATACCAAGGTGTCTCACACACTGTCGCCGATCGATCTTCGACCTGCTGGTCGGTCATGACCAGGTACTGCCACTGGCCAACCCGGCATTTCGACATGTCCCCCGGGGTTAAATATTGAATGAATTCGAATGCGCCCGGACCGGAAATCTCAAGCTGGCGCTGACAGGCTACGTCCCAGAGAGTGACATCGTTGACCAGGCTCCAGGATTCCGTTACCGCATCAGTGTAGAGCGTCGGCATATACATGTGGTTGTACGCCGTTGACGCACTCGCACCGTGATGCAGTGTTGCCCCGAAATAAGGCGACTTGCGGACTCGGGGCCCTAACGTAATAAGTGCCGGGCGCGCAGTTGCGGTCATTCAGCAAATCCTCGGACTAGACATAATCAGGAGTTTAAATCGATCCTGGCGCCATTAGCTACACTTCGCTTCCTCGTCGCTATGCACAGCAGGTATCTTGTCATTACATCAACTGAAAGACGAACGTTAATCCGTCTCCACGACAAGCGCCGATCGTTCGCCTGTTTTAAGCGACTTGCCGCAAAGCCGATCGTTTTCATTTGCACGATGAAAATTATAGCCGGCCCGTACTCTGACTAGATCACTGATGAATCATCAATGCCCTGCGACCTACCAGCCAGAGTAGAAGCATCCAAGTTATCCCTTTAACGACTGTTGCCAAAAGTCACCTGTACCACCGAAAGTGTAACGATATCTGAATGATAGTCGTCGCTAAACTGCAACTACACGATTAATTGCGATCCGTGCCAGGCACCTTCCAGGTAATTGCCATTGAGATCACTCATGGGCGTTACAATATTTTTGACAAGCAAATTTCCATTTGCATAGTCTGCATATTTAGATTCGGGAAAACTCAATCGCATCAGTTTTTCAAAAGTTCTCGCGCGAACCATTCTTTTCGTTGCAAAAAGAGTCATAGTTTGTGTCACTGATGGTTTCCCTTTAATTCAACAAAGTCGATTTGCGTCGATCGGGACATAAACAGATCAGCTTCAATTTTTTGTCGCCCGATTCCGGTGGTATTGGGTCCGGTTTACTTGCTTTCCGAGACTTGCAGCAAGGCGCTGCTGCTCAAATCCGGATGCCCCATAGCAGGGACCAATACCACACAAGTGATTGTTTTCAAATATTTTTTCTCAACCGGATCTCAGTGCGCCGGGGGGCGCAGGGGCCAATCGGGTGAGTCTTTTACGACCGGTGATGTGCCATGGATCGGCAAGGCCACAACCAACAAAAGGAAGCGCCTCCTCGTGGAAAAGCATCGTTTGTAATCTTACTCCTAGTCTGTGATCGGAAAGCAAGTTTCGTATTGCGGCGAAAACTTTGTTCGCAATTATTTCAAAACTTAATAATTAATGCTGCAAATAAGTTTCCGTAAGTTTTTTCTTTCGATAGTAACTTTTTTATTTAGGAATCCAACTTGATTAACGAGTTGAGGAAGATAAGTAAGGACTCCTGAAGGCGTGTGATCTGATTCACAATTTCCCCATTTGCCCGGCCGATTTCTGAAAATTTTCAAGGTCACTGTAACGCGGTTCGCATCAATATCTTGCAAAAAGGCATATCGTGGAGTCATGGAGGAGCACCACAGACAGGAGGTTGTGGTCTTTACTAAGGATGTATATATGTAGTCAGGAGTAGTTTCGATGAACGGTCACACTCTGTCGCTTTCAATGCGAAACGTTTATCTTCCATTGCTTGCTTTCTTTTTTCTGCCCGCTGCGAGCAATGCACAGTCCTACGATTTCAAAGTCGTTTACGCCGAGGTTCCCGGGATCAACGAAATCATGGCCGGTGATCATGACGCGGCGATCAAGATTCTGGAAGACCGTGCCAGGGATGCCAACACTTATTACCTCACCGATGAGCGGGCGACGCTCTGTGCCCTGTATGTCGTCAAAGGCAAGCTCATGGAGGCTCGCGACGCCTGTAACACCGCCGTCGAGACTGACGGGAGTCATACCGCTTACAACAACCGGGGGGTTCTTCGGGTTCATTTGGGAGACCCGGCCGGCGCGATCGAGGACTTCGCGCATGCGAGGGTCCGCCCACAGCACCAAAAACGCTATGTAGAAGAGCTCATGATGCGTGACGCTCGCCTCATAGCCACAAGCAATTACGCGGTGGCCAAGAAGTTGTCGGGGAATCGTAAGCAACCCTGGCAGGCGTTGGCCAATTCCGTCAAGGGTGCCAGCGTTGAAGATATCAACTAGGCACTGCCGCTCGTACCGTCAGCACCTGGTTCTGGCAAATCATGGTGCGATGTCCAGTGCTGCCCGGATCCGGGTCCGAAAGTATGCGTACTATCAGCCCAACCTGCCCTCGCATCAGCGACCGGCGTGGCCGGGGCGGCAACTCCTGCTACGGGCCCATATTCCGAAGACGACCGGGCGTCCCCTCTACCGACATTAATAATTTGAACGAATCCTGGACGCCCCGGTAAACACTGTCGAGCGGCTACGGGAAGCCTGATCGCAAGATCAGTAGCAACTGTTAATGTCGGATTCCGGCCTGCTGCAAATTGACGCTGCCGGGGCCGGGTGGTTTGATGTATTCGCTATGACTGTTATCTGCAAGACGATCCATGCGGCGTGTGGCTTTGCGCTTTGCCGGCGGCTCGCATGCACGTTCGTCTGATTCTGGCAGTCAGTCAAGCAAGTATTTGGAGAAGCCGCCTGGCCGCATGGATGGGCGGCTTTTCCGCATTCTGTAAGGGGAGAATGTGATGACCCTCAGGCAATTGAAGTACCTGCTTGCGGTTGTGGACAGCGGGCTGAACATTACGAACGCGGCGGAGCGCCTGTACACCAGCCAGCCCGGCATCAGCAAACAGCTCAAGCAGCTCGAAGCGGAGATCGGCGTGACGATTTTCTCCCGGAAAGGGAAGAGCCTGACGGCGCTGACGCCCGCCGGGGAGTCGATCGTGAAGCTTGCACGAAAGATTTCCCATGATGTCGAGAATATCCGTAATCTCGGTAAGGAACTCCGAGCCGAACAGGAAGGCAGGCTGTCGATCGCTACCACACACACGTAGGCCAGGTAGGTGCTGCCGGAAATCATTAGCAAGTTTCAAGAGCGCTACCCGTACGTCAACCTGGAGCTGCACCAGGGAACCTCGAAACAGATCGCCGCGCTGGGGAGGGAAAACAGCGTCGACTTTGCCATCGCCACCGAATCAATCGAATTCTTGCCGGAATTCAACCTGTTGCCGGGCTTTCAGAGGGACCGGGTCGTTCTGAGCCCGCAGGATCACCCGCTCGAAGCCCTCGAAGACGCGCTGACGCTGGAAACTCTCGCCGAGCACACGCTCGTCACCCATGTATTCAGCTCGAACCGGGAATAATCATTCCTGAACGCGTTTGCCGATAAGGAGCTCGAACCCAAGGTCGTATTCACGTCGGGTGACGCGGACGAGATCAAGACCTACGTGCGCATGCGCATGGGGGTCGGCGTCATCGCGCCCATGGCCTTGCTGCGTGAAGATCTGAAGGACCTTAACGCAATCTCCGCGAAGGGCTTATTCCCCGCGGTAACCACCTGACTCAGCTTCCAGAGAGACAAGGTGCTGCGCCAATACATGAAGGATTTCATCAGCCTCTTCGCAGCGCACTGGCCGGAGCACCTGTTCGAGCAGGCAGCCATGGCGGAATCGCAGCAGATCGTCGACAACCGGGCCGCAATCCTCGCATTGCCGACCCACAGCAGTTGCAGCGGCGGGCTGCCGGCTGCCGCGTAACCCTGTCCCAGCGTATCTTTCGGGAAATAAGGCTTGCATATCTTGTAATAATGTAATAGCGTGTTAACACGTTAGTACAAACCGCGCAGCGCCAGAATCATGAAGCCGAATCGGCAGGACACAGCCCACGAACGCAAACGCAGCGAAGATGCGCTGTTCAAGGCTGTGATCAGCCTGCAGGATCTGGCCGAATGCCGCAATTTTTTCAAGGACTTGTGCACCCCCGCCGAACTCCAGGCGCTCGCCGATCGCTGGCAGGTCGTTGGCCTGCTGCAGAAAAATCTTCCCTATCGAAAGATTCACGATATGACGGGAGTCAGCGTCACCACGATCGGACGTGTCGCGCGGTTCCTGAGTGATGGACATGGCGGCTATGCGGCCGCTATCGAGCACTCCCGCCATCATCCAAGCAAAAAACGCGCTACTCACTGAGGATCAGCCATGAATACTTCCGAGCAGCGCATAAAAATTGCGCTGCAGAAATCCGGCCGCCTGTCCAGTCACTCGCTCGATCTGTTGGCGCGCTGCGGCCTCAAATTCACCCAGAGCAAGGACCAGCTGTTCTGCTACGGCGAAAACATGCCCGTCGACCTGTTGCTGGTTCGGGATGACGACATTCCCGGTCTCGTCAGCGACCATGTGTGCGACCTCGGCGTAGTCGGCCAGAATGTCCTCGAGGAAAAACGCCTGGGTCTCGAGCGCGAAGGCGAACCATCAGGCCTCGAACAGATCTGCGTGCTGGATTTCGGGCATTGCCGGCTGTCGATCGCGGTCCCCGCGGACTTTGATTACAGCGGGCCCGCCTGCCTGCAGAATGCCCGCATCGCGACGAGCTACGTGGCGATACTCGAGGATTACCTGCGGCGGCGGCAAATCGAGGCGGACATCGTGTATTTCTCCGGCGCAGTGGAAATCGCGCCCAGGCTCGGCAAAGCCGATTTCATCTGTGACCTCGTATCATCGGGCTCGACGCTCGAGGCCAACCAGCTGCGCGAGGTCGAAACCGTGATGGAGAGCGAGGCCGTGGTCATCCGTAATGGCGCGCAGCAACCGGAACTAAAGAGACACTGGATCGACCGCCTGTTGCAAAGGCTGGACGGCGTGCTGCAGGTTCGCGAGAGCAAATACGTGATGCTGCACGCGCCGCGCGATGCGCTGGATGAAATCGTCGCGCTGCTGCCCGGATCGGAATCGCCGACCGTAATCCCGCTCGATGGCAATGAGGACAAGGTGGCGGTGCATGCTGTGTGCCGCGAAAACGTGTTTTGGGAAACGCTCGAAAACCTGAAGAGCGCGGGCGCGAGTTCCCTCCTTGTCGTTCCCGTAGAGAAGATGCTGGCCTGATCCGATGTCGATCGAAATCTTCAACTGGTCAGATCTGTCGCCCGATGCGCAGGCATCGCTGCTCCAGCGCCCTGCACTGATTGATCAAGCTGCGATCCGGGACGAGGCGGCGAATATTGTCGCCACGGTCCGCCAGCGGGGGGACGCGGCACTCTTCGAATTCGCACGGCAGTTCGACGGTTGTGATCTCGAAGCACTCAAAGTGACGGGCGACGAAATCAGCGCTGCCGAATCCGGGATGACGCCGGAAGCAATTGCCGCACTCGACATAGCAATCGCAAACGTTCGCTGTTTCCATGAGGCACAGATCCCCCGCCAGATCGACCTGACCACCTCTCCGGGCGTGCGCTGCCAGCGATTGAGTCACCCGATCGATGCGGTCGGCCTCTACGTACCGGCAGGGTCTGCGCCGCTTCCTTCCACTGCGATCATGCTCGCGGTGCCGGCCGCGATCGCCGGCTGCCCGACTCGAATCATGTGCACGCCGGCGGCTGCGAACGGCACGGTCAATGCCGCAACGCTGGTTGCTGCGGCGCGCGCCGGCGTCACGGACGTATTCAAGATCGGCGGCGCGCAGGCGATCGCGGCGATGGCCTATGGCACTGAAACGGTGCCAAAAGTCGACCGGATTTTCGGCCCGGGCAATGCCTGGGTTACGGCCGCCAAGGCACTGGTTGCGAGCGAGCCATCCGGCGCATCGATTGATGCCCCGGCGGGACCCTCCGAGGTGCTGGTGATCGCCGATGCCGGCGCGAGCCCCGAATTCATCGCGGCAGACCTGTTGTCGCAGGCGGAGCACGGCGAGGATTCGCAGGTCATTCTCATAAGCAGCAGTCGCCAGGTCGCCGAAGAAACGGTTCGTGAGATCGAGCGGCAATTGCATGGATTGAGCCGGCAAACCATAGCGCGCGGCGCATTGCGACTTGCGCGATTGATATTGACGGATGACATTTCTACCGCGATCGACATCAGCAATCGTTACGCGCCCGAGCACCTTATCCTGCAAACCCGGAATCCGCGCGAGTTGCTCGACCGGGTCAGGAACGCCGGGTCGATCTTTCTCGGCAGCTGGTCGCCGGAAGCAGTCGGTGATTATTGCAGCGGCACCAATCACGTACTACCGACGTACGGCGCCGCGAGAAGTTACAGCGGCCTGGGCGTGGATCATTTCATGCGCCACATGACGGTGCAGGAGCTGTCGGAAGCGGGCCTGCGAGCGCTTGCGCCTAGCGTGTACGAACTTGCCACGCTTGAAGGACTCGACGCACACGCCGAGGCAGTGCGGGTCAGGCTCGAACAGGCAATGGCGGAAGCGGTGGCGCAATGAGTATTGCCGCGTTAGCCAGGCCGGAGATTCGCGCGCTGCGCTGCTACACGGTTGCGGCCCCGCCCGAGGGCGCAGTCCGATTGAACGCAAACGAGGCACCGCAGGCAATCGGCAATGGCGGCGCGCAGGGCCTGAACCGCTATCCCGCTATCAGGCCGACGGCCTTAACCGCCAGCCTTGCCGGGCATTACGGCGTCGGCGCCGATGATGTCCTCGTGACGCGCGGCAGCAGCGAAGGTATCGACCTCCTGGTAAGGGCGTTTTGCAGTGCCGGCCAGGACAGCGTGCTCGTAACGCCGCCCGCGTTCGAGCTTTACAAAGTCTATGCGTCGGTCCAGGGCGCCCGCACGATCGAAGTCCCGCTACAGGCCGATCGCGATTTCGCGCTCGACACCGACGCATTGATTGCTGCCTGTGAAGAAAGCACGAAGCTGATATTCCTGTGCTCGCCGAACAATCCCGTTGGCACGGTGATTCCGCGCGAGGAGATCCTGCGCATTGTCGAAGCCCGCGTCGGAAAATCGGTCGTGGTCATCGACGAGGCGTACGTGGAATACAGCGGCATGGAATCGTGCACATCGATGGTGTCCGGCTTCGACAACGTCGTGGTGCTGCGCACCCTGTCCAAGGCGCTGGCGCTCGCCGGCGCTCGCTGCGGTGCGTTGATCTCGTCCCCCGCAGTCGTGCGGCTTCTCGATGGCGTACTGGCGCCGTACGCGGTATCCGCTCCCGTCATCGATAGCGTGCAGCACGCACTCTCGGAACCAGAACTTGCGAAGTCACGGGCCCTGGTTGCCGAAACGATTGCCGGGCGGGAACGGCTGCGCGGCGAGCTTGCGGATTGCAGTGCCGTGCAGCACGTCTGGCTCAGCAAGGCAAATTTTCTCCTGGTCCGGTTTCGTGACCTGCAGGCGGTCGAGCGGTGTCTCGACGAGCGGCGAATCGCCGTTCGCACCTACACGGGTAACCCTGTGCTCCGTGACTGCGCGCGTATCACCGTTTCTTCGGCGCGCGACAACGAGCGCCTCGTGCAGGCGCTGAGGAGTCTCGACTGACATGTTGAAAGTCCTGTTCATCGATCGTGATGGCACCCTCATCGAGGAGCCGTCGGACAACCAGGTAGACGCCCTGCACAAGGTGCGTCTCGTACCCGGTGTCATCAGCGCCCTGCTTCACCTGAAAGATCGTGGTTATCGCTTTGTAATGGTCAGCAACCAGGACGGACTGGGCACGCCGTCCTTCCCGCAGGCTGATTTCGATCAATGTCACGAACACGTGCTTGCGTTATTCGATTCGCAGGGCGTACGGTTCGACGAGATATTCATTTGCCCGCATCGTGCGGACGACGCCTGCGCTTGTCGCAAGCCGAAAACCGGCCTCCTCACCCGGTTCCTGGCAAACAATCAGCTCGACGTGTCGGCCTGCGCCGTTATCGGTGATCGCCCCAGCGACGTCGAACTGGGGCACGCGCTGGGATTCCGGGCATTCCAGCTCGGTAGCGGCGATCCACCACTCGGCTGGGACGATATCCGTCATGCATTGAATCCTGGGGCGCGAACAGGTCAGGAGCATCGCTCTACGCGTGAGACGAATATCAGTGTTGCCGTGAACCTGGACTCGGCGGAACCCCTCTTGATCAATACCGGCATCGGCTTTTACGATCACATGCTCGAGCAGATCGCGAGGCACGGTGGCTTCAGTATGCAGGTGCGATGCGAGGGCGACCTCATCGTCGACGAACATCACACCATCGAGGACACGGCGCTTTGTATCGGCAAGGCCCTGCGCAGTGCATTGGGCGACAAACGCGGTATCGCCCGTTACGGCTTTCAACTCCCGATGGACGAGAGCGAGGCGCGCGTTTCGCTGGATCTCTCCGGCCGCCCCTACTTTGCGTTCGAGGGCAGGTTTCCCCGGAAACGGGTCGGAGATCTGCCGACCGAACTGGTGCCGCACTTCTTCCGGTCCCTGGCCGACTCACTAGGCGCCGCATTGCATTTGTCGGTAACTGGTGCCAACACGCACCACATGATCGAGGCATGCTTTAAAGCAGTCGGCAGGGCTTTGCGGCAGGCAATCTCGCTGGAAGGCGGCGGCTTGCCGTCCACCAAAGGGGTGTTGAGCTGACATGCCGGCATTGAATGTTGCAATCGTCGATAGCGGTGGCGCCAATATCGCGTCGTTAACTAACGCGCTCGACCGGCTCAGCGTAGACAGTACCCTGACCCGTGATGTGCGCACGATCCGCAATGCCAGCCACGTCATCCTGCCCGGTGTCGGCGCCGCTGCAGACGCCATGCAAAAACTCGCTTCTAGTGAGCTTTGCGAAGTCTTGGCAGGGCTTGATCAACCGGTCCTCGGCATCTGCCTGGGCATGCAGTTACTTGCCGAAGGATCCGCGGAGGACGACACGCGCTGTCTCGGCGTCGTACCGGGTATCGCCAGGCGGCTCGAAGCGGGTCCGGAGCTGCCTGTGCCGAACATGGGCTGGTGTTCCGTCAGCCAGACCCGGACGCATGCTTTGTTTGCGGGCATCGAGGACGGCAGCTATTTCTATTTCGTGCACAGTTTCGCCCTGCCGCCGGACGAATACACGATCGCGACCGCGGCGCACACAGCCGATTTCAGCGCCGTATTCGCCTGGCGCAATTTCTACGCCGCCCAGTTTCACCCGGAACGCTCGGCCAAATCCGGCGCGATGTTCCTGCGGAATTTTTTCGAGGTCGCCTCGTGAACGTCATTCCTGCAATTGACCTGCGTAACGGCCGCTGTATCCGCCTGTACCAGGGCAAGTTCGAGCGCCAGACGGATTACGCCAGGGATCCGGTGGAGCTTGCCCGAGAGTACGATGAAATCGGTTTCAGATACCTGCATATCGTCGATCTCGACGGCGCAAGGATCGGGCAACAGCAGAACGAATCGGTCATTCGTGACATCATCGGCGCGACGCGAAGCACGGTACAGCTCGGCGGCGGCGTCCGTAAGGAATCGCAACTCGAAACATGGCTGGATCGCGGCATCGGTCGGCTCGTCATTGGCAGCCTCGCTGTCGCGGAACCGCCGCGCGTGAGGAAATGGATGTCCCGGTACGGAGCCGAAAAAATCGTTCTCGCGCTGGATGTTGCCCTGAAATCAGGCGAACCCTGGCTGGCCACATATGGCTGGAGGCGCATAGCCCAGATGACACTCTGGGAATGCCTTGACACTTATATAACAGCAGGCCTGAGGCAGGTCCTGTGTACCGACATCAGCCGTGATGGAGCGCTGACGGGACCGAACCTGGAACTGTACGCGCAAATCATCGAGCGGTATCCGGCGCTCGATTTGCAGGCCTCGGGCGGGGTCCGCGGTATCGGGGATCTACAGGCATTGAAGACGGCCGGGGCAAGCGCGGCGATCACGGGGCGCGCACTGCTCGACGGCAAGATAACGACTGCGGAGATAGAGACATTCCTGCGCGCCGCATAATCCCCTGCCTCGACGTTCGTGACGGCAAGGTCGTCAAGGGCGTGCAGTTCCGCAATCATCGGGTCGTCGGAGACATTCTCCCGCTTGCGGATAAATATAGCGGGGATGGCGCCGACGAGCTCGTGTTCTATGACATCACGGCGAGCCCGGATGGGCGGACGGTCGACAGGAAATGGGTCCGGGACGTAGCCGTACGAATCGATATCCCGTTTTGTGTCGCAGGCGGCGTGCGAACGATAGCCGATGCCGAGGAGATTCTTTATTACGGGGCCGACAAGATTTCGGTCAACTCGCCGGCGCTGGAAGATCCGTCGCTGATCTCCAGGCTCGCCAAACGATTCGGCTCGCAGTGTGTGGTGCTGGGTGTCGACAGCCGCCGCGTCGACGGTTCATGGCAGGTCTACCAGTACACCGGCGACGCAAACCGCAGCAAGTCGACGTCGCGGGACACGAAAGAATGGATACGCGAGGCACAGGACCTCGGCGCGGGCGAAATCGTCCTGAATTGCATGAATCAGGATGGTGTAAGGAACGGTTATGACATCGAACAACTCGCCGCGCTTCGCGAACACTGCGACGTGCCGCTGGTCGCATCCGGCGGCGCCGGAAAGATGCAGGACTTCGCAGATGTATTGAAAAAGGCATCGGTCTCCGCCGCGCTTGCCGCGAGCGTCTTTCACCTGGGCGAGATCGGCATTCCTGACTTGAAGCGCTACCTGCAGAAAGCCGGCGTGGAGGTTCGCTTGTGAATGCAATGGCAATGAAGATCGACTGGCAAAAAGGCGACGGTCTCGTCCCGGCGATCGTCCAGGATGCCACGACCGGGCGCGTCCTGATGCTCGGCTACATGAATGCAGAGGCGTTCGACAAAACGCTATCGAGCAAACGGGTAACCTTCTACAGCCGCTCGCGAAAATGTCTATGGACCAAGGGCGAGACTTCGGGCAACGTCCTCGACCTGTCGAAGCTCGAGGTCGACTGCGACGGCGATACGATCCTGATCCAGGCGACTCCGGCAGGGCCAACGTGTCATCTCGACAAAACGAGCTGTTTCGACGTTGCTGCGGGCGAGCCCGGCTTCGGTTTTATTGGCGAGCTCGAATCGACCATAGGGCAGCGCATGCAGTCACGTCCCGATGACAGTTACACGGCGCAGCTGGCACACAACGGCGTGCGGCGTATCGCACAAAAAATTGGCGAGGAAGGTGTCGAGCTTGCACTCGCAGCGACACATGAGGACAGTGCAGAAGTCATCTCCGAGGCGGCCGATCTCGTCTATCACTTACTGGTGCTGCTGCGGCACCAGGGCATGACTTTTGCCGATGTCGCCCGGGAGCTTGAAACCCGTCACCGCCCCTGAGGACCCGGACGGGTGCTATCGCCCGCGTCTTTGTGCTAGCGTTTTACGGGTAAAAGGCTAAAAACAGCCATTTATGGAGGGGGGAATAATGCGCACATTTATCACGCTTGTAACGGCCTCTGTCGGCGCGCTGGCAACTTCCGTGGCTTTCGCCGCCAGTCTCGACATTCGCGAATGGCAGGTGCCCTATGAGAAGTCCCGACCGCGCGACCCGTACGCGGAAAGTGCCACTTCCGTCTGGTTCGTCGGCCAGCGTACAGGCTATCTCGCCCATCTCGACGCGGAAACCGGCGAATTCACGCGGATCGAGCTCAAGGAAGGCTCGGGTCCACACAATTTGATCGTCGGCTCCGACGGCATTGTCTGGTATGCGGGCAATCTCAACCGGCTAATCGGTCGCTATGACCCGGAAACAAAATCGATCGAAGAAATCATGATGCCGGACGAGGGGGCACGCGATCCGCACACGCTGATTTTCGAC
>JABAOE010033464.1_pt2 | contig 17762 bp, 14 predicted proteins | sample 7062141 | NCBI WGS metagenome assembly JABAOE01 (sample SAMN14538627, study PRJNA623070) | marine sediment metagenome | biome: marine biome [ENVO:00000428]; feature: marine pelagic biome [ENVO:01000023]; material: deep marine sediment [ENVO:00002113] | place: India: Gulf of Khambhat ... | reverse complement strand
GGCGCCTCGACCGGAGACCGCGGGCGGGGATCGTCCGCTGCGGCTATCAGGTCCGCACCGGCGACGGGCCGGTGCGCCACCTCCACGAGCCGGACGTCGCCGCGATCGACGCGGCCTGGAACGCCGATGGCCCGGTGTTCGCCCTCACCCGGACGCGCGACTGGGCGAAGCTGCGCCGGGGAACGACCACGCCGACCGTGTGGTGGAGGTCGCTGCAGCGGGCAGTGAGGGTGGAGTGGCTTCCCGACGCGCTCGTCGCGTTGCCGTCGGCGGCGAAGGGCGACCGCCCGCCGGAACGGGTGCCGGCCGTGACCGGCGACCGGACGCTCCTCTACGAGGACGTGCTGCGCGGCGGGCCCCGGGTTGCCGCCGCGGCGGTGGCGCGGTTCGCCACGAGCCGGATCCGCCGCCGTCCCTACCGTCCAGCCGGAGTGGCCTGGGAGGCCACCCCGCAGCCACAGCCGGAGGCGGACCGGCCGAGGGTGAGCTACGTGGGCTGGGTGGGCAAGGAGAACTTGGGTGACGAGGCGATGCTGGAGGGGGTGCGCACGCTCATGCCGTGGGCCGACATCGCCCCCGACATCGAGCATCCGAGCGCGCTCATGCTCGGCGGGGGAACGCTCATCAACCGCGGGCTCTATCTCGACTGGCTGCAGCGCAAGGACAGCCCGCGGCTCGAGCGCGTCGCCTTCGGCACCGGGGTCGCCGACCCGGCGTTCTGGGGAGGCGCCGACGCCTCCGGCGACTGGGTCGACTTCCTGGAGACATGCGGGTTCGTCGGGCTCCGCGGCCCACGCTCGCTGCAGACGCTGCGCGACTGGGGCTACCGGGGCGAGGCCGCCGTCGTCGGCGACGTCGCCCTGGCGGTGGCCCCGCCTGCCGAGGTCGACCGCGTCCCCGGCCGGATCGTGATCAGCCCGGCGTGGACCGGCGGAGAGCTGTGGGGCGGCAACGACAAGGCGGTGTTCGATGCGATGGCCGCTGTCGTGCGCCGGGCCCGCGCCGAGGGTCGGGAGGTGTCGTTCCTGTCGTGTTTCCCCGGTGACGACCGGCACATCTTCGAGATCATGCGCGCCGCCGGGGACCCTGAGGCGCCGTACGTCGCCGGCTACGACGACGTCCCCGCGGCGCTGCGCCTGTTGGCATCGGCCGATGTCGTCGTCGCCGAGCGCTTGCACGCCGCCGTTCTCGCCGCCGGATGTGGTACCCGGTTCGTCGCCATCGAGTACCGGCCGAAGGTGCGGGATTTCGCCGCTTCACTGGGGTTCGAGCGCCTCGTGATCCGAAGCGACGCGGTCTCGGCGGGGGCGCTTGATGACTCGATACACGAGGTCGAAGCGGAGGCCACCGCCGCGGAGATCGCCGCCGCAGTTGGCGAGCTGCGGGCACGTCTCGAAGCCGCCGCCGAGACGGTTCGCTCACTGCTCACCGCCTGATGCTCCCCCGCCTGGGTCCGCGCCCGGGCCAAACGCCCCTTCCAGACACGTCTCAAGGCCCATTGGCGTCACGCCGATCCTTGCAGATGATGGAGCTGCGCCGTCGCCCGCGGAGACCGGCGCCGGCAACTCCACCGAGAGCAACGGCGCACGGTGAAAGGACGCTCCGCGTGAGCAGCGCAGCGGCGCACAGAGGGCGCTGGCGGACGGGGATCGCAACGACCGTCTTCGCCGTCGCCGCCGCCCTCACCGTCGCCCCGCCCACCGCCGGCGCCAACACCGCCCAGGACGGCGCAACGCCCACCTTCAACGAGTCCTCGGGCTGCGGCTACCCGTCGACGTCCAAGCCGCAAGCGTCTCGCAAGGGGTGGCTCCCCGACTCCGAGCCTGTGCGGGGACCGGCCGGCGACTTCTTCGGCAGGACGATCGGCTCGATCCGCAGCCAGTTGGTGTGGTGGGACGTCCCGATGAGCAACGGGGAACGGATCCAGGTGCACCAGCGGGCGCTGCCCGCGTTCGAACTCGTCACCGCGAACCTCGCCAGGGAAGAGGCTGCGGGCCGCTACTACGCCATCCGCTCCATCGACACCTACGGGTTCGCCGCCCGGACCATTTCGAACCGGTACAGCCTGTCGTACCACGCGCTGGGCACCGCCGTGGACATCAACGCCCGCAACAACCCGCTCCGCAGGGACAACGTGCTCATCACGAACATGCCGCAGTGGTTCGTCGACGCATGGGTCGACGCCGGGTTCTGCTGGGGCGGGCACTGGGAGAACTCGAAGGACACGATGCACTTCGCCTGGATGGGCCCGGAGCGGACCCCCGGCTACGGCGCCATCCCGCCGGACCAGCCGGTGGCCTCCACGGCCGCGGGGTTCACCTTCGAGGTGCAGAACACGTCGACGCCGTTCGGCGCCCCCGCCCCGGATTCGCGGTACGCCATCGCCGAGGCCAGCGGCGACGGAGCCGTCGACGTCGTCCAGGTCACCCAGAACCCGTGGGGGGCGATCGTCGACTACTCCCGCGCCGGAGACCGCCACGCCTGGTGCAGCGTCGGACGCGGTCACGCCGCCGGCGCCAACCTCGCCGGCAAGACCGTGCTCTTCGGCGACCACAACCGCACCGGCCGCAACGACCTCTGGCTCGTCGGGGACGAGGGAGGACTCGTCGCCGCCACCATCCACTCCAAGGCAGACGACTTCGACACGAGCGCCTCGTACGTCACCGATCTCGCCGCGGCCCCCGGCGACGTCTACCTCGTGGGCGACCACAACGGAGACCGGATCGCCGACCTGTTCGTCGTTCGCACCGGGCCGGCGACATCGCTCGAGGTGCGCCTCGGGCCCGAATTCGCCTCCGGGCCGGCGACGTCGAGCACCGGGCTCGGCGCCACCACGCTCGACGGGTGGAGCTTCACCCTCGCCGATCGCGACCTCGACGGCGTCTCCGATCTCCACGCTCTCGAAGCCGGCGCCACGGACCGTCTCCACATCCTCCTCGCCGCTTCCGGGTACGCGGCGATCGCCGAGAGCCACGACGTCGGCGCCCTGGGCCCGCTGGCAGCGATCGCCGTCGCCGATTTCGACGGCGAGGGCCGCCCCGACCTCCAGGTGTTCGACGCCGCCGGCAGGATGCGGGCCTTCTTGGGGAACCAGCCGGTGTACGCCGATCTCGACGGCTGGTTCGTGTCTCCCAGCTGGTCGTGCAGATCCGACGCCGAGCCGTACGGTCACGACGGGACGTTCCGGGACGACGACGGCAGCGTCCACGAGGAGGACATCGAGGCGATCGCCGCCCGCGCCATCACGATGGGCTGCAACCCGCCGTACGGCGACGAGTACTGCCCCGACCGAGCGGTGACCCGCGGCGAGATGGCGGCGTTCATCGTCCGTCTGCTCGGCAGCCCCGGCAGCGGAGCCACCGATCACTTCACCGACGACGACGAGTCGATCTTCCAGGGCGACATCAACCGGCTGGCGTCGGCCGGGATCGCCAGGGGCTGCAACCCACCGGACAACGACCGGTACTGCCCCGACCGGGTCATGAACCGGGCCGAGCTCGCCGCGATGCTCACCCGGGCGCTGGGGCTCACCGACACCGGGGAGGGAAACAGGTTCGTCGACGACGACGGGTCCGTCTTCGAACCGGACATCGAGCGGCTGGCGACGGCGGGCATCACCCGGGGCTGCAACCCACCCGCCAACGACCGCTTCTGCCCGGCGGCATCGGTCATGCGCGACGAGATGGCGTCCTTCCTCGAGCGGGCTGCCGGGCTCCTCGAGGGGTGACCGACCGCCCCGAACCCGGTCATTGACCCCCGCTAGTGCGTCAAGTCGGCGAAGATGGCTGCCGATGTACCTGGGCATGAAGGGGATGCTCGGCGCAGTCCGCCGCCGGACCGCCGCAATGCTCGCCACGGCGACGCTCGCCGGCACCTTCGTGGTCGGTGCGGTGCCGGTCGCCGCCGCCCAGGAGGGCGACGTCGTCGTGTTCGAGGGCTCCGGCTGGGGCCACGGCGTCGGTCTGAGCCAGTACGGGGCGTACGGCATGGCGAAGGTGGATGGCTCCACCGCCGAGGAGATCCTCGCCCACTACTACCAGGGTGTGACGTTCACCACGCTCGAGACCATCGGGGATCCGGTCGAGCCGCTGTGGGTCAACCTGGAAACCGACGTGACCTCGATCACCCTCATCGCCAGAAAGGTGGGCTACGCGACCCCACCCGGCCCGACCGCAGCTCTGACGATGACGAGGGACGGAGAGGTGCGCGAGCTCGGCGTCGACGACCGGCTCGCCGTCACCTGGATCGAGGACACCGCGACCTGCAACGTCGTCCACCAGAACCCGGGCGGAGGCGTCGTCGAGGACCTCGGGGCGGGGTCGTGCGACATCGACCTCGCCTGGGACGGCGACGCCGACCAGCCCACCCGCAAGGTTGAGATCGCGGGCTGCACGCTCGCCGACTGGAACGCGGCGCCGACGACGGACCGACCCTGCCAGTACGGCAGGGGCTCGATCGTCGTGCGGGCTCCTGGTCCGCCCGGCGCCGACCCGCCCCCGGCCGGCCCGTTCGACGTCTCGCTCCTCGTCGACCTCGAGGACTACGTCCTCGGCATCTCCGAGATGCCCTACTACTGGGGCACCGCGGCCAACGCCGGCGCAGAGGCGCTTCGGGCCCAGGCCATCGCGGCCCGCTCCTACGCACGCGCCAAGCAGCTCGCCCGCCCCGAGCCAGGGAACAACTCCTGCCGGGCCTGGTGTCACATCCGTGACACCGCCGTCGACCAGCGCTACGTCGGCTGGGGGCACGGCTGGGACGAATGGATCGACGCGGTGGAGGCGACGGCCGGCGTCGTCATGACCCATCCCGGGGCACCGGAGAGCCAGCAGGGCATCGTCGCCGGGTTCTACTCCAGTTCCTCGGGGGGCGCCACCGAGAACAACGCCGACGTGTGGCCCGGCAGCCAGCTCCCCTACCTCGTCAGCGTCGACGACCGCTGGGCGCTGCTCCCCCAGGTGGCCAACGGCAACGCCTCGTGGAGTGTCACGGTGCCGGCCGCATCGGTGGCGTCGGCGCTCGGGCTCGACTCCCTCACCTCGGCGAGCGTCGTCGAACGCTACGTGTCGGAGAGCGTCGCCACCGTCGAGTTCACCGGACTCGCTGGTGGCATCACGACGGTCGTGACGAGGAGTGGTGACTGGGTCAAGGCGACGTTCGGCCTGAAGTCGCGATACTTCGACGTCTCTTTCGGTGAGCCGCCGCCGTACGTCGACATCGACGCGTCGATCCACAAGCCCGACATCGAGTACCTCGCCGCCCGCGGGATCACCCTCCCCTGCGACGCCGGGCCCGACCGGNNCATGGAGCGCGAGGACATGGCGGCGTTCATGACGCGCGCCCTCGACCTCCCCGCCGTCTCCGAGGACTACTTCGTCGACGATGACGGGCTCACCCACGAGGGAGCAATCAACAGCATCGGCGCCCGCAAGATCACTCGCGGCTGCAACCCGCCGGTCAACGACCGCTACTGCCCGGCGTCGTCGGTGACCAGGGGGCAGATGGCCGCCTTCTTGGTCCGGGCGTTCGAGCTCACCGCCGGCTTGGGCACCGACCGGTTCGTCGACGACGATTCCTCGATCTTCGAGAGCGACATCGACCGTATCGCCACCGCAGGCGTGACCCTCGGATGCAACCCACCGGCCAACGACCGCTACTGCCCGGATCGGTTCGTGACCCGCGCCGAGATGGCCTCGTTCCTCGCCAGGGCGCTGCGGGACCTCGGCGGCTGAGCGGTACACTTCCACCGGCTTCTCCCTGAGCATCACATGCACGAAGAGCGCGCTCGACACTTCTCCACCGAGACCTGGACCGGCGGCGTCGTCGGCCTCGGCTACGTCGGATTGCCGCTGGCGGTGACGATGGCGCGCAACGCACTCCCCACCGTCGGTTACGACGTCTCCAAAGAGCGGGTGGAGACGTTGCGACGGGGCCGGTCGCCCATCGACGACGTCACCGACGCCGAGCTGCGGTGGGCGCTGGAACACGGCCTCGAGGTGACCTCCGACGCTGCCCGGCTCGGGACCGCAGACGCCATCTTCATCTGCGTCCCCAGCCCTCTGGGCCGCAATCGCGAGCCCGACCTCTCCCACATCCGGGCGGCGGCGACGACGGTCACCGACGTGGCCCGACCCGGGATGCTCGTCTCACTGGAGTCGACGACGTATCCGGGGACCACCGAAGACCTCATCGTCCCCGCCGTCGAGGCGGCGGGGCTCACCGTCGACGCCGACGTGTTCGTCGCGTTCTCTCCCGAGAGGGTCTCCCCCGGGGACAAGCCGACCACCGGTGACATCCCCAAGGTGGTCGGCGGCGTCACGGCGCTGTCGACCGAGGTCGCCGCCGCCGCCTACTCGCGGATCGTCCCCGATGTGCACAAGGTGAGCTCCTCGCGGGTGGCAGAGATGACGAAGCTCCTCGAGAACACCTACCGGGCGGTCAACATCGGCCTCGTCAACGAGATGGCCCAGCTCGCCGACGAGCTCGGCATCGACATCTGGGAGGTCGTCGACGCCGCCGCCACCAAGCCCTTCGGCTTCCAGCCGTTCTACCCGGGGCCGGGTCTCGGCGGCCACTGCATCCCGCTCGACCCCCAGTTCCTGTCGTGGCGGGCCCGGGAGGCGAACTTCGCCACGCGGTTCATCGACCTCGCCGAGCAGGTGAACACGAAGATGCCCGAGTACACCGCAAGCCGGATCGCCGACGTGCTCAACGACCGCGGCCTGCCAGTGTACGGAACCCCGATCCTCGGGGTCGGGATCGCCTACAAGGCGAACATCGCAGACGATCGGGAATCGGCATCGCTCGCCGTTCTCGAGGCGCTGGCCAAGCGGGGAGCCCGTATCTCGGTGCTGGACCCGATCGTGGGAGCGGCCAGGATCCAGAGCCAGGGCTACCCGGCGGTCGAGCCCGGCGACCCCTACGACGGTTACGCCCTCGCCGCCCTGCTCACCGATCACGACGCGATCGACCTCGAGCGCCTCGCCACCGAGGTGCCCGTCGTCTTCGACGCCAGGGGTGCGTACCGACGGGCCGGGCTCGCCCGGGACAACGTTGTGAGCCTCTGAGGCGTGAACCGGCTCCTCGTCGTCACATCGGTGCACCCCGCCGACGACCCGAGGATCCGCTACAAGCTCATCGACACGCTCGCCAGCGAGTGGGCGATCACGTACGCCGCCCCCGACCCGGGGCCGACGCGCACCACCGGGTTCGAGTGGACACCGCTGCGAGGACGCCGCTGGGCGCGCAGCGCCCGGGCGTCGCTTCTCATCCTCCGGGGCCGCTACGACGCCGCCTCCGTCCACGACCCTGAGCTGCTGCCGGCAACCGTGATCGCCGCGCTCATCGGTCGCCGCGTGGTGTACGACGTGCACGAGGACCTCGTCGCCCAGCTCCGCACCCGGCCGGGCGTCCCCGCCATCGTCCGTCGCGGCCTCGCCGCCGGTGCGAGCGTCCTCCTCCGCATCGCGGCGTCGACGGTGCCGCTGACCCTCGCCGAAGGTGGCTACGCGTCGAGCCTCGGCGAAGACCACCCCGTGTTCCCCAACCTCCTCGAGGAGGCGCCGCTCCCCGAGCCGGGCGACGGAGCCAACGCCGTGGTCTATCTCGGCGACGTCACCGAGGCGAGAGGAGCACTCGTTCTCCTCGACGCCGTCGCCGGCATGGACACCCGGGTCGAGCTCCACCTCGCCGGCAGGTGCCGGCCCGACCTCGAGGCGCGACTGAGGGCCGCAGCGGACGCCGCAGGCGTGCGCCTGACGCTGCACGGCTACCTCGACCGACCCGCCGCCCTCGACCTCGTCTCCCGGTGCGGGGTCGGGGTGGCGCCGCTGCTCGACCGGCCGAACTACCGGCATTCGATGCCCACCAAGCTCATCGAGTACCTCGCCATGGGCATCCCCGTCGTGGCATCCGATCTCCCCGGCACGAGGCGGCTCGCCGCGGACCTGCCCGGAACCGTGCTGGTGCCGCCGGGAGACGCCGGAGCCCTCGCCTCGGCACTGGACCGCGTCATCGCCGGGGACGGCACCGCCGCCTCCGCCCGCGCCGGCGCCGCAGCGGTGCGTCGCGACCACCGGTGGCCTACCGAGGAGGTGCGAGCGTTCTACGCGTCCTTGCTCGACCGGCCAAGCGGGGGCCGCAGGCGCCGGCGACCGGCCGGCGCTCCCTAGGCTCGACGCCATGTTGAGCACCACTCCGTTCTGGCGTGACGATGCCAGCCCGACCGCGACCACTCCGCGGCGCGACCTCCCCAGCAAGGCCGACGTCGTCGTCGTCGGAGCCGGGATCACCGGCCTCAATGCTGCCCGCGTCATCGCCGCCGCAGGTTGCGCCACCGTCGTCATCGACGCCGGAACGGTCGGTGCGGGAGCGAGCACCGTCAATGGGGGGATGGTCAACTACGGGCTGAAGGCGTCGACGAAGAAGGTGCTCAAACGGTACGGCGACACCATGGGCCGGGAATTGTGGGACGCGTCGCTGCGGTCGATCGACCTCGTCGAGGAGATCGTCACCACAGCGGGCATCGAGTGCGCGTTCGTGAGGCACGGGGCCGCCGAGCTGGGCTACCGCCCTTCCGATCTCGACGCCTTCGAGCACGAATCGGAGTGGATGGCGGACACGCTGGGCTTCGACACCGACGTCGTCGGCCCCGACGACGTGCGGTCAGTCGTCGACAGCCCCGTGTTCCACTGCGCCCTCGTCGACCGGGTCGGTGCCGGCCTCCATCCTGCCCGCTACGTCGCGGGGCTGGCGACGGTGGCCGAGGCATCGGGAGCGGTGATCGTCGAAGAAGCGCCGGCGCAGGCGATCTCACGCCACACGACCGGGTACCAGGTGCTCACCCCGCTCGGCAAGATCGCAACCCGGGAGGTCCTCCTCGCCACGAACGGGTACACAGAGGTGCGCCCGGTGCCGCGGCTCCGCAAGGGTGTCGTCCCGGTGGGGAGCTACATCGTCGTCACGGAGCCGCTACCCGCCGCCGATGCCGAGCGGCTCATCCCTCGCAACCGGATGCTGTGGACGGCGCGGCGGTTCCTCAACTACTTCCGGAGGACCCCGGATGAGCGGATCCTCATGGGCGGCCGCAACGACCTCTCCACCGACCTCGACCTCGTCGAGAGCGCCAGGATCCTCGGCGCCAAAACCGTCGAGGTCTTCCCGGAGCTCGCCGGGGTCGCCATCACCCACTCGTGGTCGGGGAAGCTGGGCGTGACGTTCGATCTCATGCCCCACATCGGGCGGATCGACGGCATGTGGTACGCCCTCGGCTACGGCGGCCACGGAGTCGGGATCGGGACGTATCTCGGCACCGAGGCCGGCCGGCGGATCAACGGGGAGCTCGACAGGAGCCCCTTCGAGGACATCCCGCATCCAACCCGGCCGTACTACCGATCCGAGCCGTGGTTCCTCCCGTTCGCCGCCCGCTGGTATCGCATGCTCGACGCCATCGGGCGCTGACACCGTCACGACCCCCGGTTCCTCCTCCGCCGCCACCCGGCGAGGAGATCGGCGACGGGGAGCGGCTCGAGCCGCGCCGGCGCCGGCACCGACTCGTTCACTGCGTCGATCCGCGCGTTGAGGGCTTCGAGCCCGGCGGCGACGGCGGGCTCGTCGCCCCCGGCGAGGACGAGCGGCAACTCCCTTTGCACCTCGGCTGCCACCGCAGACACTGCGTCGATGTCCCGGTGTCGCCGGACCCAGCGTCGTGCCCACCACGCAGGATCGTAGGGGAGGTCGATGTCCGGGATCGGTGCGCCCATGCCCTCGACGTCGTCGAACTCACCCGCTTCGGCCGCCTCGCGGATCACCCGTTCGATCCAGGGTTCGGGGGGCCGAGCCATCCCCACAGGCTACGGCGCCGCGCCCTGGGTACCGTGCGGTGTCATGGACGATCGCCCCATGCGACGGCTGCTCACCGCGCTCTTCGACACCGCCGTCGCAGCCGTCGATCCCGAACGGGTCGTGCCCCCGGCGCTGCGCCGCCGCAGCGAGACCGCCTACGCGGCCGTCATCGCCACCGGTAAGGCGGCGCCGGGCATGGCCCGGGCCGCAGCGAGCTTCGTGGGCGACGCTCCGATGCTCGTCATCAGCGACCACCTCGACGCCGTCCCAGACGGGGCCCGGCTCCTCGTCGCCGACCACCCGGTGCCGGGCGACCGCAGCGTGCGCGCCGGTGAAGCCGTTCTCGCCGTGGCCGCCGAGCTCGGCGAGGGCGACCGGCTGCTCTACCTGATCTCCGGTGGCACATCTGCGGTCATCGAGGTGCCGCGCCCCGGCGTGACGATCGCCGCCATGGCCGCGGTGACGAGGGACCTGCTGACCGCCGGCGCGTCGATCCATGAGCTCAACGCAGTCCGCCGCTCTATGTCCGCGATCAAGGGTGGCGGGCTTGCCGCGGCGGCGGCACCGGCCGCCGTCACGACCCTGGCGATCTCCGACGTCGTCGATGACGACCCTGCGGTGATCGGGTCGGGCCCCACCGTGCTGCCCCCGGTGATGGACCCGGTCCCCATCCTGCGCCGCTACGGGGTCGACCCGCCTCCCGGTTTGGTGCCGGAGCCGGCGGCGGTGCACCGTCCGGATCAGGACCGGCTCGAGTACGAGATCGTCGCCGCCGGATCGACCGCGACCGCGGCCGCGGCGGCGAGCGCTCGGTCGATGGGCCTCACCGTCGAGACCCACCCCGAGCCCATCGTCGGTGAGGCGAGGGAGGCCGCTCGCTGGGCGGTGGAACGGTTCACCCCGGCGCTCGATCTCGACGTGCTCGTCCTCCGCGGGGAGACGACGGTGACGGTGCGCGGCGCCGGTTCGGGAGGCCGGAATCAGGAGGCGGCACTCGCCGCGGCGCTGGCGCTGGACGGGACGCCGGGCATCGCCTTCCTCGCCGCGGGGACCGACGGCATCGACGGCCCGACGGCGGCTGCCGGGGCCACTGTCGACGGGACGACTGCGGCGACGGCGCGCCGGGCAGGCCTGGATCCCGAAGCCGCGCTCGCCGACAACGACTCGGCACCATTGCTGAAGTCGGTCGGCGCCTCCCTCGTCACGGGACCAACAGGGACGAACGTCGGGGACGTGTGGATCCTGGCCCGGGCGATCTCAGCCGGATGAGCCGTCCCCGGGGCGCCAGCCGTCTTGCACCGGCAGGCGGCGCCGGCGGGCACCGGCCGCCGACGCGAGCCCAAGCGCTGCGATGGCGACGAGCGAGGGAAGGAACCACGCCGGGACGCCCGGAGCCGGGGCGGGCCGGTCCGGTCCGGGGGCCGGTGGCGAGCCGGGTCCTGCCGCAGCCTCGAGCACATCGGGAGCCCACACACCACTGCAGGAGCTCGTCGTGAACCCGAGCGCATCCCGCGAGGCGACGACGCCCACCCTGCCGGTCCGTGAGAAGTCGACCCCGCAGTCGCCTTCGCCGTAGCCGGTGCCCACCTCGACCAACTCGGCCACGTCGCCGACGAGCACCGTGTCCACCTCGAACTGCCAGCGAACGGGGGCTTGCCACGGTGCGTCCTCGTCGACCTGGGTATGGCCGATCTCGTACCGCCCCACCGGGGTCCCCACGAACACGGCGGCGGCACCTTCGAGGATGCGATCAAGGCCGAGGCTCGCGCAACTGCAGGCACTGGCAGGTGTCGCGTGGAAGAGGGTGGCGCCGGCGACCGCGATCGAGATGATGAGACCTCCGAGACCACGTCGCACAATCGTTCTCCCCGGTACCGCCGGTGGGACGCCTCCGCTTTGGGTCCGGGTTCCCGGACGCGGGCGTGCCCGCCGCTGGGAGGACGGCGGGCACGCGTGCGGCGGCGCGGGTGGGAGGGTGAATCAGACCGTGAAGTCGGTCTCCGCCGCGCGGGCGGGACCGCGCCGCTCACACAGCTCGCCGTGGAGCTGGCGCAGCTCCTCGACGGTCAGCTCGCCGTCTTCCAGGTAGGCAGCGGCCGGCCCATCGGGATCGTTGAGCGGATGGTCCTCGGGGAGCTCGGCGAGCTCGCCGGCGTCGATGACGCCGTCTTCGAGCATCCCGGCGATGCCGGGGCCGAAGCCGCGGCGGAAGCCGGGTCCACGTCGGAAGGGCCGATCCCCGAACTCCTCTCGCAGCTCGGCGACCCTCTCCTCGACGGCGGCGGTGATCTGGGCTGCCTGGTCGCTCGTGATGACGCCGTCGCCGACGAGGTCGTCGAGGACCGCGTCGAGGACGGCGCCTCGTTGCGGCCGCTCCGGCGCCTCGAGAGAGGCGGCGTCATCGGGTGCGTCCTGGGCCGAGGCGGCTCCGCCGCCGACCAGCGTCGCGGTGAATGCGCCGGCGACGATCACGGCTGCCGCAGCGAGAGCTGCGACGATCCTGCGCATCGGGTGCTCCTTTCGTAGCGGGTGCGAGCCCTGGCTCGCTGTCCACCCTCACGATGCGCCCCGGGTGTGAGCCGTCCGTGAGCCGCGGCTAAGAATCGCCTGAGAACTCAGGGATCTCGAAGCCGACGGCGACCCCGCCCCCGGCGGCGTCCAAGACGAAGACCGACCCGCCGTGATCCTCGACGATCTGCTTCACGATGGCCAAGCCGAGCCCCGATCCCGGCTTCCCGTCCGCACCGGGGGCGCGGTAGAAGCGATCGAAGATGCGGTCACGGTGCCCCGGCTCCACTCCCGGGCCGGAGTCGGAGACGACGACGCGCCCTTCGCCGACGCTGACCTCGATCGGTGACCCGTCCGGGCTCCATTTGTGGGCGTTGTCGATGAGGTTGCCCACCGCCCGCTCGATCTGGCCCCGCCTGCCCTCGACCCGCACCTCGGCCGCGTCGAGTGTGATCTCACGGCCGGTTCGCCTCCTGAACCTGGCGACGACGTCCTCGACGACCTCGTCGAGACGCAGGTCCGGCGTGAACGGCTCGTCGGCACCCCGGTCGGTTGCGAGCTGGACGAGTTCGTCGACGAGGGCACTGAGCTCTTCGACCTCGGTGGTGAGGTCGGCGAGGATGTCACTCCTGTCGGCCTCGCCGATCGCCCCGGCGCGGGCGAGGAGCTCGATGTTCGTGCGCACGGCCGTCAACGGTGTGCGCAGCTCGTGGCTCGCATCGCGGACGAGCCGGTGCTGCTGCGCCTTGGCGTCCTCGAGCGCGGTGAGCATGGCATTGAAACTCGTCGCCAGCCTCCCGATCTCGTCGCTTCGGTCGACGTCGATGCGAGCCGCCAGCTCCTGGGTCTCCGCGACGTGCTCCGCGGCATCTGTGAGCTCCTTCACCGGTCGCAGTGCGCTGCGGGCGACGACGAGGCCGAGCGCGGCGGCGGCGAGGATGCCGGAGATCCCGGTGAACCACTGGGCGATGGCGAGCTCGCGCAGCGTCTGGTCCGCCTCCTCCAGGGAGCGAGCGACCTGGAGCGCACCGGCGCCGACTGGGACGGTGATCATCCTGAGCCGGAGACTGTCGGCCTCGACGGTGCGCACGACGGTCGACAACTCACCGTCCCGTACGGCGATGTCGGCATCGGCGACGGGTAGGGCGACCTCCTGGCCGACGGGGATGAGCCGGTCGCCGTCACGCGCGACGATCTGGATGTAGAGGGCGTCGAAGCCGACGCCGGGGCGCCCGAACGGATCCGCCGGGCTCCTCCCCCTTCCCGGGCCGCGCTCGATCTGGAACGCGGCGAGCGGGAAGCGCTGCAGGGCACCGGCACGCTCGACGAGCGACTCATCGATCTCCTCGATGAGCTCCCGGCGCGCCGAGGAGAAGGCCACCACGGACGTCACGGCTACGGCGGCGGCGACCGCAGCGGCGGCGACGAGGGCGATGCGCGTCCGCAGTTTCACGGCGTGCGCGCCACGTAGCCGACCCCGCGTACGGTGTGGACGAGGCGGTCCTCACCGCCCGCTTCGAGCTTGCGCCGGACGTAGCCGATGTAGACGTCGAGTGAGTTCGACGTCGTCCCGAAGTCGTAGCCCCAGATCCGCTCGTAGATCTGCTCACGGGTGAGGACGATGCCGGCGTTGCGCAGCAGCAATTCGAGAAGATCGAACTCGGTCTTCGTCAACTCGATGTCGCGTCCGCCCCGGCGCACCGTTCTCGCTCGCGTGTCCATGGCGAGGTCGCCGAGCTGGAACACGTCCGCGGTGTCGCCGGAAGCCCGGCGCAGCAACGCCCTCAGCCGGGCGAGGAGCTCCTCGAGCGCGAACGGCTTGATGAGGTAGTCGTCGGCCCCGGCGTCGAGGCCGGCGACCCTGTCGGTGATCTCGTGACGGGCGGTGAGCATGAGAATCGGGGTCGTGAGCCCCCGGGCCCTCATCCGCCGGCATGCCTCGAGACCGTCGACGTGCGGCATCGCCACGTCCATGACGATGGCGTCGGGTGCGGACTCGGCGACGGCGGCGAGCGCCTCGGAACCATCGCGCGCCACCGCGACGTCGTAGCCCTCGAAGATGAGGGCGCGCTCGACCGCATCGCGCACGCCACGGTCGTCCTCGACGACGAGCACCCTGTTCACGGTGGTGCCTCGCCGGGACGTCTCCTGCACCACTCGGTCATGTCCGCAAGGTAGCCATGCCAGCCGGGGACCGGACCACGTCGACGAGCGGCTCTCCTGGAAAGGCGCACGGGTGCACGCCGCCATCATCCCGCGTCGTGATGAAGGCGGTGTGAGCCGCGCATGAGAATTGCCTGAGAGACGTCGACCGGCCCCGAATGGGCCTCAACCGTTCGCACGTCTGCTTCACTACGGGCATGCAGAGGGCACTGGCCGCCGACGTGCTCACCGGCTCCCGGCTCGTCGTCGCTGCGGTGATCGCGGGCGTGGTCGCCGCCGGCTCGCTCGACTGGGCGGCCGTGCTCATCTCCGTGGCCTGGGTCACCGATTTCTTCGACGGCCGCCTGGCGCGCTCGACGCCGACTCCGACTCGGCTCCACGCCTGGGACCTCCGGGTCGACACCATCCTCGGGGTCGGGCTCATGATCGGCATGGCGCTCGGCGGCTACATGCCGTGGTGGACCGTGCCGGTGCTCGTGCTCACCCTCGGCGGCGCCACCCAGGTGCTGAAGAACCCGTCACCGGCGATGCTCTTGCTCGGCTACGTCTACGCATGGTTCCTCTGGCTCATGATCTTCGAGACCGAGCTCCTCGGGTGGGTCCCGTTCGCCACCCTCCCGTTCCTCGCCATCTTCGACTGGAAGCGATTCACCAGGGTCATCCTTCCCGCGTTCTTCAAGGGGATGGCATCGCTACTGCGCGGGGAGCGGCGCGACGAGATCGAGCCGGTGCTCGACGACTGGGCCTGACCGGGTCGGGCGACCCGGGTCGCTCGCTAGGGCACGAGCCGGTCGTAGGCCTCGACCTCAGCCGCGAAGCCGTCGAGATCCGCAGCGGTCGGCGAGTGCTCCCACACCGACACGCCGACGAGGATGTCCCCGTACTGCTCCGCCTGGCCTTCACGTACGACCGCCCGGATCGGGACGTCTTCGGGCAGGATCTCCCGGTACCGGCGCAGGATGGCGCGATGCTGCGGGCGGTCGAGGTCGAGCTCGAAGATCACGCCGTGGGCGTCTTCCACTTTGTCGCAAGCGCGGCCGAGGGACGCCCTGGCGAGGATCGGGCAAAGCTCGGCGTGCGGCGGGCCGTGACAGACGAGCACCGGATGGCCCAGGCCCTCGAGGAACTCGGTCTCGAACGAGACGCTTTCCTGGGCGGAAACGTCGATGAGGATGGCCCCGCGAAGGTCCATCCGGCCTCCTTTCCCACGGCCACTGTGAGGCGAGGCACCCCGATGCGTGTAGAGGCCAAAGTCTCTTTCCCAGGCCGCTTGACTCATATCGAAAGATATCGATATACTTGTCGTATCGATCTACATCGATACGTTGACCGACACGGAGAAGCCCCATGAGCGACGACACCACGAAGCGAGCGGTGCGGGAGCGCTATGCCTCTGCAGCGCTGTCCATCATCGACACCGACCAGGCGGGGTGCTGCGGCCCCGTCGAGACCGGGCCCGGGTTCGGAACCGACGTCTACGACGCGCTCGGCGCCGAACGGCTTCCGGACACGGCCACGATGGCGTCGCTCGGTTGCGGCAACCCGACCGCCGTCGCCGCGCTCCGTGAGGGCGAGACGGTGCTCGACCTCGGCTCCGGAGGAGGGCTCGACGTCTTCCTCTCGGCGCGCCGGGTGGGGCCCACCGGGAAGGTCTACGGCGTCGACATGACCGACGAGATGCTCGAGCTCGCCCGGCGCAACCAGGCGAAGGCCGGCATCGAGAACGTCGAGTTCCTCAAGGGGGACATCGAGGACATCCCCCTCGACGACGGCGAGGTGGACGTCATCATCTCCAACTGCGTCATCAACCTGTCGACCGACAAGCCGCGGGTGTTCGAGGAGGCGCATCGTGTCCTCAGGCCCGGTGGCCGGTTCGCCGTGACCGACGTCGTCACGACCCGTCCCTTCTCCCCCGCGGAGAAGGCGGACATGGCGAGCTGGACCGGCTGCATCGCCGGGGCGCTCACCCGCGACGAGTACATCGACGGGCTGGCGGCGGCCGGGTTCGAGGGCATCGACGTCGAGGTCACCCACGAACTCGGTCCCGATGTCGTGAGCGCAATCATCCGCGCCACGGCCTGACGGCCCCCTTTTCCGACGCATCGCCCGGGAACCCGCGGGCGCGCCCGGGACGTCCCAGCAGCGGACGAGGGAAAGGACCGAGCCGTGAAGCGCCTCAGCGTTGTTCTCGCCACGTTCGCCATGCTCGCCGGGGCGTCCCCGGCGGCCGCCCAGATCGTCGAGCCGTCTCCGCCGTGCGTCGACGTCTGCCCCATCATTCGTCACGACTCGCCCGTGATCGTCGAGCGCTACACCGTCGACGTGTCGATCGACACTCAGGTCGCCACGACCCACATCACCCAGGTGCTGCGAAACGAGGGCCGCGGGATCGTCGAGGGCTTCGTCTACCTCCCGACGCCGCCCGGCGCGGCGGTGACCGACCTGGCGTTGTGGATCGACAACGAGCCGGTCTCCGGCGAGCTCCTCACGGCCGAGGAGGCCGAGGAGATCTACCGCGACATCGTCATGAACCTCCGTGATCCGGCGCTGCTGCGCTGGATCGACGGCGGCCTCGTCCAGCTCTCCGTCTTCCCTATCGCCCCCGGCGAGACCCGGAAGGTCGAGATCGAATACGTCGAGATCCTCACCGCCGAGTCGGGGCTCGTCCGCCTCACCCATCCGCTCGGCTCGGAGCTGAGCCGCACCTCGCCGATCGAGGAGCTGGCCATGACCGTCCGAGCGACGACGAACTCGCCGCTGCGCGCCATCTACTCGGCCACCCACGACATCGACGTCGATCGGGATGGCGACCGCCGGTTCGTCGCCAGCTTCGAAGAGCGCGACGCCGACCCGAACACCGACTTCGTTCTCTACTACTCGACATCCGGAGACGGCGTCGGGGTCGATGCCCTCAGCTTCCGAGAGCGGGGCGAGGACGGCTACTTCCTCCTCCTCGCTGCCCCCGGCCTCGACGCCGGTGCCGAGACGGTGGCCAAAGACGTCGTCATCGTCCTCGATCGCTCGGGGTCGATGGAGGGTGAGAAGTTCGCCCAGGCGCTCGAGGCGGCCCGGTTCGTCCTCGACAACCTGGGAGAGGACGACCGCTTCAACGTCATCACGTTCTCGAGCACCCTTCGCAGCTACGCCCGCAGCCTCCGTCCCGCCGCAGAGGCCGACGACGCCGCGGAGTGGCTCGGCACCCAGGCGGCGAGCGGGTCGACCGACATCAACCGCGCCCTCCTCGAGGCCGT
>JABAOE010003101.1_pt2 | contig 17766 bp, 18 predicted proteins | sample 7062141 | NCBI WGS metagenome assembly JABAOE01 (sample SAMN14538627, study PRJNA623070) | marine sediment metagenome | biome: marine biome [ENVO:00000428]; feature: marine pelagic biome [ENVO:01000023]; material: deep marine sediment [ENVO:00002113] | place: India: Gulf of Khambhat ... | reverse complement strand
AGGTCCAGGCCCAACAAAAGAGGATTTTATCAAAGGAGATTATCTTGAATATCGTTTACAGGATATGATTATTGCAACTATTGATTCTTCATATTCTGGTTCTGAAGGAATTAGAGAAGCATTTGCAAAAGCTGGAGATATTTTATCTGATTATAGAATGGTTGAAGAAAAACAGATTGTTGAAAAATTATTTCAACATATCAATTCTCATTCAGGGTTAGGAGCATACGGTCTAAAAGAGATAATCGAGTTGTTGAAAAATAACGTTGTAGACACATTAATCATTACTGACGATACTGAACTTAATAGAGTGGAAGTGAAATGCAAAAGATGCCAACACATACAAGAAGAAATGGTTGAAAGACCAAATGTCATTCCAAGAAAAACCGAATTACTAAACTCTCCATGTCCAAATTGTAAAGCTATGGATTTAGAAGCATCTGAACAAGATATTGTAGATTATCTTGCATTAATTGCTGCAAAAACAGGTTCAAAAATTGAAGTCATTTCAGGTAAAGCAGAACATGGGGTTATGCTAGCAAGTCTTGGAAAGATTGGTGCCATACTAAGATACAATCCAGGACATTCTGCAAGCAGCTAAAACTAAAGGGATTCTATAATTATGCGAATTTTTTTTGCAAGTTCACTTAATTCATCATCATTTGAAATGCCACGTTTGGTCCATATTGTTCCTTTATGATCATATCTTGGAATAATATGAACATGGACATGTGGAATAATCTGTTTGGCAGCTCTTCCATTGTTTTGTCCTAAACTAAATGCATCTGCGCTTGTCGCTTGTAAAACTCCGTTTACAATTTTTGGTACTTTAGAAAAAAGATCACCTACGTTTTCTGCGGCCATATCAGTAATTCTTTCATGATGTTCTCTTGGAACCACTAGACTATGTCCAACATCAATTGGNNNCCACTAATAATATCACAGAATAAGCAATCCATATCAAAAATTCATTTTTGGATAATTTATTGTTTCATCGGTTAAGTTAATTAGGGTAATTTTTGGAAATTGATTGTTCTATGGGTAAAAAAGCTAGAAAAGAAAGAGAGGAAAAAAGAGAAAGTTTTGCTGCTAAAAGATCAAAGCAAAAAAGAAAGTCTGTCTTAATGGCAGCAGGAGTTTTAGGAGTTGTTGCAGTTATCGTTGGTTATGCTGCTTTTACATTTGTCACTCAGTCAGGTACAACCCCCGGAGCACCACCAGGTGCGGGACCTCTTGGAGATGAACATGAACACATCTCTCTTTTAGTTCGAATTTTTGGAGATAAATTTGATTTTTCTCTTCCAGCTTATCAGATAAAGAGTAGTTGGATACACTTTGAAGGTGCAGATGGAAACACGGTACATAGACATGCGAGTGGTGTAACTATGGGATACCTTTTCGGGTCTTTAGGACTTGATGTAACAAATGATTGTTTTATCTTTCATGATGGAAGGGAGTTCTGTACTAATGAAGATTATTCATTGAAATTCTACATTAACCATCAGCCTGTTGATGGAAATGAATTTTTAAGCTATGTAGGACAAGAAGATGATAGACTTTTGATTTCTTATGGAAATGAAACTCCAGAAGAAATTGAAGAGCAATTGGCAGAGCTAGATAATCAAGCAATTATTAGATAAAAATTCAAAAGTCTAAATTACAGCAAGCATAATTGATGGTGATATACTATGGAAATTTCTAGTAGAAATGTAGTCGAAGGAACTGAAAGGTCGCCTCATAGGGCAATGTACAAAGCTATGGGATTAACTGATGAAGATCTCAGTAAACCATTCATCGGTGTTTGCCATACTGGAAACGAAGCCACACCTTGTAACATACACTTAGGTCGTCTTGCACAAAAAGCAAAAGAAGGGGTAAATGACAGTGGCGCAACCCCCCGTGAATTTAGTACAATTGCAGTAAGTGATGGAATTGCAATGGGTCATGAAGGAATGAAATCATCTTTAGTTTCAAGAGAAGTAATTGCAGATTCTATTGAATTAATGGTTAGAGCTCATCAATATGATGCACTAGTAGGAATTGCAGGATGTGATAAGAGCTTACCAGGTACAATGATGGCAATGACCAGATTGAATTTGCCATCGGTGTTTGTTTATGGTGGTACAATCATGCCAGGAATACTGGATGGAAAAGAATTGACAGTAGTTGATGTGTACGAAGCAGTAGGAGCTTACGATGCAGGCCAGCTATCACTTGAAGCATTAAAAAATATTGAAAACACTGCTTGCCCAAATGCAGGTTCTTGCGGAGGCATGTTTACTGCAAATACGATGGCGTCAATTTCAGAAGCAATTGGTTTGGCTTTGCCAGGAAGTGCCAGCCCACCTGCTGAAGATGATAGAAGAGAAAAAATGGTTTACGATACTGGAAAAGCATGTGCTAAGCTTTTAGAGCTAAACATAAAACCACGAGATATTTTGACGTTTGAAGCATTTGAGAATGCAATCACTATGCTAAATGCAGTAGGAGGTTCTACAAATGGAATATTGCATTTATTGGCTTTAGCTAATGAGGCAAAAATTAAACTAACTTATGATGATTTTGAAAGAATTAGAAAAAAAACTCCACATCTAGCTGATATGAAACCTGGAGGCAACTATGTAATGAACTCATTAGACAAAATTGGAGGAATTCCTTTTGTATTAAAAAAATTAGATGATAATGGATTACTAAACGGAAATTGTATGACAGTTACTGGAAAAACAATTCATGAAAACCTTGCTGGAATGAGTATTCCAGAAACTGATCAAAGTATTGTAAAATCAGTAGATGCTCCAATTCATAATGTAGGAACAGCAGTAATTCTAAAAGGAACATTGGCTCCTGATGGCGCTGTAATTAAAACAGCTGGAGTTCAAATGACAAAGTTTACTGGAAAAGCACGAGTTTTTGATAGAGAGGAATTTGCTTTTGATGCAGTATCAAAAGGAGAGATTGATGAAGGTCATGTTGTAGTAATTAGATATGAAGGACCAAAAGGAGGCCCTGGAATGAGAGAAATGTTAGCTACTACTGCAGCAATTGTAGGTCAAGGACTAGGCAAAAAAGTAGCAATGGTGACAGATGGCAGATTTTCTGGAGGAACAAGAGGATTAATGGTAGGACATGTTGCTCCTGAAGCATTTGTAGGTGGTCCTATTGCTTTAGTAAAAGACGACGATGAAATTTCTATCAATACAGAAGATAACTCAATTGAACTTCATGTCTCTGCAGAAGAGTTAGAAAAACGAAAAAGCCAATGGACTAGACCGTCTGCAAATTATACAACTGGGGCATTAGCAAAATACGCATCTCTTGTAGGTTCTGCTGCACAAGGAGCCATAACAACTCCTGCGTCTTAATTTACAGAATGATGTTTTTCACAAAAAAGATGTATTCCAAATGCAGTATTTTTTGCGGTAACTGAATAGCCATCTTCAATACCTTTACTGCAAACATTACATACAGCTTCTTTTGCAAAAGTTTCTAGAGAAAATTTTCTTCTTTCAAATACCAAATCCTGGTAAATCCTAGAAGGAAATTTTGTTTCTAATATCTGGCTCATAGTGTAGTATAGTTCTGATCGCTTATAAAGGTACCGTACTTTACGGTAATAAAGGATACCGAGGGGGTATTCTCCCCAAAATGGAGGGGCATAACTGGGCATTGGGAAGTCCCTCAGTTCCTATATGAGTAGAACGGACTAAATTCAATTAAGAACATGTTTGTGTCATAAGAACAAACTCATCTAACTAGGCATATAGAAATCTTAAATAAAGAACATAGTTAGGATGACTAACATGGGTGGCCGTATTTGGACACAGCAATCATCCTAAAGTAGTACCCCTAGAGCTAACTGGAACCCAATTTGAAATCTACAATCAACTCTCTCGAAATTATTCTCATTCATTCTTATTTGAATCACTTACTGGTCCAGAAGAATTAGCAGAAACATCGATAATGGGTTTTGATCCTGCAATTATTGTAAAAGGATATTCTGATAAAGTAATTTTAGTTTACAAAGACGGCACACAAAAAACAATCAACACACAAGAGCCATTATCTACAATCAAAGAACTACTTCAAACAACAACTAATCAAACCTATCGATACGTTGGTGGAGCTGTAGGAGTAATTAATTATGATGCAGTTGCATTGTGGGAAAAAGTTCCACAATCACATACAGTGGATACACCTCTAATGGAATTTGGAATTTACGAAGATGGGGTATTATTTGATACTAAACAAAAAAAGGCATTTTATTTTTATTATGATGAAAATAGAATTGACAAGATAAAAATATCTGAAAATAAATTCGATGAATTTCATGCATCAGAAATTTCTGTAGATTTAGATGAGGTAAAATTTACAAAAATTGTAAACCAAGCAAAAAAATACATACATGATGGAGACATTTTCCAAGTAGTTTTATCTCGTAGATTTAATTTTGATGCAAATGGAGATTATCTCAAAGTTTACAAAATATTGCGTAACATGAATCCATCACCATATCTTTATCATATGAAAATGGATGAAAAAACAATTATTGGAGCAAGTCCCGAAATGCTACTTCGGGTCACTGGAGATTCTGTTGAAACATTTCCAATTGCAGGTACTAGAAAAATTACTGATGATGAAACAAAAAACAAACAATTAGAAAATGAAATGTTAAATGATGAAAAAGAACTTGCAGAGCACACCATGTTAGTAGATCTTGGCAGAAATGATATAGGCCGAGTATGCAAATATGGTTCTGTGGATGTTGAAGAATTGATGAAAGTAAAACGATTCAGTCATGTACAACACATGGTAACTCATGTGGTTGGAACCCTTGATGAAAAATATGATATGTATGATGCGTTCAAAGCAGTTTTTCCAGCAGGCACAGTATCTGGTGCGCCAAAGGTTAGAGCAATGGAGATTATTGATGAGCAAGAGCCCCACTCAAGAGGTCCGTATGCTGGAGCAGTAGGATATTTTTCATTTAATGGATGCTGTGATTTTGCCATTGCAATTAGAAGCATATTTTTTGATAAAAACAAAGGATTTGTCCAAGCTGGAGCAGGAATTGTGTCTGATTCTATTCCTGAAAATGAGCTAAAAGAGACAGAACACAAAGCCGGAGCAATGATTGCAGCATTAAAGGAGGCCTCAAAATGAAATTTCTAATTATTGATAATTATGATTCATTTGTGTATAACCTAGCACAAATCTTAGGAGAAATTGGAGTAAAGTGTGATGTAATACGAAATGATAAGATTACAATTAATGAAATAAAAGAAAAAAATTATGATGCAATAATTATTTCTCCTGGACCAGGAACTCCAGAAGATGAAAAATATTTTGGAGTATGTAGTGACGTAATTACAGAAATTGGCTCTACCACACCAATTCTTGGGGTATGTTTAGGACATCAAGGCATCATTCATTGTTTTGGCGGAAAAGTAGTTAATGCAGGACACGTACGTCACGGAAAAACAAGCCCAATCAAACACAACGATAATACATTATTCAAAAATGTAAAAAATCCATTTCAAGCAACAAGATATCATTCTTTAGTTGGAGATAAAACAATAATTCCTGATACTTTGGAAATTACTGCAAGAGCAGAAGATGATGGAGAAATAATGGGAATTCGACACAAAAAATATCTCATTGAAGGTGTGCAATTTCATCCTGAATCAATTATGACTCCAGAAGGAAAGAAAATTTTAGAAAACTTTGTAGACATGGTGAAAAACAAATGATTGAAGATTCATTATCAAAACTAAAAGATGGAAACAATCTCAGCTTTGAAGAAACAAGTAATGCAATGGATAGCATTTTGAAAGGCAAAGTTTCAGATGATCAAATTGCTAATTTTTTAAAATATTTGCGAGAAAAAGGTGAGACAGATGATGAATTACTTGGCATGTTAGATAAAATGCAATCTTTTTCATTACAAGTTACACCAAAAAGAAAAGGAACAATCATTGATGTGTGTGGGACAGGAGGAGACAATCTTCAAACCTTTAACATTTCAACTACTGCCTCTTTTGTAATTGCTGCTGCAGGAGGAATTGTGGCAAAACATGGAAACAGGTCAGTTTCAAGTGTTTCAGGAAGTGCAGATATTTTTGAGTATTTTGGTTATGATTTGAATGCCTCACCAGAACGGGTAACTGAAATTATTGATAAATTTGGAATTGGTTTTATGTTTGCCCAAAAATTTCATCCCGCAATGAAAAATGTAGTTAATGCAAGAAAGCAAATTGGAGGAAGAACGGCCTTCAATCTTTTGGGACCACTAAGCAATCCTGCACGAGTAAAAAATCAGTTAATTGGAGTGTTTTCTGATGAATTTTTAGAGAGAATTGTACTATTACTAAAAAAACAAGGCTCTGAAAATATCATGACAGTCAGATCCCAAGATGGATTGGATGAATTTTCAACGACTGCAAAAAATCAAGTGTATTTTTTGAAAGACGGCTCAATTACTAACATGATAATTGACCCACAAGAGTTAGGATTAGAAAAACCTGAAATCAAAGACATTCAAGTATCGACAAAAGAGCAAGCAGTTAACGCATTTGTTTCTGTTCTAAATAATTCTGCAAACAAAGCCATGATAGAAATAACTGCACTAAATGCAGCAGGCGGATTAGTTGTAGCAAACATTGCAAATGATTTCAAAGAAGGATTAGAAATTGCATTAGAGACAATAAAAAGTGGAGTAACTTACAGTTTGTTTGAAGATTTTGTTCGATTTTGCGGAGATGTAAGAAAACTAGAGGAGTTTGACTGATGACTGGAATTTTAAAAAAATTATTTGAGAACTCAAAAAAAGCAATTAATGATGGAGTATATGATATTGATGAATCACTATCAAATTCGGGAAAAGATCTTTCTGAAATAATAAAACAAAATGAACATGCTACACTAATTACAGAAGTTAAATTTTCGTCACCATCTCTAGGAGAAATCAAAAAGATATCAGATCCAGTATCTATTGCAAAATCAATGATAAATGGTGGAGCTAAAGCATTATCTGTATTGACCCAACCGCATATGTTTTCAGGATCTCCAGAATTTTTTATGAAAATTAGAAAAGAAGTAGATGTGCCATTGTTAATGAAAGATATCATAATTGAAAAAACTCAAATCGATGCTGGGAAAAAAATTGGCGCAGATTATATTTTGTTGATTCAATCTTTGTTTGATCATGGATTTATGAGAGAAATTGATGAATTCATTGAATTTAGTCACAAAAATGGGCTCAAAGTGTTGTTAGAATCTCATACTAGAGAAGAGTTTGAAAATTCTTTGAAAACCAAAGCAGACATTTTAGGTATCAATAATAGAAATTTAGACACTCTAGAGCTTGATATTAACAATACAAAAAACATCTTAGAAAATTTTGATAAATCAAGAATAGTAATTTCTGAAAGTGGAATCGAAAAACCTGAAGATATACGATTTCTTTACAATTGTGGGGCTAGTGCCTTTTTAGTAGGATCGAGCATAATGAAAAGCGATAATATCACAGAGCATGTGAGTCAATTGGTGAAGGCAATATGAAAACAGGTTTTCCTAAACAAGGTAGATTTGGTGATTTTGGAGGCAGATACATTCCTGAAACACTTGTACCTGCAATAGAAGAGCTAGAAGAAAATTATCTTAAATTCAAAAATGATAAAAATTTCAAAAAAGAGCTTGATTACTATCTAAGAAATTATGCTGGAAGACCAACTCCTTTGTATTTTGCGAAAAATCTTTCTGAAAAAATTGGAGGGGCTAAAATCTATCTTAAACGAGAAGACTTGCTGCATGGAGGAGCTCACAAGATCAACAATACACTAGGTCAAGCGCTTTTAGCAAAAAAAATGAAAAAGAAACGAATCATTGCTGAAACTGGAGCAGGACAACATGGAGTTGCAACTGCTATGGCATGCTCATGTCTTGGAATAAAATCCGAAGTATACATGGGTTACAAAGATACAATTCGTCAAAAGCTAAATGTTTTTAGAATGAATCTTTTAGGTTCTGAAGTTTATCCTGTAAAATCAGGATCTCAAACACTCAAAGATGCAATAAATGAAGCAATAAGAGATTGGATTACAAATGTCGATACAACTTACTATTTGTTAGGTTCTGCAGTTGGACCACATCCATATCCTGTAATGGTTAGAGACTTTCAATCAGTAATTGGTGAAGAAATTAAAAAACAAATGAAACAGCTTAACAATAAAGCGCCTGATGCAGTAGTTGCATGTGTTGGAGGAGGCTCTAATGCAATTGGAACATTTTATCCATTACTAGACAGCAATACAGAAATCTATGGGGTAGAGGCTGCAGGATATGGATTAAGGACAGACAAACATTCAGCTACGCTTAGTGCAGGCTCTAAAGGAGTATTACATGGAATGATGACCTATTTGCTTCAAGACAACGAAGGCCAGATTAAAGAAACTCATAGTATTTCTGCAGGATTAGATTATCCTGGAGTGGGACCAGAGCATTCTCATCTAAAAGATACAGGTCGTGTAAAATATCACAGTGCAACTGATAGAGAAGTAATAGAAGCATTTTTGCTATTAACTAGAACAGAAGGAATTATTCCCGCATTAGAATCTGCGCATGCAATAGCTGATGTAATAAAACTTGCAAAAAAGAAACGAAAATCTGAATCAATAGTTGTTACTTTGTCTGGAAGAGGAGACAAAGACGTCGAAGTTGTTGGAGAATATTTGAAAAAACATGTCAAGAATAAAAAATAAATTTTTAGAGTTAAAACAAAAAGACGAAAAAGCTCTCATAGCATACATTATGGTAGGATATCCAAACGAAAAAACTACAATTTCTGCAATTACTGGATTAATCAAGGGAGGAGCTGACATTATAGAATTAGGATTTCCATTTTCAGATCCTATTGCAGATGGACCTGTAATTCAAAACGCTAGCAACGTTTCTTTAAACAAAGGAACGAAAATTGACAAATATTTTCAAATTATTAAAAAAATTAGAAAACAAACAGATATTCCACTAGTTTTGATGACATATACTAACATCCTATACAGGAAAGGATATGGAAATTTTATGAAAAAAGCAAAAAAAGCAGGAATTGACGGATTGATTTTACCAGATATGGCAATTGAAGAATCAAAAAATTATCTAGATGCGGCTAGAAAAAATAAATTAGATACTATTTTCTTAATTTCTCCAAATACTAGTACAGAACGAATCAAAAAAATTCTCAAAGCAACATCTGGATTTTTGTATCTAGTGTCTATGTATGGAACAACTGGAATGAATACTGGAATTCAAAAATATACAATTGATGCAATCAAAAAAACTAAAAAAATTGTAAATAAGAAAAAACCTATAGGAGTTGGTTTTGGCGTAAGTACACCTAAAGATTCTAAAAAATTTGTAAAACTTGGGGTTGATGGAGTAATAGTAGGCAGTGCATTTTTGCGATTAATTGAAAAAACTCCATCATCTAAAATTGAAGCAAAAATTACTAATTTTACGAAGAGTTTGAAGGCTACAACAAGATAATGACGAATAAATATGGGTTTAGGATTTCCCATATGTGCAGACGAAGTTTATCTTCATTACAGGTGGAGTTATGTCTGGCCTTGGAAAAGGCGTTGTTTCTTCCTCGATTGCTAAACTCTTACAACTTTCAGATCAAAAAGTTTCTTGCATAAAGATTGACCCATATCTGAATTATGATGCAGGAACTATGAATCCAGTAGCACATGGCGAGGTGTTTGTTACTGATGATGGAGGAGAGTGCGATATGGACCTTGGAAACTATGAACGATTCTTAAACCAAGATATTCCAAAATCTCATAACATTACAACAGCTCAAATTTATGCAAAAGTTATTGAATCTGAAAGAAAAGGAGAATATCTTGGTGCATGTGTGCAAATAATTCCCCACATTACAGATGAGATTAAAAATAGAATTAGAACCATAGCCGAAGATGAAAAACTCGATATTTTAGTTGTAGAATGTGGAGGAACTGTTGGAGACATTGAAAGTTTACCATTTTTAGAAGCACTAAGACAAATTAGAACAGAAGATGGTCCAGAAAGCGTTCTTTTTGTTCATGTTACATTAGCACCATCACTTGATGTAGTTGGAGAACAAAAAACAAAACCAACACAACACAGTGTTCAAGAATTAAGAAGAATTGGTATTCAACCAGACTTTTTAGCAGTCAGATGTACTGCTCCATTGTTAGAAAAAACTAAGAAAAAGATTTCAATGTTTACTAATGTTTCAGTAAATGATGTATTTTCTTGTCATGATGTAGATACTATCTTTAAAGTTCCACAAATTTTGTATGATCAAGGTCTGGTCAATATTATTTTCAAAAAATTTGGCATGGTTGGATTAGTAAATGCATCAGAAAACTGGGACAAATGGAATGGCATCGTTAATTCGATTAAAAAATATGAGGATACTGTAAAAATTGCAATGGTTGGAAAATATGTTACTCTAGCTGATAGTTATGTTAGTGTAAATCATGCACTAAAACATGCAGGAGCTTCTATTGGGAAAAATGTTTCAATCGAATGGATTGATTCAGAAACACTAAATGGAGATGTTGAAAAATTAGGAGAGTTTAATGGAATACTAGTTCCTGGAGGATTTGGAACTAGAGGTTCAGAAGGAATTATTAAAACTGCTAATTTTGCCAGAGAAAAAAATATTCCTTATTTGGGAATTTGCTTTGGATTTCAGTTAGCTGCAGTAGCATTTGGTAGAAGTGTTTGTGGATTAGAGAACGCAAATTCTGCTGAAATTGACCCTAAAACACCAAACCCTGTAATTGATTTGTTGCCTGAACAAAAAGGTGTTGCAAATATGGGAGGTTCTTTGAGACTTGGCTCAAACGACATAAACATTAAAGAAAATTCTCTAGCACACAAAATTTACAGCTCTAACATTATTTCAAAAAGGCATAGACATAGATTTGAATTCAATAAGCAATTCATTGACAAATTTATTGAAAATGGAATGGTCTTTTCTGGAGAAAGCGATAATGGAAAACGAATGGAGATTTTAGAAATTCCATCTCACAAATTCTTTTTTGGAGTTCAATTTCATCCAGAGTTTAACAGTAGACCTGGATTTCCCGAAAATGCATTCAAAGCATTCTTAGAAGCTTCTGCAAATTAATCTAATTTAGAAATTTCATAAATTTTCTGTCTAGCATCGCGAATTGATACTTTTTTCTTGACATATCCTTTACCTAATAGATGACTCAAAGCCAGTCTAACAGTTCTATCAGGCAGCATTGTTTTTGTAGTGAGCTCCTTCTGAGTCATTGCACCTTCATACTCTAAAATTTTCAAAATTAGCTTTGAGCTAGGCGGCATGTTTAGAAGATCTTCAGCAAGATGAACCTTTTTAGCTAAAGCGGAAATTGCAGTCGAATCCATCTTCATTCGAATAATTTTTGCTGAAGCATACTTTGTACATTCTAGAGTTTTATCTACTTTGTACCTATCAATTCCATCTAAAACTACTTCACAGTGAAGTCTTGCAGAAATATCATCAATCTCAATTACACTTTCATTTGATACAATTAATGGTCGACGAGTAACATCCAATGAATTAACAGAGATTATCCCAAACACTGGGGATTCTTGAAAAATTACCGGTCCACCAGCTGACATTGAATATGCAGAAGAGCCAATCGGTGTAGAAATAATCACACCGTCACTACTATCGTGCCAAACCTCTTCATCATTTACTCGTAGAGTATATTCCATCAATGTAGCGCTCTTTGATGTAAAAACTGCAACATCATTTAGGACAGGATAAACATTTTTCCCATCAATTTTTACTCCAATTCTAGGAACTTCTTCAATTTTGTATTTTTTATTTTTTAATCGATTAAGATACGATGGAAATTCTTTAAGATCAATTTGAGCTAAAAAACCACTTGATTCAGATTCACTAATTCCTAAAACAGGAATGTCTGAATCATAACTTCCATGAAAATAATTTCGAACTCCTCTATCTCCACCTAAAACAATTACACAATCACAAGTTTTTGCTTTAGAGCGAGGATTCATAAAAAATGAATCAATTCCTAAATTATCTAACTCATGCTTGATTGATTTAGCTCCAGGCCCTGCAGTTGCAGCATCAAAGATACCAATTTTCACAAAGCAATAACAAGACCATGTACAATAAAAACTAGATCTGTTTGAATTTTACTTGATTATAGAAATATGCAGCATTAGTCTCAGTTGCACCCTTTGCAGGAATTTTGTCTAGTCCAAATTTTTTAGATTCAATTGCTGCCTGAGCTGCTCCACCACCAAAACAAAGGGCCCAAAAAAAATCTTTTTCTTTTAACATCGTGCAACAAAATGTAGAACTAAAGATATCCCCTAGTCCAGTTGTATCATATAATTCTCGTTTAGGTAAAGTTATGGAATAGAGTTTATCTTCGACTAACATAGAAATGTCTCGTTTATCAGTTAGAATTACATTTTCAACTCCTTTATTTTGTAGAGTTTTCATTCCTTCTATTCCAGAATTATTTGTTAGACAATGTAACTCATTAGGATTTGTTTTGATTGCAGAAACTTTTGATAAATCAAGTTCAGTGTTTTCTAAAGAGATTTTTTTATCTGAATCAGTTCTTCGTAAAAATCCTTGAGGATCTAAAAAAATAAAATTAGAATCAGATTGAATTTTTTCATATACATTATTACTAATTTCATGATATACAGGGCTGACAATTACTCCATCTGCATTAACTGATGAATATTCAATTGGATCACATTCATTTAACAGGGACATTGTTCTGTCAGCGCCATTAATTGTAATTTTAAATCGAGTGGTGGGTTTATTGGACAATGCATTTTCAAAGCCAATATTTTGTTGTTCTAAAACATCTTTAGGAAAATCATTTCCAAATTTTGTGTATAATTGAGTATCAAATTTGAGATTTTTTGCGGTTAATGCACAATAACATGCAGGACCTCCTGGAACATCATTACAAGTGCTACCCAACCCAATAGTATCAATGGTGCAATGAGAGAAAACTGCTATTTTCATTTCTTTTAAGAAATTTTTTGATGATAATTACTTTTCTTTTAATTTTTTATGGCATTCATTGCAAACGATTTTTCCCTTTACCACTACAAGCTCAACATTAGAAGTTAGACAAGAATGGCACAACCCTTTCATGATTTTTATAATTAGATCTACCTTAAATTTTTTGAACAGAATTTGTATTATCGGTAGAGAATTTTGAGGTAAAATCCTCAAAATAACTTCTACCAAAGGGTTATGGTCGGTTCAGACAGAATACGAAGAACATAATGTTCCCCCACATTCCTATCTGAGTAGTATTTGTCGTATTTGAATAAAAGACTCACGTAGAAATTATCAGTAACAAAACAAGAGCATATTAGGAAGAACGAAAATCAAATAGTATGCCATTAAAGCGAGCAAGTAGAGGTAGAAGAAAAGGCGGAAAAGGATCATCAGATAGAATCCAATGTACAAATTGCGGGGCTACCGTTCCACGCGATAAAGCAAAAAAGGTAACATCCAGACTAAATCTGGTAGAACATACTTTAGCAAAAGAGCTTCGTGCACAAGGTGCATATATTGCATCGCCTAGAATTTTAAAATGGTATTGTATTTCTTGTGCAATTCATTTTGGCATACTAAAAATTAGATCAGAGTCAAAAAGAAGAGATCGTGGAAGATTACGTTAGATTTTTCGTGAAACTGAATATATTGGATACATGTATTTTAATCCAACAGAGCAAGAATTAATCATAGAATATTTGTAATGGGGTAATTTTTTAGCAGTCCTGTATAGATCACTGCCAATAACAATAGAATTTTTTTCAGCAGCATGATTGATTTTAGTGCACATGTTTACAGGAGTACCAAACACATCAATGCTTGAAGAATCATTAGTTTTCATAATGCTAACTTCACCATAGTCAGCACTTATTCGATAGTTTAGAGAAGGTAGTTTTTGTTTTTTTAGATATTCATTAATTGAATCATGTTCTTCAATCATTGCTAAACCACATTCTAAGCAATTTTCAAAGTCATAGCCTTGAGAAGATTTTGAAGAATCTGGAAAATAAAACAATAGACTATCTCCAATGTTTTTAATTACATAACCACCAAATTTTTCAATAATTTGAGCCATCGAATTCAAAAATACTTCATAATATTTTGAGAGTTTTTTCTGTGTTAGAGATGCAGATATTTTTGTAGAGTTTACAATATCAACTAATCCAACACAATAACTCTGAGAAGTTTCTAGAAAATTCACTACATAATGAGGGGTTTCAGGATTCAGTTTTACCTGACGTATTACTGACTCTATACTCTCAGTAGGGGATTTATGGGAACTGACCATATTAAAAAATCACAAAATATGAGTATATGAGTACGATGTTCGGATTTTTGAACAGAAAATTGGTTAAATCATATTTTTAGAGAAAAGATTACTCTTTGAGTTTTTTTGAAGTAACAACAATCCTTTGAATGAGAGTGATTCCTGCAATTACAATAACTATCATTACTGCATACTCCATAAAACCAATCATTCCAACGATAGCAATTACTAGTAGCCTTTCAGCCCTTTCTCCTATACCTATGCCCTGAAGTGTGATTCCTAGAGATTCTGCACGAGCTCGGGCATAACTTACAAGTAGAGATAAAGTAATTGCTAATAATACTAGATAGGGTTCGGCATATCCTCCAATTAAAATTCCAAGAAATATTGCAACTTCTGCAATTTTATCAAAAACTGAATCAAGAAATGCGCCTTGTTTGGAAGTTTTCTTTGTTACTCTAGCTACTTGACCATCAACAATGTCAAAAAAACCAGAGATTAGTAAAAGAACACCACCAATAATTAACGCAAACTCTATGTTTAATCCATAAGCAATAGCTGATGCAAAAGCAAAAACAATTCCTACCCCTGTCCAAAAGTTTGGAGAAAGTCCAGTAGAGGCAAATCCAGTGCCAATTTTTTCTAAATGGGGCTTTAATGATTCCCTTAGATTGTTTAACACGTGATTTCCCTAATTTTCGTATATATAAAAAATTCATGTTCAAAACTATTCATGTACCTAGTCGTGCTTCCTTGTAGATTTTTTTTGAACATACAACTCCCTATAACAAAATACTTGAAAATCCATTTCATGGTCATAACTACACACATGTACAATCAGATGGTCAAAGAAAGCCAAAAAAAGGAAATTCTTGAAAATCCTGATTCTGAAGTAATTCAATCATTTCTTAAAGATTCAGAAGAACTTGAATCTGAGAAAAAAGTTATTTCTTCAAATTCATAGCAATTAATGCAGACATAAGTCTTGCAGCCATTGAAGAGGTAGCACCATTGTCAAATGTAGGACATAATTCAACAATATCTGCACCTATAATATTTGAATCATCTAAGGAGCTAACCATTTCATATAATTCTCGAGAGGTAATTCCAACTGCCTCAGGATTTCCAACGCCAGGAGCAAAAGCAGGATCTAGTACATCAAGATCAATGCTAACATACAATTTATCAAAAACAGAAACTGCATCTTTTACAAGCTTTGGAGCATTTCCATGTCTAATATCCCAATCAGAAATTGTTTTGATTTTGTTTTCTTCTTTAAACGCTAATTCTTCTTTAACGTAAGATCTTGCACCAACATGAATTATTTTATCTGACCCTCTTTTCTCTACTATTCTACGTAAATACGATGCATGACTGAGTTTAATGTCTGCATATTCTTCTCGAAGATCATAATGAGCATCAAAAACAATGTAACCAGTGTCTTTTGGAAAATTAGGATAAGTACCTAAAGTGATTAGATGTTCTCCGCCTAGAGTAATGATTTGTTTTTCTTTTTTTATTAGCTCAGAAGTAATTTTTGAAACCATTTCAAGCATTTCTTGCGCTACTACAGTGTGTTTTGTATTTCCCAAATCTTCAATTTTTACTGTTTCAAGATCTACTGAAAACTGTGGCATGAAGATTTCAATATTGTTAAATGCTTCTCTTATTGCATCAGGACCAAAACGAGTTCCTGGTCGATAAGAGTGAGTTGAATCAAATGGAACACCATACAAAATGGTTGAAGATTCTCCTTCTTCACTTGGACTAGTAATCAATGGATTACTGTTCATGTACAAATCAAGAAAGCTCATGCTTTCATCACAAGCTAGTACAAAATTTACCCTATAATAAATTCAAAGTTAGTATTGAAGAGCCTCTGAAAGACCTTCGCCATCCCATGTTTCTTCTGCAGTTTTCTTTTTCATTTTTTTCTTCCATTCTAGATGTGCATCTTCAACTTGCCTAATCATTGCATTAACTGGGAATGGTTTTTGCATTAATTCTATTCTTTCACCAATTTTACGCACGCCTTTCATCATATCTTTGACATGACCAGTTACAAAAAGAATCCTTTGTTTTGGATTCATCTCGATTATTTCTTTTGCAACTTCGGTGCCTTCCATTCGAGGCATTTTATGATCTAAAATTACCAAATCATAAAGAGAAGTTTTTTTCCTATCTCCTCCTCGAACCTTATAATCATCTGTATACTGATAAAGGCACTTTAATCCATTTTCAGTGATAATTACCATATGTCCTCTTTTTTCCAAAGTTTTTTTGTAAACTAAGGCCACAGATGGACTATCTTCAGCTACAAGTATTTTTAATCCCATGAAATGTCTAGTTTAAACTAAAATCCAAATGGATTTCTGCATTAGTATGTTTGATTTGAACGCACCTAAAAGAAATACTAGACCATTATCTGTGGTCTAATAGAAACAAACCTGTTTGAATTAAGGTGAGAAAATGGCTTGTCTTTTATTTGCTCATGAATGTGTGCAACAAAGTCATCAAAGCTAATCTCTTTAACTTCTCCAGTTTCTCTGTCTCTTACATTAAGATCTTTTGCATTGATTTCTTTTTCTCCAATGACTAGAATATATCTAATCCATTCAGTTTCAGCTTCGCGTATTCTTTTTCCTAGACTTTCATTTCTATCATCAATGTCTACTCTAATCTTTGATGAAGTAAGTTTGTCTGCCAAATCTTCACAATGTTTTAAAAATTCTGATTTTATTGGAATTAATCTTACCTGAGTTGGAGACAACCATAATGGAAGATGAGATTTTCCTCCTTCTTTTGCATTTTTAGCAGCCTTTTCTAATAAAGCATAGATTACTCGTTCCACTGCACCGCTAGGAGAGTTGTGTAAAATTATTGGGTGGTGTGGTTTGTTTTGTTCATCAAAAAATTCAATGTTGTATCGTTTACCGTTTTCTACATCAATTTGATCAGTAGATAGTGCAGAAGCCTTTCCTAAATTATCTACGTAGTTAAATTCCCACTTTAATACAAAATAGAAGAATTTTTCTTTCCACATTTCAACTAAGACGGGTTTTCCTATTTTTTTGACAGTTTCTAAAACAAGTTCTTTGTTTTCGTTATAGAAATCCTCAGTGAATCTAATTGCCATTTCATAGTCTGATTCATCAAGACCTAAACCATGTATTACATTACGTGATAAATCAAATCGTTTACGAAATTCTTCAATAGCTTGGTTCATATCTGTACAAAATGCATGGCAATCTGGCATTGTAAAAGCACGTAGTCTTCTAAGACCAACTAGCTCTCCTGATTGTTCTCTTCGGAAGCTGTATCTAGTCATCTCATAAAGCTTGAGAGGAAGATTTCTGTATGATAATTGAAAATCATTTGCCATTAAAAATTG
>JABAOE010021576.1_pt1 | contig 17773 bp, 15 predicted proteins | sample 7062141 | NCBI WGS metagenome assembly JABAOE01 (sample SAMN14538627, study PRJNA623070) | marine sediment metagenome | biome: marine biome [ENVO:00000428]; feature: marine pelagic biome [ENVO:01000023]; material: deep marine sediment [ENVO:00002113] | place: India: Gulf of Khambhat ... | reverse complement strand
AGTCCTGGATGGACTTATTCAGAGCTTCTTTAATATATAATTCTGGAGAATATCGTGAGTCATACCGCCGTATTGGCGTTACAGGATGGCAGTCTCTTTTACGGCCAGGCTATTGGTGCCGAGGGTAAGGCAATCGGTGAAGTAGTCTTTAATACAGCGATGACGGGTTATCAGGAAATTCTCACTGATCCCTCGTACTATCAACAGATCGTCACCATGACTTATCCCCATATCGGGAATGTTGGGGTAAATCCAGAAGATGAAGAATCCACGAGTGTGTATAGCAGTGGCCTCATTATCAAACATTTACCAGAGAGGATCAGTAACTGGCGTGCCAGTCGTTCCCTGCAGGATTACCTGAATGAACACAATATCGTTGCCATTGCCGATATCGATACACGTCGCCTGACACGGATACTACGGGATAAGGGTGCCCTGAACGGTTGCATTATTTCGGGTAAGGACATCGATATCGAACAGGCACTTGATGCCGCAAGGGCATTTCCCGGATTGAAGGGTGCTGACCTTGCCAAAGAAGTCACTACACAGGAATCCTATGAATGGAATGAGGGTACCTGGTCTTTGGAACCTGCAGAGAAGGAAACCAGGGCAAAGCCTACATGGAAGGTGATTGCCTTTGATTATGGAATCAAGCGCAATATTCTGAGGATACTCATAGACCATGGATGCAAGGTCACCGTTGTACCGGCCGAAACCAGTGCAGGCGATATCCTGGCTTTAAAGCCAGATGGCGTATTTCTGTCCAATGGTCCGGGTGATCCAGAACCCTGTGATTATGCAATCGAGACAATCCGGGAAATTCTCAAATCGGGAACACCACTTTTTGGGATTTGCCTAGGACACCAGTTACTGGCCCTCGCATCCGGGGCCCAGACTGAAAAAATGAAGTTTGGTCATCATGGTGCCAATCACCCCGTCCAGGATCTGCGAGATGGGCGGGTTTTAATCACCAGTCAGAATCATGGCTTTGCAGTGATGGAGTCCAGCCTCCCTTCTGATGTCGAGGGGACGCACAGATCCTTATTTGATGAATCTTTACAGGGGATACACCATCGAGAATATCCGGCATTCGGATTCCAAGGGCATCCTGNNAGGGCCACATGACATACAGTATTTATTTCATCACTTCATTGAGTTGATGGCAGAGAATGCCAGTAAGAAATAAATTCAGGCCGGAAAACCTGGAACCTATCTCAAGCAAGAGATTTTGGTTAAAGGTGATAATAATGCATAAAGACAAAAGATTAATTTTAAGTAGGTTTAGATAGTGCCTAAGAGAACAGACATAACAGATATCCTGATTATTGGTGCTGGACCGATCATTATCGGTCAGGCATGTGAATTCGATTATTCCGGCGCACAGGCATGCAAGGCATTAAAGGAAGAAGGTTTTCGTGTGATATTGGTGAACTCCAATCCAGCCACGATCATGACTGATCCTGATATGGCCGATGCCACCTATATAGAACCGGTACACTGGCAAACTGTAGAGAAGATTATCGAGAAGGAACACCCGCAAGCGATCTTACCCACAATGGGTGGGCAGACCGGATTGAACTGCGCACTGGACCTGGCGCGCCTGGGAATACTGGATAAATATTCCGTCGAATTGATCGGTGCAAGCCGGGAGGCCATCGATACTGCGGAAGACAGGGAGAAGTTCAAGGATGCAATGCAAGAGATCGGTCTTGATATGCCGAAATCCCGCCTGGCCCATGATATGGACGAAGCCCGGGACATAATAAAGGAAATTGGTTTTCCAATAATCATCCGGCCTTCTTTTACCCTGGGTGGCACGGGTGGTGGGATCGCCTACAACAAGGAGGAATTTTTAGATTTATGTGAAAGGGGTCTTGATGCATCCCCAACAAACGAGGTCCTGCTGGAACAGTCTGTTATAGGCTGGAAAGAATTTGAGATGGAGGTTGTCAGGGACAGTAAAGATAACTGTATCATTATCTGTTCCATAGAGAACCTCGATCCCATGGGAATGCATACCGGGGATTCCATTACCGTAGCTCCTGCTCAGACGCTTACTGACAAGGAATATCAGATTATGCGAAATGCATCCATTGCGGTGCTGCGTAAGATTGGAGTTGATACAGGTGGTTCAAATGTGCAATTTGCTGTAAATCCTGATGACGGCAAACTTGTTATTATCGAAATGAATCCCAGGGTATCACGGTCATCCGCTCTCGCATCGAAGGCCACGGGTTTCCCCATTGCAAAGGTAGCCGCAAAGCTTGCGGTGGGTTACACCCTTGACGAACTGAAAAATGAAATTACCGGGGGCAAGACACCTGCGTCTTTCGAACCAACGATAGATTATGTAGTGACAAAAATTCCAAGATTTACATTTGAAAAATTTCCCAAAGCAGAAAACCGTATCACAACACAGATGAAATCCGTCGGTGAAGTTATGGCAATTGGCAGAACCTTTCAGGAGTCCCTGCAAAAGGCATTACGAGGACTGGAAAAAGGCGTCGATGGATTTGCGGAAGTTGTACAGACAAGTAAAGAGGACCCTGAAGAAAAGATTGAGACGATGCTACGGATCCCTCGTTCAGACAGGATACTCTACATTGGAGAGGCTTTCAGACATGGTATGGACATTGATGATGTGTTTTCCATTACTTATGTCGATCCATGGTTCCTGGCCCAGATCCAGGACTTAATTATGGAAGAGATAGATTTGAAAAAGCATAATTTTGAATCCCTGACAGAACAGCATTTGCGTAATTTAAAGCGAAAGGGTTTTGCAGACTCTCGTATTGCAAAGTTGCTTAATACAGAAGAGGAAGACATTCGAAATCTGCGCCATAAATTTGATATCAGACCGGTTTATAAACGCGTAGATTCGTGTGCGGCTGAATTTGAGGCAACCACAGCTTATATGTACTCAAGCTACGATGAGCAGTGTGAAGCTGAGCCCACCGATCGTAAAAAAATTATTATCCTGGGCGGCGGGCCAAATCGAATCGGACAGGGAATTGAATTTGATTACTGTTGTGTACAGGCCGCTTTGGCAATGCGTGAATCAGGATATGAATCAATCATGATCAATTGCAATCCTGAGACCGTATCAACAGATTACGATACATCAGACAGGCTGTATTTTGAGCCTTTGACCTTAGAAGATGTCCTAGAAATTATTAGTATAGAAAAACCCGAGGGAGTAATCGTTCAATTTGGCGGACAGACACCTTTAAAACTCGCAAGACCATTGGAAGCGGCTGGGGCACCGATTATCGGTACCACACCGGATTCGATTGATTTGGCTGAGGACAGGGAACGGTTTCAGAAATTTCTTGAGAAACTGGAATTACGACAACCGCCGAACCGGACGGCACGGACTACAGAACAGGCAGTCAAACAGGCGGAAGAAATTGGATATCCACTGGTAGTCAGGCCTTCTTATGTCCTGGGAGGGCGAGCAATGGAAATAGTCTATTCCGAGGATGACCTGAGAAATTACATGACAGCAGCAGTATCAGTATCCAATGAGTCACCTGTTTTGCTCGATAAATTTCTGGATGATGCAATAGAAGTTGATGTTGATGCAGTGTCAGATGGGGAACAGGTGATCATAGGTGGAATAATGGAGCATATAGAACAGGCAGGTATACATTCCGGTGATTCTGCCTGCTCTCTGCCACCCTATAGCCTGGACATGAATATTATTTCTAGGCTGGAAGATCAGGTAAGGAAAATGGCACAAGGTTTACAAGTTAATGGATTAATGAATACACAGTTTGCTATTAAGGGGGAAGAAATTTATGTACTCGAAGTCAATCCCAGGGCTTCGCGAACTGTGCCCTTCGTTTCAAAAGCCACTAGTGTGCCATTGGCCCGTGTAGCTGCAAAATGTATGGTGGGTATGTCACTGGATTCTCAGAGTATATCTACGACTGTCGTACCTAGTTACTTTTCTGTGAAGGAAGCGGTATTCCCATTCATCAAGTTTCCAGATGTAGATCCTTTGCTTGGACCGGAAATGAAATCCACAGGTGAAGTCATGGGAATTGGCGAAAATTTTGGTGATGCCTATGCGAAGGCTCAACTGGGAGCAGGGGAGAAAATTCCAACTGAAGGACTTGCGTTTATAAGTGTTAGAGACGCGGACAAGATTAAGGCTAAGGAAATCGCTGTTGAATTAGACAAGTTGGGTTTCAGAATATGCGCAACTCATGGTACGGCTGTAGCAATCCGTGAGGCAGGTATAGAGTGTCAGGGTGTAAATAAAGTGAGAGAGGGCCAGCCGCATATCGTAGATATGCTTAAGAATGACGAGATAGATCTGATTGTAAATACCACTGAAGGTAAACAGGCGGTTGCTGACTCGTATTCAATTCGCCGTACTGCTCTTCAGCACAAAGTGTTCTATACCACAACTATAGCAGGAGCATCGGCCAGCATTCAGGCACTCAAGTTACTGAATATCAGCAAGGTCAACTGCCTCCAGGAATTACATGAAGGAATGTTCTAATGAACAGTCCATTAACACTAAAGGGTGCAGAGAGATTGAGAGAGCAGTTAAATAAGCTCAAGACAGAAGATCGCCCGAAAATCATTGAAGCCATCGCAGAGGCTCGCAGTCATGGAGATCTGAGTGAAAATGCCGAATATCATGCGGCCAAGGATCAGCAGGGATTTATTGAGGCGAGAATCGCTGCACTGGAATCAGTATTATCAGGGGCTCAAGTTATTGACGTTACGACTATCGATGTTGATGGTAAAGTCGTATTTGGTGCTACTGTTAAACTGATTAATATGTTGTCAGATGAAGAAGTTGTTTATCAAATCGTGGGTGAGGAAGAAGCGGATATAGAACTTGGTTTAATCTCTATTTCATCACCCATTGCAAAAGCATTAATTGGAAAGGAAGTTAATGACATTGTAGAAGTAGATGCGCCTGCTGGAATTGTGGAGTATGAAATTCTCGAAATCAGTTACATTTAAGATTGTTGAGAATGTTTTTGAATCAACATGAAACGCGACAAAAACTGGTTAAGACGACATCACCAGGATCAATATGTCAAAAAGTCCCGCAAAGATAATTATCGATCTCGTGCAGTCTACAAATTAAAACAGATTGACCAACAAGACAACCTGTTCAAACCTGGCCAGACGGTAGTCGACCTTGGCGCAGCACCAGGAAGCTGGTCGCAGTATGCGTCTGGGCGTATACAGCCAGGCGGCAGAGTCATCGCCGTGGATATGCTGGAGATGAAGCCTCTAGATAATGTTGAGTTTATTCGGGGAGATTTCACTGAAAACAGGGTATATCAACGTATTAAGGACAAAATAGGTGAGAGCCAGGTAGACCTTGTAATTTCGGATCTGGCTCCCAATATTACAGGGATAAGGGAGACTGATCAGGCCCGGATCATCTACCTTGCAGAGCTCGTGGCGGCATTTGGGTATGAAACCCTGTGCCATGGTGGCTCACTATTACTCAAGGTGTTCCAGGGCGCAGGCGTGGATACATTACGTATGGAATTAAGTAATAATTTTCAAAAGCTTATGGTAAGAAAACCACAGGCGTCCCGGGACAGTTCGCGGGAGTTTTATATCCTGGCATGTGGTTTTGGGATATAATTGACTAATTACTTTAAAACATTCATCAAAATTTTCCGGATATTAACTGGTCAAAAGAATTTTTCCACCCTATCCTTAGTCAAAATATTCAATGCAGTACAATCAGTTGCATGAGGAGTTACATTGAACGAATTTGCTAAAAATCTTGTGTTGTGGGTCATCATTGCGCTGGTATTGATGATGGTCTTCAGTAATTTTGGTACGCAGACTGAGGCCGGAAATATTCCCTATTCACAGTTTATCTCTAACGTAAAAACTGGAATGGTGGAATCCGTTACTATTGAGGGCGATACGATCAAAGGGGAGCTCACCGACAGCACTCGTTTTACAACCTTCAGTCCTGAAACCAGTAATGAAGCCCTGATCGGCACACTATTGGATAACGATGTGGAGATTCTTGGTACAGCACCGAGGAACTCCTTCTGGGCCCAGGCCCTTATCTCCTGGTTTCCTATCTTGCTATTACTGGGGATCTGGATCTATTTCATGCGCCAGATGCAGGGTGGCGGCAGTGGTCGCGGCGCACTTTCGTTTGGAAAGAGTCGCGCCCGTATGTTGGGTGAGGACCAGGTAAGAATTACCTTCAATGATGTTGCAGGTGTTGAAGAAGCTAAGGATGAGGTCCAGGAGCTTGTGGAATTTCTCCGTGACCCAACCAAGTTTCAGAAGCTGGGAGGAAAAATACCTTCCGGTGTTCTCATGGTGGGATCACCTGGAACAGGTAAGACACTCCTGGCCAAGGCCATTGCAGGTGAAGCTAAGGTACCCTTCTTTACAATTTCAGGTTCAGATTTTGTTGAGATGTTTGTTGGTGTGGGTGCTTCACGGGTGCGAGATATGTTTGATCAGGCCAAGAAGCATGCGCCCTGCATAATCTTTATTGACGAAATTGACGCTGTAGGTCGCCACCGCGGAGCAGGATTAGGTGGTGGACACGATGAAAGAGAACAAACATTAAATCAATTACTGGTAGAAATGGACGGCTTTGAGGGCACTGAAGGTGTCATCGTCATAGCCGCAACCAACCGTCCCGATGTACTGGACCCGGCACTGTTACGGCCCGGACGGTTTGACAGGCAGGTCGTAGTGCCATTGCCTGATATACGAGGCCGGGAACAGATTTTGAAAGTCCATATGCGAAAGGTTGCGCTAGGTGATAACGTCGATGCAACTGTCATTGCAAGGGGTACTCCCGGTTTTTCGGGTGCGGATCTCGCGAATCTTGTTAATGAAGCGGCTTTGTTTGCAGCACGTGCCAACAAAAAGCTTGTAGACATGGAGGATTTTGAACGCGCCAAGGATAAAGTGATGATGGGTGCAGAACGTCGGTCAATGGTAATGAGTGACGATGAAAAGAAACTTACTGCATATCATGAGGCGGGACATACCATTGTTGGGCGAATGATGCCCGGACATGACCCTGTATATAAAGTCTCCATCATTCCACGCGGTCGTGCATTGGGTATTACCATGTTTTTACCGGAATCAGACAGGCTGAGTTACAGCAAGCAGTTTCTTGAGAGTCAGTTATGCAGCCTCTTCGGTGGTAGAATTGCAGAAGAGCTAATCTTTGNNCTCAAATGATATCCAGCGCGCAACAAGTATCGCACGTAATATGGTTACAAAATGGGGGCTATCGGAAAAACTCGGTCCATTGACGTACGATGAAGAAGAGGGTGAAGTATTCCTGGGGCATTCAGTTACCAGGCACAAGGAAATCTCTGATGAAACCGCGAGTTTAATTGATTCCGAGATCAAAGAAATTATCGAGAGAAACTATGGTAAGGCAGAGAAATTACTCAAGGATAATATGGACAAATTACATATTATGGCCGAGGCCCTGGTTAAATATGAAACCCTGGATACACATCAGATAGACGATATCATGGAGGGCCGTTCACCACGTCCACCATCTGAATGGGATGGTGATGATGAGACACCAACTAAGGGTAAGCTTGGCAAAAAAACCAAACGTAAGACAAAGAAGTCGACAAGTAAGAGTTCTTCAAAGAATTCTGATGGGAAATCTGACAATACGTCGGTGGTTGACCCTGCCAAACCAGCCTGAATTGTTTGTACATGTTTGAGCCCTTAAAACTTTTTCTGGGCAGACCTTGAACTTCCCCCAATGAGAAAATATTTTGGCACAGACGGTATTCGTGGCAAAGTGGGTCAGCATCCCATTACGCCAGACTTTGCTATGAAACTTGGTTGGGCTGCCGGCCGGGTTCTGGCCAGAAATGGCAGAGGACCAGTCTTAATCGGTAAGGACACCCGTCTTTCGGGTTACATGTTCGAAGCTGCGCTGGAATCAGGACTGTCAGCTGCGGGTGTTGATATACGATTATTAGGCCCCCTGCCCACACCTGGAATCGCCTATCTTACGATTAATACTCGTGCCCAGGCAGGTATCATTATCAGTGCATCCCATAACCCGTTCGAAGACAATGGTTTCAAGTTTTTTTCCCGAAATGGCACAAAACTGGATGACTCAATAGAAGCCGAGATTGAGGCAGAAATGGATAAACCACTTGAGGTTGTCTATCCAGAGAAGTTGGGTAGGGCGGAACGAATAGTAGATGCATCCCGCAGGTATATTGAATTTTGTAAGAGTAAATTCCCCCCTGGTATGAGTCTTGAGAATCTGAATATCGTGGTTGATTGTGCACATGGTGCTGCTTACCAGGTGGCCCCGGATGTATATAAGGAACTGGGTGCAAAAGTAAGTGTAATCGGCGCCAGTCCGGACGGTATGAATATAAATGATTGTTGTGGTGCTACAGATACCAAATTACTACAAAACGTTGTGAACAATAGAAAAGCTGATCTGGGTATTGCTCTCGATGGTGATGGTGATCGAGTAATCCTTGTAGATCATGAAGGAAATGTTGTTGATGGCGATGAAATCTTATACATCATAGCAAAGTCATCTAAAAATTCGCTAAATGGGGCCGTTGTCGGTACCTTAATGAGTAATCTTGGTCTTGAGCAGGCCATAAAGGAACTCGATCTCGCTTTTCATCGGGCTAAAGTAGGAGATCGTTATGTCATGGATCTAATTAATGATCATCAACTGAAGTTGGGGGGAGAATCATCAGGACACATTATTAATCTCAATATGTGTACCACAGGAGACGGAATCATATCGTCACTTCAGGTGCTGAAATCAATGATAGAAAGTGGTTTGTCGCTTAAGGATCTTAAAAACGGTATGAAGAAATACCCACAAAAGCTCATCAATGTAAAGATGTTGTCTGATCAGGATATCAGTGGGTGTTTTCCCAAGATAGAAGACCTGGTGAAGGATGCGGAAAACCAACTTGGAGATAATGGCAGGGTGCTTTTGCGTCAATCCGGAACTGAGCCATTGATAAGGGTCATGGTGGAAGGTTTGGATATGACCCAGGTTGATACACTGGCTGAGAAGCTGGCGTCTGAGGTTCAAAACGTAATTCAGGTCCAGTAAACGGACTTTAACCTGTAATCCTCTTTGCAGTATTTTTCAGTTAAATTTACAATACACAGTCGTTAGTCGTTCACCGTTTAAGGGTCCACCTCCGTAACTCCGGGAAAATCGGAATGAGCAGAATGCAGGCTCAGCGGCATGTACTTCTGGTGGAGACTATACGACCTTGAATAAGGAACCTCTGATTAAGTCAGAGGCTGCTTCATAAAAAGGCTCTGATAAGTCCCGGATGGACTTATTCAGAGCTTCATTAAATAAAAAATAAATAGGTTTTATTGATGGACACTAGAATTTTAATCGCCGATAAAATTGCTGGAGAAGGCGTTGATTACCTGAAAAATCAACCGGGATTTGTTGTTGATATAGAACATGGTCTGGATGAAGCAGGACTCTGTGCCAGGATTCCGGGATACCATGCCATACTCGTGCGCAGTGCCGTCACCGTTACTGACAAGGTAATTCAAGCTGCAGATAAACTCAGGGTTATCGGCCGAGCCGGTATCGGAGTGGATAATATAGACCTGGAAAAGGCAACAGAGAAGGGTATTGTCGTAATGAATACTCCGGATGCGAATGCTACCACCACAGCTGAACTGACATTTGCGCACATTCTATCTGTAAGCAGGAATCTTCCTGCTGCGGACCATTCCGTAAGAAGCGGGAAATGGGAACGCTCCAAGTTCATGGGTGCCGAACTGGCTAATAAAACTCTAGGTATTATCGGATTCGGTAATATCGGTCGGATTGTTGCTGCCCGTGCCAAGGCCTTTAATATGAAGATCATTGCTTCAGACCCCTTTGTGACAGATGAGGCATTTGAAAAGGAAGGCGTTACTTCCTCAGACATTGACGGCTTGGTAAAGGCATCTGATTACATCACCCTGCATTGTCCTGTTAATGATAAGACCAGACACATCATAAATGCAGAGCGAATCAATATGATGAAACCCAGTGCACGTTTAATCAACGCTGCTAGAGGAGGACTTGTAGATGAAGAGGCTCTTTATGAAGCGCTGAAGTCAAAAAAAATTGCCGGTGCTGCACTTGACGTGTTTATAACTGAACCACCCGGGAATTCACCATTGTTTGAGCTATATAATATCGTATTTACACCACATCTAGGCGCTTCAACGGGTGAGGCACAAACTGCTGCGGGTACGGAGCTTGCCAGGCAGATCACCATATATCTGCAGACGGGTGAACCTATAAATGCAATTAATCTGCCCCCTGTGTCTTCGGAAGAGCTTGTAAAACTGAAGCCGTATATCAACCTCGCTAACAGCCTGGGTAGATTACTGGGTAATATGATCGATGAACCGATTACCGAACTGGAGGTTACTCTAAGTGGCGAGGCAAGTCAGCGGGATCTGCGTTCGATTTCTGTAGAAAGTCTGGTGGGTGTACTGAGTACGCGTATGTCGGCACCTGTGAACAGTGTTAATGCGATTTCTACCGCACTCAAAAGTGGTACAAAACTGATGGAGAGTACACGAGCTGATCATCCAAGTTATCACGCAACAGTTTCCCTGACTGCTACACATGGTGAAGATAAAACAACTTCAGTTGAAGGGGCATTATTTGATCATAAATATCCCAGGCTGGTACAAATTAATGATTATGCAATCGAAGCGGTACTCGAGGGCCATATTTTGTTGACCAGGCATAAGGATCAGCCTGGAGTTATAGCAGCAATCAGTACTATTCTGGCAAAGCGTCATATCAATATTTCTAGTATGCAATTGAGTGTGGTTGCCGAAGGCAGCAAGGCCGTGGCGATGCTAGGCATTTCAGAGCCCCTGGACAGTAAGACGATGGAGAAGCTCTCGAAAGTGGAGGCCATAAGTAAAGTCATGCAGGCCAGTTTTTAAATTGAAAATCAGAGCATTCAAAGGAATTCGACCCAGGGCTGATCTCGCCAGTCAGGTCGCCAGCCGGCCGTATGACGTACTGAACACGGATGAGGCGAGGGAGGCGGCCAGGGAAAATCCTTACTCCTTTCTCAATATTGTCAAGCCGGAAATCACTTTACCCGTAGATACCGACCACTACTCCCCTGAAGTGTATGAGGCCGGCAGGGAGAATTTTCAAAGACTGCTGGATAAAGGAATCTTTTTCCAGGACAGGAATGATTGTCTGTATATCTATGAGCTTACCAGGAACGGTCACGCACAGACCGGGATCGTCGCCTGTGCGGCCGTGGAAGATTACATACATGGCCGGATCAAAAAACATGAACTGACACAACCGGATAAAGAAAACGATCGAAAAAATCATGTCAGGGTTTCCATGGTCAATGCAGAACCGGTATTTTTTGCATATAAGGCGGTAGAGGAATTGGATGGGATCACTGAAAAGATTAAGCAGGATACACCCGTTTATGATTTTATTGCCGACGATGGTGTTCAGCACAGATTTTGGATAATTGAAGACGCAAATGTCATTGCTAAAGTAATAGAACATTTTAATGCCATGCCAGCGACTTATGTCGCAGATGGCCATCACCGGACTGCCGCTGCGGCATTAGTGGGTGATGATCTGAAGAAAGAAGATCCTAATCATACAGGGGAAGAAGAATACAATTATTTTCTTGCAGTCCATTTTCCTGATGATCAATTGAAAATATTGGATTACAACAGGGTAGTAAAGGATTTGAATGGACACACACCTGATTCCTTTATAGAGGCAATATCTGTTTCATTCGATATTACTAAACTGGGTAACAAGCCTCAAAAACCGGCTAGGCTGCATGTGATTAGTATGTATCTNNCCGGATACATATAATAATGATGATCCAGTCGGTGTGCTTGACGTCACGATACTTTCAGAACAGATCCTGAAACCTGTCCTGAATATCCAGGACCTTAGAACTGATAAGCGTATAGAATTTGTTGGGGGAATTCGCGGCCTTCAGGAACTACAGCGTCGTGTCGACTCAGGCGAGATGGCAGTCGCTTTTGCCTTGTATCCCATTTCGATGTCGCAATTGATGGATATCGCCGATAATGATCTAATTCTGCCCCCAAAGGTAACCTGGTTTGAACCTAAACTGCGCAGTGGAATAATCGTACATAGTCTGAATTGATAAATATAAATTCTTAATTGATTATTTAGCGCTTCCCTGAATCAAATATCTCTTAACAATTCGTTAAGGCCCACTTTACTTCTGGTCTTCTCATCGACCTGTTTCACAATAACCGCGCAGTATAGGCTGTATTTATTGTCATTTGACGGGAGATTGCCGGACACCACGACAGAACCACGGGGGATCCGTCCATAACTGATCTCACCCGTTTCCCGGTTGTATATTTTGGTACTTTGACCGATGTAGACGCCCATCGATATTACCGAGCCCTCCTCAACGATAACACCTTCCACAATTTCTGATCGTGCACCGATAAAGCAGTTATCCTCGATAATGGTGGGGCTGGCCTGCAAGGGTTCCAGTACACCCCCAATTCCGACTCCACCGGATAAGTGAACATTTTTCCCGATCTGGGCACATGAACCGACCGTCGCCCAGGTATCCACCATGGTGCCTGAGTCAACGTAGGCCCCGATATTGACATAGCTGGGCATCAATACGACCCCCGGTGCGACATAACTTCCACTTCTAACTATGGCAGGCGGAACAACACGGGCTCCCAGATCTGAAAATTTGTCTTTACCAAAACCGGCAAATTTCAAGGGCACCTTGTCATAATAGTTGCTGAATCCCCCTTCAATGGATTCATTATCATTGATTGCGAAAGATAACAATACTGCTTTTTTAATCCATTCATTAACTATCCATTTACCATCCTGTTTTTCGGCAACTCGCAATTCGCCACTGTCCAGACCGGCCACAACCTGATCAATGGCATCTCGAAGTTCAGGACTGGTATTTTTAACATTAATCCCTGAGCGATTTTCGAAGCTTTCATTTATGATTTGTTCTAATTGATTCATTTTCGTACCTGTACATTAGGATGTATTCAACATCATCCGAATCCTTTCAGCGGCCTCGATACATTCCTGCAAAGGCGCTACCAGCGCGATTCGAATTCGCCTTGAACCAGGATTGATACCATCTACCTCCCGTGACGTATAGCTGCCCGGTAATACAGTAACATTACAAGACGATATCAGTCTGATTGTGAAGTCTACGTCATCGATGGGAGTCTCCGGCCAGAGGTAAAACCCAGCGGAGGGACGATATACCTTCATAACTGGGGTAAGAATACCAAGAACCGCATCAAACTTCTCGCGGTACAGTTTTCTATTCTCAATTACGTGGGATTCGTCGTTCCAGGCAGTAATACTTGCTTCCTGGACATAAGGTGCCATGGAACAGCCATGGTAGGTCCGGTACCGATAAAACTGTTCTATCAGATAACTATCCCCGGCAACGAAGCCCGATCGCATACCTGGTATGTTGGACCGCTTGGAAAGACTATGGAAAACGATACAGCGCTTATAATCGCTTAAGCCGGCATTGTATGCGGCCTCCAGGGTCCCCAGTGGCGGGGAGGACTCATCATCGTAAATTTCCGAATAACACTCATCCGCTGCGATAATAAAATCATATTTTTCAGCCATCTCAAATAGGTATTCGAATTCACCCTGACTCATCACCTGCCCCGTCGGATTATTAGGTGAGCATATATACAGTATCTGGCAGTTCGCCCATACCTGCTCAGTTACCGTTTTAAAGTCGGGGAGCAGTCCGCTGTCTTCAGTTGTATTTACATAGACAAGCTTTGCCCCCGCAAATAAAGCAGCACCCTCATAAATCTGGTAAAATGGATTACCGGTGACGACGACTGCCTCAGCCTGACCTGGATCTATAATACAGTGTGCAATGGCGAACAGTGCCTCCCTCGTACCTGTAACGGGAAGTACATTACCCTCAGCTGAGAGACTTTCAGGTGGTAGATGATATCTGTTGATCAACCATTTCCTGATTGCTTCTCTTATAGCCAGGCCACCTTTTATAGGAGGATATCTGCCAGCACCCTCAAGGTTAGCTGCGATTGAGTCCAGGATAAATCCGGGTGTTGGATGTTTGGGTTCACCGAGAGAGAGATCGATTGCCGGTATATCAGCTGGCTTAATGTCATCAAGCAGTTTTGCCAGTTTTTGAAAAGGATAGGGTTGTATAGATTTAAAACCAGGATTCACTATGGCCTTACTCCAGATGATAGTCTGTTGTTAGTATTAACTTAAAGCATGTTACCAACGATTTTTGCATGTATAAATGAATTTATAGTTTTGAAGCTGTTAATTTTAAAAATGATTGTGAAAATTTATTTTGATACATCGATTCTAGAAAAAATTTATATTAATTATATTTATTGAAGATATGAGCAAGGAAATGAATATTGCTGTTGTAGGCGCAACCGGTGCAGTGGGTGAAGTTATGTTATCACTTCTTGAAGAACGTGATTTTCCAGTAGCTGAGATCCATGCCGTTGCTAGCAGTCGATCTGCGGGTGAAGTAATTAAATTCAATGGGAAGGACCTGGTTGTTGAGGACCTTGAGCATTTTGATTTTAATGGAATTGATATTGGCCTGTTTTCACCAGGTGCATCTGTATCTGCAATTTATGCACCAAAAGCAGCAGCTGCAGGTTGTGTTGTTATAGATAATACTTCCCAGTTTAGATACCAGGATGATATTCCACTGGTGGTTCCCGAAGTTAATCCACACGCGATAGCGCAATATACCAACCATGGCATCATTGCTAATCCAAATTGTTCTACCATTCAGATGCTAGTCGCCTTGAAACCAATATATGATGCCGTGGGGATAGAAAGAATAAATGTCAGTACCTATCAATCTGTTTCGGGTACCGGGAAGGATGGTATCTCCGAACTTGCAGATCAGACAGCCTTGGTGCTCAATGGCAAGCCTGCAAATTGCAAGACCTATCCAAAGCAGATTGCATTCAATGTATTACCACACATCGACATGTTTCAGGAAAACGGCTATACCAAAGAAGAGATGAAGATGGTATGGGAGACCCGTAAGATATTTGAGGATGATTCGATTCTGGTTAATCCTACCTGTGCCCGTGTGCCTGTTTTTTACGGTCATTCGGAGGCGGTACACATAGAAACGCGCGAAAAAGTTACTGTGGAAAAGGTACATTCCCTGCTCAGCGCCATGCCGGGTGTGGTGGTCCTGGATGAGCACAAAAACGGGGCTTATCCCACGGCTGTGACAGAGGGTTCAGGCACCGATCCGGTGTTCGTCGGACGGGTCAGGGAGGACATTTCTCACCCCCGGGGCATGAATTTTTGGGTAGTTAGTGACAATGTTCGCAAAGGAGCGGCATTAAATAGTGTTCAAATAGCCGAAATTTTGGTAAAAGACTATTTATAAACTATAGTTAAGGGGTAATTATAAAGCAGCTTCGCAAGTATTGGTCCACGCTAGAATTTTGAAAATGCCTAAATCTGGCAAAGGCTTATGCAAACTTCGTGGTGATAAGGGTTTAATACTTGTTTAACTAATTGTTAATTAGAGCCTTTTTGATGAAAAGTAGACTGAAATGAACATTCGAACATATCTATACACCTTCTGCTTGCTCGCTGGTATTTATATGTCCCCGGCCCAGGCACTTTTACTTACCGATATCGAGTTGAACTCCTATCTTAATCAGACCCTGGACGCCCGTATAGGCCTAAGTGGTTTGAAAGCCGGAGACCTGGATAAACTGACTGTACGTATCCATCATGTGGAAGGAATGCCTGATATAACTTCAGCAAGACTGAAGATTGAGATCATTGAACAGGGTGATTCACATTACATCCATATCACAAGTAGTGAAAACATACGTGAACCTGTAATAGCCTTTTCCTTGGAACTGGTCTGGCCGGAAGGTAGACTAATACGGGAGTATTCTTTATTTATTGACCCTAGAAGTTAGTATGGTGGTTAACAGGGAATAGAGGATGATACAGAGACTGGTTTATATTTTATCGCTGTTATGTATTAGCGCCAGTGTACACTCACTTGGATTAGGCGATATAGAGTTAAACTCGGGATTGAACCAGCCGTTTAATGCGAGAATAGTATTACTGTCACCCACTGCGGATGAAATCGACAGTTTAACTGTGCGACTTGCCGATACTGAGGCCTTCAACCGTGCAGGTATAGATCGCCTGTTCGTATTAACATCACTAAGATTTGAAATACAGGTAAACGAAGTTGGTCCTGATTATATACTAATCACTACACGTGAAGCTTTACGTGAACCCTATTTAAACTTTCTTGTAGAGGCCAGTTGGTCCAGTGGCAGGTTATTCAGGGAATATACGGTGTTACTTGATCCTCCATTGTATGATCCAAATGCTCGTCGTATTACTACACCACCGAGCACTCAAGTTGAACAGGAGATTACACAACAAGCTACACGGACGAGTACACCGGTCAGCCCAGTGACTCCAACGCGTCCATCACCTACACCGCTTGCTCCTCAAGCAAGCCCACAACCTGCTACACCAAGCCGTACGTTCACTCCTTCTTTTACCGGGGACGAGTATGGACCTGTTGCATCACAAACGACACTATGGTCTCTCGCGACTCAAATCCGTCCTGATGCATCAGTCACGACCCAGCAAATGATGCTGGCACTGTTACGTGCTAATCCAGAGGCATTTATTAATAACAATATTAATGGCCTGAGGGAAGGCGCCATTCTAAGAATACCTGATCGTAATGAAATTTTATCGGTTTCTCCTGAGGCCGCATTTGCCGAGGCCGTATCCCAAAATTCCATGTGGGAAGAGATGAGGAGCAGTTTTGCGGGTAATGCTGGTCAAAGACCCCTGGGCAGTGATTCTCAACCGTCGAGTGGGGCAACACCCACCGCAGTTGCTACATCCGATAGTGAGTTAAGACTTGTTTCGCCGGAAGCGAGTACAGGAGAAGGACAATCGGGTGCCTCATTTGAGTCAGAGGGCGAATCAGACGCGGGCTTGGCACTTGCAAATGAACAGCTTGAAGCGCTTGCAACTGAAAATGAAGACTTGCGTGGCCAGATAGAGGAGTCAGATGAACTCATCGGCGACCTGCAAAGAATGATTGAGCTGCAAGATGATGAGCTTGCCACTCTACAGGATCAAATGGCTGGCGCAGAAGTCCAGGAAGAGGTTCAGGAGACNNAACCTGGGTGATGAGGTTCAAGCGGAGGCCGATATTACCTCAGGACAAATTGATTTAGGACTAGATGAACCTGAACCAGTAACACCAGATGTAGTGGAAGAGGTGGAACCTGAACCAGTCGTGGAAGTGGCACCTGAAACAAGCGTACCTCCAGCAGTCACGACTGTCACTACTGATTCAACACCGGTAGCAGAGAGTATGGTCGACCAGATACTTACCGTTGTGATTGAAAATATCAGGGTGATAGGCGGTGGTGTTGGCGCCTTACTCGTGGCGTTTCTGGGATTACTTTATATCAAGAAGCGCAGGGCGGCTGCAGTGACGGATATTGAAGAAGTTACTGCCGATGAGTTTATGGATATCGATGAAAGTGAGGATATAACAGATGTATCGGAACTCGCAGAAAATCAGGAAGATCTTGAAGAATCCCCGGTTTCATCAGAAGAACGGACGCTTGGTGCGATACCTGAATCTGACGCTGAACCGGTAATATCATCTGGTATCCCTGAATTCGATGACGAAGATGATATGCCTGCATCCAC